>OLSE01000430.1_pt1 | contig 53947 bp, 49 predicted proteins | sample 1673191 | NCBI WGS metagenome assembly OLSE01 (sample SAMEA3136764, study PRJEB25190) | human gut metagenome | biome: human gut; feature: human-associated habitat; material: faeces | place: Austria | collected 2013
TAATCGTCTATTTTCTCGCTCGGCGCTGAATGAAGGCGATTTATTCAGAGGTTCCTTAATAATCTTTTTCTTTGAAGATGCGGTTCGCGATCTGGCTGATCACAACACCCAGCACCACGATGAGGATGGCGATGGCCGAGCCGTAGTCCACGTCCTGCAGCACCATAGTCTGGTAGTACATATATGTGCCGGTCAGCCAGGATTTGTCCAGCGGCAGGCCGCCTACAAACATGGTCCACGGCAGGTCGAACACCTTCAGCGAGCCGGTAATGGCCAGCACCAGGCAGGTACACAGCGTGTTGTGCAGCAGCGGCAGGGTGATATACCGGATGCGCCCCAGGCCGCTGGCCCCGTCAATCTCGGCCGCCTCATAAATATCGGTAGAGATATTGTTCAGCCCTGTGACGAGAATAACAAAATAAAACCCCACATACTGCCAGATAACAGGTACCATCATCGTGACGAAAAAGTGGGCGGGGTCCTTCCAGTCGATATTCTCCGCGGCGAGGCCCAGGTTCTGCAGAAGCTGGTTGAGCATGCCGCCGTCGTACAGAAAGATCAGGTTGAACAGAAGGCCCAGCGCTGTGGCGCTGATGACGATGGGAAAAAAATACACGGTGCGGAAGAATTTCGCCCCCACCTTGATGTTGTCCACCATCAGCGCCAGCACCAGCGCGATGCCCACCTGAAACACCACGGTCAGAATCATCAGAATCATGGTGTTCTTCAGCGCGGTGCGCATGAGCGGGTCTGTGAACATCTTGACGTAGTTCTCCCATACCGGCTCGTTCAGGCCGCGGCTGCTCTCGCCCAGGCCGCCGATCTTGTTGAGGCTGTTGTAGATATTCATCAAAAACGGATAGTATAAGTACATGGTCAAAAAGAGGAAGGTCGGCACGAGAAACAGCACGAGCGGGCCTTTCTTTTTGTAGATCATCGCATTCATGGCAAGGCTCCCCTTCTTTTCTGCGTTTGTCTGCGGGATGCGGGCGCGCGAAGCGCCGTCGTTTTTCGGACGGACGCGCCGCCGTTCGGTGCGGCGGACGGCCCCGGGGGCGTGCGGCACGGCATGCGCCGCGGCCGAAGGCCCGTTTTTTCAAAAAAGGCCGGAGAGCCGTTTCCAAGCTCTCCGGCCGTATTGGCTGCTTATATCGCTTGCGTCAGGAATCTGCCAGCGGGGTGGCGAGGGCCGTCTCAATGGCCTCCTCCGGCGCCAGGGTGCCCGTCACAACATCCTTGACAGAGGCGAACAGAACGCCGCGGGCAGTCTGGTTCAGCGCATCCTGCACGGCGCTGGCCATGCCGGTCTTGCCGTTGAACATGGTGACGGCCGCCGCGTGCAGGCTGTCGGTATCCGCCGCTTCGGGCAGGCCGGATTTCAGCGCCGTAGGGGCGCCGCCCGCGAACTTGTTGACCATATCGTCGGTGGTCATGTATTCCACGAACTGGACGGCCGCATCGCGCTTTTCGGGGTCGCTCCAGGCTTTCTCGGTGATGTAGTAGCCCATGGAGATGCCGCCCACGATGTCCGTGGCCTTGCGGCTGCCGCTGCCCGGCACATAAGTAACGGTGTAATCGTCGATGTTCTCCACGTTGCCTGCGGCGTCCTCGCTGCCGGTGAACCAGCCCACCTTCCACGAGCCGTCAATGGCGAACGCGGCTTTGTTGTCGGCCATCATCTGGAATGTGTCGGCGTCGCCCGCCGTCAGGGTATTTGCGGGGAAATAGCCCTTTTCGTACATCTCTTTGAGGGTGTTCAGGCCCGCGACCCAGCGCTGGCCCGCTTCGTCGGCGCCGGAAGCAGGGACCTCGGCGTGCTTGGCCACGTCGCCCTGGTTCAGGATGCAGAACTCGAACCAGTAGTGCGGCACCTCCTGCAGGGAGCAGGCGATGGGCGTATAGCCCTTGCTTTTAATGGTCTCACACATCTCCATGAACTCGTCCCAGGTCGTATCGGGGCCGGGGACCTCCAGGCCGCAGTCGGCCAGAACGGTTTTGTTCACGAACATGCCTTCCCAATATCCGCTGGACGGAACGGCGTAGGCCTTGGCGTCCACAAAGGAAAGGGGCATGGCCGCATCCAGCATGTTGGATGCATAGTCCGGGTATTCCTTGCGGATCTCCTCGATGGGCACGACCTTGCCGTTCTTGATAAACTCGCTGGCGTCAGTACCCGTGAAGAAGAAGAGCACGTCCGGTTCGCTTCCGGTCTGGAAGTCGGCTTTGACCTGGGCCTTCCACTGCTCGTTTGAGGTGGCGGATTCGTCTACCACAGTGTTGCCCGTGGCCGCTTCGTAACCCGCCACCGCTTCTTCATAATTGGCGCGGTTGCCGTCGTCGCCGCCGTAGGACGTCACGACGCGGATCTCAACAGGCTTTGCTTCGGGGGCGGAGGAGCCTGTGCTTCCGGCCACGGACGCGGAAGCCGGAGCGCTGGAGCCGGAACCGCCGCAGGCGGCCAGCATGGAAGCGCCGAGGCACAGCGCAAGAATGATCGCGAGTGTCTTTTTCATGTTTCAAACCTCCCATTTTCTGGGGGCATGCGCGGCGTTCACAGCACCGTCCGAATGCCTCCCTGTGCCTATAATGTTATACCAGTTTGCACAAAAACTGAATGAACGAACTTGTTTTTTATTGCATATTATTGCCCGTCTTGTTCAAATTTGATATTCATTCTCGACAGCGTATTCCCTTTTTCAGTGATTGTGATGGAAAGGCCGCTCTCCTGCCCGTAGATGATCTTTACCCGCTCGTGTACGTTGCGGATGCCCAGCGAAGCGCTGCCCGTTCCCTCCGGCAGCGGCTCGTCCGAGAGAAGCGTCTGGATCTTCATCAGGTCGTCGTAGGTGGTTACGCCGTCGTTCTCGATCTCCAGCAGCAGCCTGTCCTGCTCGCGGTAAGCGCGGATGATGATGGTGCCTTTCTGCACGGGATTGATGCCGTGCTCCACGGCGTTTTCCAGCAAAGGCTGCAGCACCAGGCGCGGCACATAGCAGTCCAGCGTTTCGGGGGAGATCTCCTTTTCCACGGTCAGCCGCTTGCCCAACCGCTCCCGGATGATGAACAGGTACGCGTCCACATACATCATTTCCTCGGAGAGGTGGATGAGCGGCCGGTGCTTACGGTCCATGGCCGCGTTCAGCATCGTGGACAGCGCCTCCAGCATCTGACATACCTTCACGTCGTCGGCCAGGCGCGCTTCCCAGTTGATGATCTCCAGCGTGTTATTCAGAAAATGGGGGTTGATCTGGCTCTGCAGAGCCATGATCTTCGCGTCCCGCAGGGCCAGCTCCTCCTTATAGATGCGCTCGAACTGATTTTTCAGCTTGTCGCTCATGGCGTTGAAGCTGTTGCCCAGATAGGCGAACTCCTTGCTGCCCAGCCGCCCGGCGTCCACCTGAATGCCGAATTCACCCTGCTCGATGTGCGCCGAAGCCCCGCTCAGCGTGACGATGGGCCGGTTTACCTTGCGGTACAGAAACGCGATGACCGCTCCCATCAGCGGCAGCAGCGCGGCCAGCAGCGCGGCCAGCAGCAAAGCCGTGCTGCGCAGCTGGGCGCGCATGGCCGCGGTGTCGGAGTAGACGATGTATTCCAGCGCACAGCCTGGCACTACGCTTTCACTGCCCCAGACGGCGTAGCTGCCCTGCGCGGGCGCGCCGCCCTGGCCACCCGCACGGATGTTCCCGCGCAGCTCTCCCGCATCCCGCACGCTGCCCGCAACGGTATACTCCGCGTCGCCCAGCCAGACCGTAGCGTCCGTCATCCAGATGACACTGCGCATACTGTCGAACAGCGTGTCGGTGTTCAGCTCCATCACCAGCACGCCGTAGGTGCGGTAGTTGGCGTCCAGCAGATTGCGCATCATGTACAGGCTGCCGTCCGCCGCAAAGAAACCGATGCCGGTGCCCAGCGCTTCGCTGCGGACCAGTACTTCGTCCCGCACATGCTGCTGATATTTGCGTATGGAGGTATACGAGGTGTTGGAGGTATAGATGGGCGCTGCTGGATCGTCCACCAGCGTGACGATGGTATTGCGGAATTTGTCGTCGTAGCGGTACTGCTGGGTGAGAAAGGTCTGCATCTCGTTGTAAAATGCGACGTAATCGCCCGTTTTCGTGTAGGATGCCCAGGCATTGCCCATGGTGGCGATATAACTGGCCTTACGGCTGGCGGCGATCATGGAATCCAGGTTGCGCCCGGTGATGGCCGCGGCGCTTTGTGCGCTGCGCATCATATCACTGCGGTACTGCCGCGTCATGCTGTCCAGAATATATACACCGCCCAGCGTGACGATGAGTACAACGGGCAGCACCCAGCACAGCAGGATAATGCCCAGCATCCCCTGCCGCAGGCCGAGCTGCCGCCTGTGTTTCATTTTCTGCCGTTCCATGCCTCCGCCTCTTTCCCGGCGCGCTTTGCAAGCATCCGCGCGTCCTGCCCGCTATTATAGCAAAAAAGGGGGACAATGTCCCCCTTTCCCCGCTTTTCGGCCGCTTTTCGTTACAGCGACAAAAACTCCGTCAAAATTTTGGCAATTTTTTCCGCATTTTCCATGGTATCCATCTCACAGAACACGCGCAGCAGCGGCTCGGTGCCGGAAAAGCGCGCGATGACCCAGCCGCCGTTTTTGAAGTACACCTTGCAGCCGTCCATGTAGCTGACCTTGGCGATCTCGCAAGGGAATTCCGGCAGCTGTTTGTCCTCCATCAGCAGCTTGAAGATGCGCGTCCTTTCGGCGCTGCTGAAATGAAAATCGTGTTCCGCCATCTCGGCGGCACCGTATTTCTGCGTAATTTCGTCCCACAGCGCGCTGAGCCTGCGGCCTGTTTTGGCAATGGCCTCAACCAGCAGCGCGGCGGCATAAATGCCGTCCTTGCCCTGGATGTGCCCGCGCACCGTCAGCCCGCCGGAGCTTTCGCCGCCGATGATGGCGCCGGTCTCCACCATCTTGGCAGACACATATTTAAAGCCCACGGGCACCTCGTAGCAGGTCTCGTCGAAGTCCTCGGCAATGCGGTCCAGCAGATGGGTGGTGGCCAGGTTCCGCACCGCTGCGCCGCGCCAGCCGCGGTACCGCATCAGATAGTAATACAGCAGCACCAGAATCTTATTGGGATGCAGGAACTCCGCCTTATCGTCAATGACACCCAGGCGGTCCGCGTCGCCGTCGGTGGCGATGCCGATGTCGCAGCCGTGTTCTTCCACATAGTTCGTCAGGCCCGCCAGCGTCTTGAGGTTGGGCGCGGGCAGCCGGCCGCCGAACAGCGTGTCCCTCCGCTCATGGATGACCTCTACGTCGCACCGGGTGGTGAGCAAGATGGTCTGCAGCGCCGTCTTGGACACGCCGTACATGGGGTCCAGCACCACGTGCAGGCCGCGGGACCGGATGGCCTCTGCATCCACCATTTTGAGGATGCTGTCGATGTAGTCGTTCATCGGGTCGATGAGCTGGATACTGCCCGCAGCAAGCCCTTCTTCGTAGGGCACCGTCTCCACAGGCTCGCCTTCCAGCTCGCGGATATAGCCCTCAAAGGCGGCGGTAAGCGTTTCGTCCGCGTCGCGCCCGCCCTCCATAAACACCTTGATGCCGTTGTAGACGGCCGGGTTGTGGCTGGCCGTGATGGCCATGCCGTAGGGCAGGCCATAGGCAGCCACCGTATACATAATAAGAGGCGTGGGGCTTTCCCGGTGGATGATGCGGCACAGGATGCCCTGTCCCGCCATCACCTCAGCGGCCCATCCGGCGGCCTCCTCGCTCAAAAAGCGCCTGTCATAGCCGATGACGAAGCCCTTGTCGGCCCTGCCCTCATCCAGCATTTTACGCGCCAGCGCCAGCGTCAGCAGCTGGACGTTGGCTTTCGTGAAGCCGTCGCCGATGACGGCGCGCCAGCCGCCCGTTCCAAAATGGATCATCGTTTCGCTCTCCTTCCTGCATATCCCCGCCGGGGAACCTGCGGCGCGCGTCAGCCCAGCACCGCCGTCACGCGGCCCGTCGTGCCGGGCGCCAGCAGCGGCAGCCGTTCCACACGCACACCGTCCAGGTACAGCGCCTTTACGCCCTTGCACACATGGGCGGGGTTCCGCACCTCGATCTCATACACCGCGCCCCGGAACCGCCGCACGGCCGTAAAGCCGTCCCAACCGCCGGGGATGCACGGGTCGATGACAAGGCCGTCGAACTCCGGCCGGATGCCCAGCATATAGCGCGTCGCGGCCACATAGCTCCACCCGCCGGAGCCTGTCATGAACGGATGGTGCGCCTCGCCGAATTTCTTGTGGTCGCGCCCGGTGATGAACTGACAGTAGGAATAAGGCTCCGCTTTGCGCGTCTCTATTTTGTCGTTCTGCCAATAGGGACACAGCGCGTCGTAAAACTGCATGGCCCTGTCGCCCCGTCCCAGCACGCATTCCGCCGCCCACGCCCATGGGTTGGGATGGCTGAAAATGGATCCGTTTTCTTTCAGGCCCTTATACACCCGGGTGACAAAACCAATGTCGTCGTCGGGCTTCGAGTAAGCCGGCGCGTTGAGCATCAGGCCCCAGGGCGTGTAGAGGTATTCCTCCACGCTGTCCATGGCCCGCGCGCCCCGCTCCGGCCCTGCCGCGCCGGAGAGAACGGCCCAGGTGTTGCTCTCCAGATGCACCTTGCCCTCCGTATCTGCGTCCGTTCCGATGGGACGGCCGTTTTTTGTGAAGCCGCGCAGATACCATCTGCCGTCCCACAGCTCTTTTTCACACACGTCCGCCACGCTGCGCCGCACGGCCTCGTAATGCTCCGCGTCTGCCTTTCGGCCCAACCAGCGGGCCAGTGCGGCAAAGTTTCCCAGTGCCCAAACGTGCAGAAAGCTCACCATCGCGCTTTCGCCCCCGCCCAGGTTCAGGCAATCGTTCCAGTCCGCCCGCAGGCCCTGGCAGATCCCATGCGCACCCACCATGCGCTGGGAAAAATCCAGGATCGTCTTCAGGTGGCCGTAAACCGTGTCCGTCCCTTTATCCGCATAGGGCACCGGCATGTCGAGGAACGCGGCGTCCCCAGTCTCCCGCACATAGTCCGCCACGGTGGAAACAAGCCACAGCGCATCGTCGCTGCATGCGTCCGCCAGGCCGTGGATCATACTGCTTTTATCCGGCGTGGGCACAACGGTCGGGCTCTTGAAACTCTGCCGGGGCGTCTCCTCGAACCATTCCGGCTCGAACAGATGCAGGCCGTATCCCTCGCTGACAAGCCCTTTTAAAAGCTGCACGATGCGCTCTTTGCAGCGGGCGGGGTTCGAGTGCAGCACGGTCATCGCGTCCTGGGCGGTGTCGCGGTAGCCCAGCCCGGTGCGGCCGCCCACCTCGATGAAGCTGGCAAAGCGGGAAAACTGCACGTTTATCTCGCTCTGATACAGCGTCCAGATATTGATGAGCGTGTTCATGCCCTCATTGGGCGTGTCGATTTGCAGCGCCGCACATTTTTCGTCCCAGTAGTCGCGCAGGGCCGCCAGTGCCGCGTCCCGGGCGGTGGGCGGCGCATATTTTTTGCGGATGCGCACGCCTTCGGCCCGCGGCCCCTCCCCCAGGAAAAACGCTTCGCGCAGGACCTCGCCGGGCGCGAGGATAAAACGCCTGTGCAGCGACGCGCACTGGTTGCCGCCCAGCTCCGTGCTGCCGGAAAGCGTGCCCCGCTCCACGCCGATGGGGTCTGTCTCGGTGCGGTACGGGCCGATGAACGCCTCCCGCACCGTATCGTAGCTGTCCGGCGGGAAAGTGGCCGCAAAATACTGGAAGCCGTTCTCCTCATAGAAAAGGTCCTGTTCGATGATGCCGTCCGCATAGCTGCCGCCCGCGGCATACAGGCTCATCTGAAAGTTGCGGTTGTCCATATCGATATGGTGGAACGACAGCTCGGCGTAGCTGAACACGCTGATGCTCCGCGCCCGGCCGGAGATATTCTCCAACGAAAGGTCCCAGATCTCCACAGCCTCGCCCCGGGGAATGAACAGCGTCTGCACGGCGCGGATGCCGCCGTACTCACATTCGTATTTTGTATAGGACAAGCCGTGGCGGCAGGTATATTTCGCCCAGTCCAGCGGCTTGCCCACGGGCTGCCACGAAACAGACCAGTACTCCCCGGTGTCGTCGTCCCGAAGATAAATGTAATGGCCGGGCCGGTCCATGGGCACGGCGTTGGCGCGAAAACGCGTGATGCGGTGATATTCGGCGCTTTTATGGAACAGGTATCCGCCCGCCGTGTGGTTCACCACGGCGCACATCTCCTCCGTGCCAAGATAATTGGTCCAGCTCGCGGGCAGGTCCACCCTGTCGATGACATATTCCCGGCGGTCGTTGTCGAAGTGGCCGTACTGCATACTGCATCCTCCCTGTACGGGCCGCGCGGAGGGCGCGCCCGGTGTCGTTGCTTTTATTGTACGGCGCGCGGCGCGCGGTGAACAGGGCGGGGCTTGGCATATATTTGCGTTTCTTGCCACGTGGCGCCGGCCATCCCTTTCTCCGGGCGGCGGTGTCTCTGCTCCATGCGGGCCGCACCGGTCATCGGTTTTACGCACCCAAAAAGTCATTTGATTTTTATCGTCATTTTTATATTGACTTCGCCTCGCAAAAAGTCTGTCAAATGCGTGCAGATTTTTTCGACTTGTGACCATGTTGTGACCAGACGGTGGTATACTGAGTATAAATCAGTCACAGAAAGCCCGAAATTCGATACACTCAGGAGGAATACGATGGAAACGAACCGGATGATGTCTCCCGCCGCCAGGCGGCTTGCGGCAGTTGTGCTGGCCGCGCTGCTTTGTCTCTCGCTGTTCTGGCCCAGGGGCGGCTCGCTGACAGCCGTGCTGTGCGGCGCTCCATTGGCCTCCGTAAACGGGCGGCCCGCCGCGCAGGTGATGGCGGTGCAGGCGGAGCAATAGCCTTTTACGCAGAAATGCCGGCGGCGGAAATTTCCGCTGCCGGCATTTTTGATTCTTTTCCCTTTTTCGCCCTGGCTCACCGCCGTTTTTCCATCACGAAGTTGGTGAGCGCCACGCCCTGCCGTTCCACCTGCTGCTCCCGGATGACCCGATACCCTCTTTTTTCAAAAAAAGGCTTCGCCGTAATCGATGCGTGGGTGCTGATAACGCCCGCGCACACCTGCTCCAGCCTGTCGCAAAGGGCGGTTGCCACGCCCTTGCCCTGATGGCGCCGGTGGACGTACAAACGGTCCAGATATCCCGAGCCGTCGATATCCCCAAACCCGATGACCGCACCGTCCTCCAAAGCGACAAGGGTATGGTGTTCCCGGAACGAGCGGTCCCAGGCCTCCAGATCCACATGGCCCGTCGCCCACGCGTCCAGCTGCTCCTTTGTATAATCCCCGGCATTGACCGTATGGACCGTGTCGTAGAACAGCTCCGCCAATTCCCGGCAATCCGACGGCCTGTATTTTCTGATCTGCATGCTTATCCTCCGCATCACGGCGCCTCACAGCGCGTACTCCATCTGGCAGTCAAACGGCTCCGACGCCACATGGGCCTCATTGTACTCCCGGGCCTCCACGCAGCCCATCGCCGCGTAAAACGCCTGTGTCTCCACCGCCGAATGGGCCGACAGATACAGCTTTTTTCCGCCGTGCGCACGGGCCCACTGCGCCGCCCGGGTAAAAAGCTCCCGCCCGATGCCTCTGCCCCGCAGCTCAGCCGAAACGTGCAGGCACGTCAGGTCCCGGTAATCCCCCGCTTTGCCCAGCGGGGCGCTTTCCACCGAGGCAAAGCCCTTGAGCGCGCCGTCCGCAAAGGCCCCCAGCACAACGCCGCCCGTGGCCAGCGTATTTTGCAGGCATTGCACAAGAAACGCATAATCCGCTTCGCTCCAGTCGTCGATGAACGGCGCGTCCCGCACGACCCATACGCCGTTTTCCCTGCGGCGGCACTTCGTCACTTCCTGGCGCCGTTCAAAATGCCGGAACAGCGCCCGGTCCAGCTCGCCGGGTGCGATCTCGCGGTATTCCATATCCATTCTCCTTCTATGCGGCCGCCGCGCGCCGCTCAAAACACCTGGAACAGGTAAAACTTCAGATAATTCGTCTCGTCCACACCCCACAGGATGGGATGGTCCGGCGATTGCTGGCGCGCCTCGATCTGGCGCAGCTGCACGCCCGCGTCACGGGCCGCGTCTGCCAGCATGGCGCGGAACATCCCGTCCGTGGCAAAATGGCTGCAGCTGCAGGTGGCAAGATACCCGCCCCGGGGCAGCAGCTTCATGGCGCGGTAATTGATCTCCTTATATCCCCGCAGCGCGCCCGGCACTGTCTTGCGGGATTTCGTAAACGCGGGCGGGTCCAGAATGATGAAATCATACTTTTTGCCGCCCTCCTCCGCCAGACGGGGAAGCAGGTCGAACACATTGGCCGCCACGCAGTCCATTCTATCCGACACTCCGTTGATATCCGCATTGCGGCGCGCCATCTCCACGGCGGCCTCGGAGACGTCCACCGCCGTCACATGGGCCGCGCCGCCTTTGGCTGCGTTCAGTGCAAAGGAGCCGGTGTGCGTGAAGCAGTCCAGCACCGTCCTGCCCTGCGCAAGCCGCGCCACAGCCTGCCGGTTGAACCTCTGGTCCAGAAAAAAACCCGTTTTCTGGCCATTCTCCACGTCCACAGTATAGCGGACCCCGTTTTCCACAATTTCCGTCAGACAGGTGTCCGGCCGGGGCAGGCCCAGCGCCGAAAGGTCAAACCAGCCCTTGTTTTCCTCCAGCCCCTCCCGGGCGCGGATGGCAACGTCGTTGCGCTCGTACAGGCCGTCGATCTGCCGGCCGTCGTCCCGCAGCAGCTTTACCAGCAGCGGAAAGAGCATGGGCTTGATGCGCTCGATGCCCACAGAGAGCGTCTGTGCCACCAGATACCGGCCGAAACGGTCCACCGTCAGGCCGGGGAACAGGTCGGCCTCGCCGAAGATGACACGGCAGCTCGAAACCTCCCCGCTCAGCACTGTTTTGCGGTACTCCCACGCGTGGGACAATCGGCGCAGGTAAAACGCCTCGTCGAAGACGTCATTGGCATTGCGTGAAAGGATGCGCACACGGATCTTGCTGTGCAGGCTGATGAAGCCCGTGCCCAGATACCGTCCCTTTGCGCTGATCACGTCCACCAGCGCGCCGTTTTCCGCGGGCTGCGCGTCCGCCACTTCCGTATCGTACACCCACGGATGTCCACCCGTCAGCCCGCGTTCGGCCTTGGGGGTAACGGTCACCCGGGGATATCCTCTTTGCTGCTTCATGGTCTTTCCGCCTTTTCTTTTGGGTGCGCACGTTTGCGCCCGGCCGGGCTTTTTACAAAGCGCCCGGCATTTTTGACTTGTCGGATACACACTATTATAATGGTCTTACGAAAAAAAAGATAGTGGGGTGTTAAAATGGAGATCGAACGCAAGTGGCTCATCGACGGGTTCCCCGCCGGTCTCCCGCTGCTGAAAGAGGCCCGGGTGCGCCAGGGATATATCTCGACAGCCCCCGTGGTGCGCATCCGGGAGAGCGTGAACGCCGACGGCTGCCGCTGTGTGCTGTGCTTCAAGGGCGAAGGCACGCTGGCGCGGGAGGAGGTTGAAACGGATATTTCTGCGGAATTGTTCCGGCGGCTCACAGCCTTCACCGGGCAGGACCTTGTGACCAAGGATTACAGGGTGTATGCGCTGCCCGGGGGCGAGCGGCTGGAGGTGAGCCTGGTGGACGCGGGCCGGCCCACGGCGTTTTTCTACGCGGAGGTGGAGTTCCCCACCGTGGAGGCCGCCCGCGCCTTTGTTCCGCCGCCCTTCCTGGGCGAAGAAAAGACCGAGAGCGGCGATTTTTCCATGAGCGCCTACTGGCACGCTACCCGCGGCTCCGGCCGGGAGGGATAGCCATGCACACGGGCCGCCTGTTCGAGATCGTATATCTGCTGCAAAGCCGTCCCCGCATGACGGCGCGGGAGTTGGCCGAACACTTTGAAGTGAGCGTGCGCACGATTTACCGGGACATCGACGCGCTTTCGGCCGCGGGCGTCCCTGTGTACGCGGCGCGGGGCGGAGGCGGAGGCGTGGGGCTGCTGCCCGGCTATGTACTGGACCGCTCGCTGCTGACGGACGGCGAGCAGGACGAGATCCTATATGCCCTGCGGGCCATGGCCGCCGCAGGTATGGGAGGCGCGGCGCTGGAAAAGCTGGCCGGGCTGTTCCAGAAAAGCGGCGACGGCTGGCTGGAGGTGGATTTTTCTCCCTGGGGCTCCGGCCCGGCGGAAAAACGCGTGTTCGCCACACTGAAAACAGCCATCCTTTCGCGCCGTGAGATCGCCTTCGATTATTACAGCGCGCGCGGCGAAAAAAGCCGCCGCACGGCCCAGCCCGTGAAGCTGGTTTATAAAGATGCCGCCTGGTACCTGCAGGCGTACTGCCTGGCACGACAGGCGCTGCGTGTGTTCAAACTGTGCCGCATGCTGGACGTGACGCTGCTGGACGCCGTTTTCACGCCCGGCCCGCAGCACACGCCCCAGCCGATGGACCCGGCGGAGGCCCCCGGTCCGCTTTTGCATCTGGAGTTGATGTTCACGCCCGCCGCCGCGTACCGCGTTTACGATATGTTTCCGCCGGAGTGGGTGACACAGCTGCCGGACGGACGCTTCTTCGTGTCCGCCTTTTACCCCGAAAGCCCGTGGATATACGGTTTTTTGCTGAGCTTCGGAGCCAATGTGGCTGTGCTGTCTCCGCCGCAGGTACAGCAGGCCCTGCGCGAGGCCGGGCAGAAAGTGGCGGCGCTGTACGGCGCGCCGGAGTGACCCTTTGGTGCGCGGCCGGCTGCGGAAAATTTATTTTCTTTTGAATATGACGCAGGATGTCATCTTCCCCAGTTTATACTGAACGTACAACAACCGAAAGGGGAATGCAACATGGAAAACCAGAACGTCAAGCGCTTTTGCCAGAGCTGCGGCATGCCGCTGCAAAACGAGGCTGACTATGGCACCGAAGCCGGAGGCGCCAGGTCGGAGGAATACTGCACCTACTGTTATCAGAACGGCAGTTTCACGGCGGACTGCACGATGGACGAGATGATCGATTTCTGCATCCGCTTCGAACAGCAGCAGAACCCGGGGCTGGACGCCGAGGACGCCCGCCGCGCCATGCGCGCGTGGTACCCCACGCTCAAGCGCTGGAAGCAGGCGCAGGGCTGACGCGTATGCAGCGCGCCGCTCCGGCCCGCGCGGGGGAGGGCACTGTACGGGAAAACACCGCGCCGCCAAGGCCGCACGAACTCCACACGACGCCTCTTGGCGCCGCGCGTCTGTGCAAAAATCTCGGGTTTGCACCCCAGGACGTCATGCGGCAGTGCATACGGTGCATCACACAGCCAGATGCGGTTTATCAGCGCAGGGGCAAAAACTGGTATATCACCTCTGCGGACTGCGAATTTGTGGTCAACGCGGGCAGCGGGACGGTCATTACCGCACACCGCCGCCCGCCGCCGCAAAACGGCTCTTGACAAACCGTTTCCGCTTTGCTATCTTAAAAAACAGCAGCTACGCTGCTGTTTTTACGCGCATCCAGGCACTTTGTGCCCGGGCGCTTGAGATCTTAAGACCATGGGCCGGGGCAGCCCACATGGCTGCTTTTTATAGCTTTGCACGGCAAAGCTATAAAAAAAATAGCTGCGGGCTATTTTTCGGCTGTGCGGCCCGTCCCCGGGCGCGGCCATCAAGATCGTTTTTTGTTGGGAGCAATAAAAAAGAATCGAACAGACGGGAGATGGAAGGATGCGCATTTGACCTGCTTTTTGTACGTGCACAAATCTGCGGCGCGGCGTTTTCGCGCGCGGCTGTGGTTTGGTGCGCCTTCCACAAAGCGGGAAAATGCGTTTCGTTCCGGCTCCTTCCGTGTGTAAGGAAGGGCAGGGCCGCCTTTGTGCGGCGCCTGCCTTTTTCAGGGTTTCCGGCGCTTCGGCCCGGCTCTGGACACATGGTGGAAAAAGCCGCGGGCGCGTTCCCGCGGCCTTTTTCGATTGGAGTTGAAGTATATGTCCCAAATCACCGTTTCCCATCTTACCTTCGCCTATGACGGCGCCTGCGACAACGTGTTCGAGGACGTCTCTTTCGTGCTGGACACCGACTGGCGGCTCGGCTTTACCGGCCGCAACGGGCGCGGCAAAACCACATTTCTGAAGCTGCTGGACGGCACGCTGGATTCCCGCGGCGCCGTGCGCGCCGGCGTACCCGTGCTGTATTTCCCATTCCCTGTGGAATATCCGGAGGACGATACGCAAGCCGTGCTGGAACGGCTGCTCCCGGATTGCCCGGCCTGGCGCATCTTGCGGGAACTGAATCTGCTGGGTGTGGAGCAAGACGTATTATATCGCCCATTTTATACAATGAGTAATGGAGAGCAAACCAAGATCCTGCTGGCCAGCCTGTTTTTGCACGATGGCGCATTCCTGCTCATCGACGAGCCGACAAACCATCTGGATGCCGGAGGACGCCGCCTTCTGGGTGAATATCTGGCGCAGAAAAGGGGATATATCCTGGTTTCCCACGACAGAGACCTGCTGGACCGCTGCGCCGACCATATGCTGGTACTGAACCGCCGTGACATCACCGTGATGCAGGGGAATTTCACCGTCTGGGAGGAAAACAAACGCGTGCAGGACGACCGCGAACGCGCGGAAAACGAACGGCTGGAAAAGGACATCGCCCGGCTGGGCGAGGCCGCGCGCCGCACCGAGCGCTGGAGCGGCAGGGCCGAGCAGGAAAAGCACGCCCGCAACAGCGGCCTGCGGCCGGACCGGGGCTTTCTGGGCCACAAGGCGGCCAAACTGATGAAGCGGGCCAAAGTCACCGAAGCGCGCCAACAGGCGGCCATCGCAGAGAAAAAAACACTGCTGCGCAATGTGGACGAGGCCGACGGCCTGAAGCTGCACCCGCTGGCCTGGGGCAAAAGCGGGCCGCTGGTGCGCGCCGAAGGCCTGAGCCTTTCCTACGGCGGGCGCACGGTGTGCGCAGGCCTGACGTTCACGCTTCGCCCCGGCGAGCGCATGGCTGTCACCGGCCCCAACGGCTGCGGTAAAAGCACGCTGCTGAAAAAGCTGTGCGGTCAGGACGTCGCCGCCTGCGGTACGCTGGCGCTCGGCGCGGGGCTTATTGTGTCTTATGTGCCCCAGGACGCATCATTTCTGCACGGCGGCGCACGAGACTACGCCCGGAACGCGGGCGTGGACGAGACGATGTTCCTGACGCTGCTGCGCAAGCTTGGCTTTGAACGGGTGCAGTTTGAAAAGGATATGTCGGATTACAGCGCCGGACAGAAAAAGAAAGTGCTGCTGGCCCGCAGCCTTTGCGAAAGCGCTCATCTTTACCTGTGGGACGAACCCCTGAATTATATCGACGTACTGTCCCGCATGCAGATCGAGCAGCTTTTGCTGGACTACCGGCCCACAATGCTGTTTGTGGAGCATGACGCGGCCTTTGTGCGCCGGGCCGCCACCGGGACGCTGGCGCTGTAAGCAGGTGCCCCATCACAGGAAAGAAGGAATTTTTATGGAGCTTACCATCCGGGCGGACGTTTCCACCCATATGCGGGAATTGAAGCAATGGCTTGCACAGACGCGGGATGAGCCCGCCGAGGATATGAACGGCTTTTTCGCCGCCCGCGTGGACACCTATGAAGCGCACATGTCCGTGTGGGACAAAGCATATGGCCGTGTGGCCGAGCTGACGCCCGGAGACTGCGGCCCCCTGCTGGACCTCGGCTGCGGCACCGGGCTGGAGCTGGACCGCATCTTTGCCCGCTGGCCGGAGCTTGCCGTCACGGGAGTGGACCTGTGCGCGGCCATGCTGGAAAAGCTGCGTGCGAAGCATGCCGGGCGGCGGCTTGAGCTGCGGTGCGCGGATTATCTGGCGATGGACCTGGGCGCGGAGCAATACGGCGCGGTCGTTTCCGTAGAGAGCCTGCACCATTTTACCCCGGAGCAAAAGCTGGAGCTGTACAAAAAAATTCATGCCGCCCTGCGGCCCGGCGGCTTTTTTCTGGAGGCGGACTACATCGCCTGCTGCGAGGAAGAGGAGACTCTGCTGCGGGCGGAAAGCGCGCGCCGCCGGGCTCGCGCGAACATCCCGGCGGATGTGTTCATCCACTTCGACACGCCGCTGACGCTGGAGCACGAGCTTGCCCTGCTGCGGGCCGCGGGCTTTTCGTGCTGCGAGGCCGTGGACAGCATCGCGGGAGCCACGTTCCTGCGCGGCCGCAAATAAGACTGGTAACAGAAAAGCCTTACAAAAGAGTAAGAAAGCTGTAAGCCCTGTTCCGGTTGCGCGCGGCGCACAGCCATGATACAATAATATATCCTTATTTTTGCTGCAAAGGAGGCCGCGCCCAGTGCAGTTCACATCCCTTGCCTATCTCGGCTTTTTCGCCGCCGTGTTCGCCGTACACTGGGCCGTGCCGCAGAAAGCGCGCTGGGCCGTTTGCCTGGCCGCGTCGGCCGGTTTTTACGCGTTGCTGGGCGCGCCCATGCTTGCCGTGCTGGCGCTGTGCATCGCCGTCTCTTATCTGGGCGGCCTGTGGCTGCAGCGGCGGCGGGGCCGCAGGCCCGCGCTGGCGCTGGCCGCGGCGGCGGCGCTGGCGCCGCTGCTGTTCTTCAAATATTTCAATACGCTGCTGGGCGCGTATGTACCCGAAAGCGTGCGCGCGTTCAGCCTGCTCACGCCCGTCGGCATCAGTTTTTTCACGTTCAAAGCTGTGGCGTATCTGGCCGAGGTGTACAAGGGCGCTCTGCCTCCCTGCCGCCATTTCGGACGGTACGCGCTGTATGTTTCATTCTTTCCCGAAGTGAGTATGGGACCCATCCAGCGCCCGGGCGACCTGATGGCCCAGATCGGCACGCCCCGCGCATTTGACGCCGGGCGCGCGGTACGCGGCGCGCAGCTCATGCTGTGGGGGTATTTTGAAAAGCTGGTGGTGGCCGACAACCTGGCGCCTTATGTTTCCGCCGGGCTGAACGCCCCCGACCTTGTGATGGGCCTTTCGGTGTTCCTGGCCAGCGTACTGTACGCGGTGCAGCTCTATGCGGATTTCGCCGGGTATTCCCACATCGCCATCGGCTGTATGCAGCTTTTGGGCTTTGACGTACCGGAAAATTTCCGCGCGCCCTATTTTTCCACGTCCGTGAAGGAGTTCTGGAACCGCTGGCATATTTCGCTCTCCTCCTGGCTGCGGGACTATGTCTACATCCCGCTGGGCGGCAGCCGCTGCTCCACAGCGCGCTGCTGCGTCAATCTGCTGATAACCTTCCTCGTCAGCGGCCTGTGGCACGGCACCGGGCTTCAATTCGCCGTATGGGGGCTGCTGCACGGGGCATACCTTGCGGTGGGACGGCTCACCGCGCCCGCCCGCGCGCGGCTGTGGCGCGCCTCGCACATTCCGGAGCAGAGCGCCCCGGCCCGCGGGCTGAAAATGCTTGTCACTTTCGTGCTGGTGTGGTTCGGGTGGGTGTTTTTCCGCGCGCCCACCCTGTCCGGTGCGCTGCATCTGTTCGCCCGCATGCCGGACAGCTTTTCTCTTACGCCCCCGGCGCTGAAAAACGCTCTCGCCATGCTGGGGTTTAACAGCGGTATGCTGGTACGCGTCGGCTTTGCCTGCGCTCTGCTGTGCGCGGTGGACTTCGCCGCGAGGCGCACGGGCTTTTCCGCCTGGCTTGCGGGGCGCAGAAAATGGTTCCAGGCCGCGCTGTGCTATGTGCTGGTTCTGGCCATCCTGTTTCTTGCGCCCATCGGCGCATCCCCCACGCCCATCTACTTCCAGTTTTAAGCGCCGCGCCCCCGAACGGACGCGGCCCGAATATCCGGGAGGCTTCCATTGAAACGCTTTTTAAAGATCCTCGCGCTGTTTCTCGCGCCCGTCATCCTGCTGCTGGGCATGTTTTCCCTTGCCCTTGTGCGCTCGGGCGAGCTGACGCCCACAGCGGACATTGAAGCCGCTGCGCTGGACGGCGGGCTGGAGCTGTTCGGCCTTGCCTACCGGGATGATACCCGCGCCTTGAAGCAGGCCGTGGCCAACGCCCGCGGTGCGGACGTGCTGGTGCTGGGCACCTCGCGCTCCATGCAGCTGCGCGGCGCTTTCTTCGCATCAGACAGCTTTTACAACGCAGGCGGCGGCATCGCCTATATTTCACAGGCCCAGGTGTTTTTGGAAAACATGCCGCCGGACGCACGGCCGAAGCATCTGCTTCTGGTGCTGGACCAGTATTTCTATAATGAGACCTGGACCTCCATCGAACCAGAGGACAGCGCGGCCCTGCGGCCCTATACGCAGCCGGACGCCTTTTACGCTCTGCGCCGGGCACTGGCGGATTATCTGGACGGAAAATATTCCCTGCTGCATGTGCTGGGCACGCAGGACGGCGTGTACGGCATGTCGGCCGCCGGGCGCGGCGCAGGCTTTTACGCAGACGGCTCATACACCTACGGCACCGCCGTGCTGCACCCGGAAAAAAGCGTGGACGCAGAGTTTAAGGATACGTTCCAGCGCATCGCAAAAAACACGAACCGCTTTGAGTACGGCGAAACGCCGGACGCAGAAAGCCTTGCCCAAACGGAAGCTCTGCTCGCTTTCTGCGCCCGGGCCGGCATCGAGGTAACGGCATTCCTGCCCCCCTACGCCCCCTCTGTGTGGCAGCGCATGCAGGAGACCGGGCAGTACGGCTATATTTCCGCCGCCTTCGCGTCGCTGGAGACGATGTTTGCCCGGTACGGCTTTGAGGTGTTCGATTACTCCTATCTGCCGGAGACGAATGACAGCCAGTATGTGGACGGCTTCCACGGCTCCGACCGTGTATATGCGGCGCTGTGCGCGCGGCTGGCGGAGGATTCGCTTCTGCTGGGCGCACAGTTCGACAGCGCCGCGCTGACGGCGCTGTTTACGGCGCAGGGAAACCCTCTGACGGTTTCCCTGCCATAGACCCGCCTTAAAAAGCAGAAACAGCGGCGGGCCGCCCACACCGGGCGCGCCCTCCGCTGTTTTTGGTATTTGATCCCGTTTTTTCAGCCGCCGATCAGGAAGTCCAAAACATCCATCGCTCCGTCGCTCATTTCCTTGTACAGCTCGGTATAGCCGCACCGGGTGCAGGTGATGGTGGTGAAGCGCTTGTTCTGTACGTCGAACAGCTTGGCAAAATTGCCGCCGGTCGCCTGGAACTGGTCGGCCTCATACTCCATATTTCCGCACTTCGGGCATACATACTGCTGCCGTTCCATGGTGCATCCCCTCCTTTTGGTACCAGTTTACGCGAGATTGAGCCGCTTTGTCAACAACCAGCGCGTTATGCAGAAATAAATCACACAGCCGACCAGCAGCACTGCGCCCACGGCCCCCATTACGGCGCACATCACGGCGGCGGGTGCGGCGTGCTCTACCATAGGGACCAGCGCATCCATGGCCCCGGTCGCCGCAAGTACCACGCCGCTGACGAGCATACCGGCCACCGTCAGCATCTGCAGCCCGAAATTGAGTATAAAATACGCCGCGATGCTGGCCCCCAGGCGGCTGGTGGGCCACTGCCCGCCGATGGCCATGCACATGTAAAGCTGTAAATATGTGTTCACTGTACCGATAATAAAAAGCACCAACATCACGGCGGCGGGCATCCACAGGCCCGTCCCCATCTCCGCGCGGAACGCCGCGCTGAAGCGTGCAAGCGTCATGCCGTTTTCCGCCGCGCCGGGAATAGAGAAGATCAATGCAGCGGCAGCCAGCACCGCCAGCGCCAGTGAAAGGAGCGTCCACACTGTGCCCACGGCCAGCTTGGCCGTGATGTGCTGCGCGGGTGTGACTGGCAGCGTGAACATCAGATATCCCTCGTCCCCCAGCAGGTTTTTGTAGAACCGCTGGATGGTGACGACCACCGCGGCCGTCATCATGGCCATCATTGCAATAAAGGTGAGCAGGCACAGCAGCCCGGAAGCGAGGCCGAGCACCGGCCCTCCCCAGCCCGTTCCGCCGGGCAGCACCAGTATGCCGCCCAGCTTTACGGTCAGCGCCGCCGCGCCCGTCAGCACCAGAACCGTGCCCAGTATGGGCAGAAAAATACGCGCCGTCGCCTTGAATTCATGTTTGATGAGTTTCGCTAACATTTGAATACCTCCCTGAAAAACGCGTCGACGCTTTTGCCCTGCGCCGCACGGAGCTCATCCACACTGCCGGACGCCACAAGCCTTCCGCCGCCGATCATCACGACGTCGTCCAGCACCTTTTCAATGTCGCCGATAAGATGTGTGGAAAGCACCAGCGCCGCGTCCTCGCTGTAATTACGGATGATCGTATCCAGAATGTAATCCCTGGCCGCGGGGTCCACGCCGCCGATGGGCTCATCCAGCAGATACAACCCGGCGGCGCGGCTCATCACCAGCACAAGCTGCACCTTCTCCCGCGTGCCCTTGCTCATGGCGCTGATCTTGTCCCCCGGCTGGATCTTCAGATCCGCCAGCATCGAGACCGCCTTTTCCCGGCTGAAATCAGCGTAAAAATCGCAGAACAGCTCCAGCGCCTCGCGCACGCGCAAACCGGCGGGCAGATACGTGCGTTCCGGCAGATACGCCACGCGCGCTTTCGTCTGCGGCCCCGGCGCCTGTCCGCATACGCGAAGGCTTCCGCCCGTGGGCACCAGCAGCCCCGCCGCCAGCTTCATCAGCGTCGTCTTGCCGCTGCCGTTCGGCCCCAGCAGGCCCGTGATGCGCCCGCCGGAAAAAACCGCCGTAAAATTGTCCAGCGCTTTGTTCGGGCCATAGGCCTTTGTCAATGCGCTGCATGTCAATACCGCTTCCATCATTATTCCTCCTGTGCCTTTTGCTGCAAAAGTGCCAGCGTCTGCGCCCGGGTGTATCCCAGCTTTTCCATCATCTGCAAAAATGCGCCGATCTGCTCGGCAGCCAGTTGTTCGCGCAATTGTGCGATCATTGTTTTATCCTCCGTTACGGTGCGGCCTGCCGTGCGCTGTGTATTCAAAAGGCCGCGTGCTTCCAGTTCCTGCAGCGCACGCTGCATGGTGTTTGGGTTTACCGCCGCTCCGGCAGCCATCTCCCGCACGCCGGGCAGCCGTGCGCCCGCCCGGTATTCACCGGCCACGATGGCAAGCTCCAGCTGTTCGATGAGCTGCAGGTAAACGGGCCGGTCGGCTGTAATGTTCCACTTCATGCGCTCGTCTCCTTGTGTCACTGTATTAATCGCTTAATACAATAATACAATATATTTTTCAAAAGTCAATAGAGGAAAATATAAAATTGGGGCTGGACTTTTCAAAAAAGGTATGCTATAATAATTTTCGCTGTGGAGGCGTAGCTCAGCTGGTTAGAGCGTTCGGTTCACATCCGAGAGGTCGCGGGTTCGAGCCCCTCCGTCTCCACCATAAAAAAAGCCGCATTACACTGTCATTTGTTCGGTGTTTGCGGTTTTCTTTTTGCCTTGTTTATGCGCGCCAATATCCTTACGGTGTTATTTACAAAATATGCAAATCAAAATGCAAGCCAAACATAAATTAAAACTCCCTCGGTAGTTGTTACCGGGGGAGTTCTGTTTTATCAACAGATATCAACGCCGACAGACTTTGCCTTTTTATGGGATTTTGGGAAGTGCCAGGAGTTGGACTTTATCCTATATTACATATCCCTTTGCAGCCAGCGCTTCGGTATATTATGCTCCTGTCTGATGATTGTCTTAAAGCCATGAGCGGAAAATACTGCCGACATTTGTTCTCCGGTCTCCTGGGGTACATAAATTGCGCTGCAAATTTGAGTTTCACCCTGTCTCCCGCGATTCATTAAGAATGGGCAGCAGCCTCGTCCTCCCGGGCGCGCGCTTTCCGCAGCAGACAGGCTTCCGCATTCGTTCGCGGCCATAGAAGGAACCGGCTGCATTTCCGATGATACAAAGCTATTGTTTTTCTCAGCACAACCGCTTAATAGCAATGTCAAAAACATCCGCGCACGGATATTCTTCCTCTTTTCTTTCTCCTTGCTGTTTGTCTTTTACCGAACATCCCAGCCAAATTCCATCGCCATCCAAGCATTCTATCTTCTTGCGCCGGAAAATCGCCGGCGCGCCGGGGCTGCTCTGTCAGAACTTCAATTGCATGGGCATCCGGCCTTACGGAATGTGCCTGATGCCCAGCCGATTTCTCCCTTCGTATCCACAGAAACATAGTAGAGCGCCGCTTGCGCCTCCGCCACAGAATCACCGGGAGATATCTCTGACGCCGGACCAATCTCCGGTTTTCGCTCTCCTGTAAGCTCTTTTGTGGTCACCGTTCTGTAAAGCCATGCGTCGGCCCGATATTCTGTACGGATACGGGCATATTCTTCGCCTGCCTTTCCGGCAGCCTCTGTTCTCATAAATGCACCGGTGGTTTTCCATCCAGCGCGCTCAAAATGCAACAAATTATATACGGCCGGTCCATGCGGCCCTCCTTATAGGCACTCCATCAAAATCTCGTAGATTTCGTCCCTGCTGAGTTCACGGGGGCCAGCCTTGATAATGTTGCAGGTATCGGCCACCTGCCGCAGTACCTCCGGGGTGATCTCCACCGTGGATTTAAGCCGGCTCAGTTTTGTGGGCAGCCCGCACTCTTTGATGAAGCTCTCCAGTGCCGCCACACCGGCTTCTGCGGTATCCTGGCCAAATACGTCCTTTGCAAGTCTGGCAAATTTCTCCGGCGCATCCTTTACGATATGGCGGTAATAAACGGGATGAATCACTGCCAGTCCCTGGCCGTGGTTGCAGTCGGTATAAGCGCCAAGCTGGTGTTCGATCTGGTGTGTCTGGAAATCTGTCAGGCGGCCGCATTTCAAAATTCCATTCTCCGCCATTGCAGAATCCCACATCAAGTTGCTCCGAGCCTGCCTGTCGTTGATGTTTTTCAGCAAGCGGCGCATATTGACAACGGTATTGCGCATGACCGCCAGCGCCACATCATCGGAAACATTATCCTGGTCGGAATTACCGAAATATGTTTCCATGGCATGGCTTAAAGTGTCAAACGCACCGGAGAGGACCTGCATGGGCGGCACGGACATGGTATACGCCGGGTCCAGGACGGCGAATACGGGAGCGATGCCGAAAATGCCGCCTTTCCACTTCTTTTCTTCATGGGTGATGACGCCGCCCGCGTTCATTTCTGCCCCTGTGCCGGATGCGGTGACAACCGCACCTACCGGGATTCCTGCATTAGGGAACTGTCCCTTGCCGTACTCCATCTCCCAGATGTCTTCGTCCAGCAGAGCTTGTGCGGAAATCACCTTGCAGCAGTCGATCACGCTGCCGCCGCCCACAGCCAGAATGAAGTCTACATGCTGCTCACGGGCAATGGCCGCACCTTCCTGCACCTTTGCATAGGTGGGGTTCGGCATGATACCGGAAAAATCAATAATCGTTTTATCTGCTTGTTTAAGCAGCGCTTTTACTTCATCATAGACGCCATTCTTTTTGACGGAGCCGCCGCCGTAGGCAAGCAGCACTGTCTTGCCTTTTTTTCGAAGCTCTGTGCGGAAAGCCTGCGCCGCGCTCCCCTCACCAAAATACACCTTCGTCGGATAAGAAAAAGTGAAGCTGTTCATGTTATACTCTTCCTTCAATCGTGAATCTTTCTGTTTGTACACATACGAACGAATTCCGGGTCAAAGTGTTTCACGGCGGTACCTGTATAACCTTGATCCAAGGAACTGATCCTCTGCATTTCATCATCGGTGAGGGTAAAATCCCAGATATTGAAATTCTCCTCGATTCGTTCCGGATGGGTGGATTTGGGGATCACCACTACTCCGCGCTGGATGTTCCATCGAAGCATCACTTGCCCCACTGTCTTTCCGTGTGCCGAAGCAATCTCCAGAAGGAGCCCCTCATGGAACGCGCCATATCGGCCGCCGCCAAGAGGCGCCCATGCTTCCGGAACGATATTGTACTTTTTCATAGTAGCCAATGCGTTCTCTTGCGTGAAATAAGGGTGAAGCTCCACTTGATTCACCATGGGCTGGATCTCGACAGTTTCGCAGAAATTCGTAAGGACGTGAGGATAGAAGTTGGACACGCCGATAGCTTTCAGTTTTCCATCCCTGTAAGCGTCCTCCATAGCCCGCCATGCGCTGAAGTAATCCTTCATCGCCTGATGCAGCAAGTATAAATCCAGATATTCCAGCCCTGTTTTTTCCAGAGAGGCGTCAATGGCGGCTTTTGCCATTTCGTAATTCTGCATATCCTGCACCCACATTTTAGAGGTGATAAACAGCTCCTCTCTGGTACAGATGCCTTCAGCAATGGCTTCCCGCACAGCTTCTCCCACGGCGTCCTCGTTGGTGTATGAAGCGGCAGTGTCAATCAGGCGGTATCCTGTCCGAATCGCATCCAGCACAGAACGCTTACATTCCTCTTTATCACGAACTTGAAAAACCCCAAAGCCCTCCATAGGCATTTTCAATCCGTTTTGCAGTGTTGCATATTCCATAATAGCAGCTCCTCCTTATTTTTCTTTTGCGGCGATTTCGTCAATGATGCTCATAGCATTCAGGCTGCGGGGATACCCGATATATGGCATGCACTGCTCCACGACACTGTAAAGTTTTCTTTTCCGTTGCCCACGCCGAAATTTCCTGCCGTATGCCCGCGAAGCTGGTTTTCACAGCCTCCCTGTGCAAGAAGGAAACAAAAAGTGATCATCTCGCGTTCCTGGCCGTTCAGGCCGTTGCGGGTATAATAGTCTCCAAAGCAGTTGTCCGCCAGCCAGCGGTTAATGTTTCTGCGAAGCGCCGGGCCATCCGTTTGGCGCTTCGCCATATCGGGGCCAAACAGCTCCACCTGTTTGGCAAGCCCTCGCTCAAACCGGGTTTCCTCATTTGTGGATGCTTGCGGCGCAAGTGGCAGCCTGACGCCATGCTGCTCCATAATCCCGTTCGCAGCAATGAGAAAATCACAGGTGCGGCCGATCCCAAGATAGGCCGTTGCCTGATAGATGGTCTCCTTGATCGCAACGGGGTCAACCCCTATATTCAGTGCTGCGTGGAGCATGTTCTGAAATTCGCCCATGCCCTGGCAGCCAAGCAGGGCGGCCAGGATACAAAGCATCCGTTCCTTTTCCGTGAGGATATTTGCATTCGCGGTTTCGTCCTGAGAAAAATTTGAGATGATTTCCACAAACTCAGGATCGGTCCGGCTCAAAGAAGAATTTACCCCTGCAAATAATCTTCGCGCTCTGCTCTCCGCGTTTTTGTTCATAAAAGCCATCCTTTTCTTATCTTATAAAGTTCGTCAAAACCTTTTCGTTGTCCGGGTGCGGAAGTCCATTCTCTCTTCCCAGGGCGATGCACTTTAACAGCCACGCCATGTTCTTCCCGATATTATACATGGTCATCAGCCCTTCCTTATCCTTTGCGACCTCCTCCGGCTGTGCGCCGTATACGTGGTTCCAATAGGTGGCGGAAACTACCGGCATAGAGCAGATGGTAAAATACTTATTGATAACGTCGAAAGAAGCTGTGGTTCCCGCCCGCCGGGCAGAAAGTACTGCCGCCGCGGGTTTAAACTGAAATGCCGCTCCGCCGGAATAAAAAGCCCTGTCCATAAAAGCCAACAGCCTGCCGCTGGGATGGGCGAAATAAACCGGAGAACCAAATACAAAACCATCTGCTGATTTTGCCTTTTCTACAAACTCATTCACACTATCATGGAACACACAACGCCCGGTTTCCCGGCACTTGCGGCAGGCAACGCAATCCGGCAGAGCTTCATTTCCGATAAAGAACTGCTCGGTTCCGATTCCCGCTTCCTGCAAGGCACGTTCCACTTCACACAACGCGGCATTGGTGCATCCCTTCTTACGGGAGCTGCCGTTTACAAGCAACACTTTCATTTGAATATCCCTCTTTTTCTCTTGCAATTTTGTTATTTCAATGCTACAATGCGTTTGTTTTAACCGCTTGTTAAGATCGATTATATTATACGGTAGTTACTATCGGTCAATAGCCTTTTAAAATTTTTAATGACTTTTTGTAGACACAACCGGAGGTGTAAGTCTGTGTATACAATGATGCAGGTCTGCCGGGAACTGGGTATGACCTACCAGACTTTGAAATTCTACTGCAACGAGGGGTTGGTCCCAAACGTCAAGCGCGACCACAACAACCGCCGGGTTTTCGATGAGAAAGATGTAAAATGGATCAAAGATCTTACTTGCCTGAAAAAATGCGGGATGAGCATTCAGGAGATGAAAAAATATCTGGAACTGTGCCTGCAAGGGGAAGCTACCATTGTTTCCCGAAAAAAAATGCTTGCGAGAAAGCAGGAGGAGCTGCGGGCTTCTATTAAGGAATTGGAGGACAGCATTTCCTATATCGGCTGGAAGCAGAATTTTTATGACGAGGTCCTTTCCGGCAAACGTCCATATGTGAGCAACCTCATCCGGACAGCAGAAAAAACAAAAAATAATTAGTAATAATATGGTTTTAAGTTTTTTGCCAGCAGAAAGCTAATAAAACAGCGCGCGATCCTTGTTAAAAGGATTGCGCGCTGTTTTATTTGTTTTTGTTTCCCTTCCAGCTGCTCGTGCTAAGTGTTTTCCTAAAAAAGATATTTACGCCGCTTACAGAACTTCACAGAACAGCTCTGATAAAAGAGCATCGAACGTTTTGCCTGTACCCCAGACATGGGCTGTTGGCTGGAGGCGGTCTGCCTGCAGTCATGGCATCGCAGACGTCCGAAACAGCAAGGAGCCGTGGCAGATATAGGGTGTTTTCTTCCGCCGGACCGAAGGGATTCCCATACCGTTACACCGTTCATGGTGACACAGGCAGCAATCTGCCGCCGCAGTCCAAGTTCATGCTGCTTTTCGCTTCGTCTGTGGACAAAACCGCGTTAAGCGTGAATCGGATGCAACTTTCTGTCATCACACTATGAATCCTCGAAGGCTCCGGCATGCGCCGAAAATCATGCGCCGGCCGGTCGATTTTCTTGTTGAGGATGGCGGCTTTGTTGAGGATGGCGGCTCGCTCTCTTCCCTGCCGGGTACCTTCCCTAAATCGGCGTACCGGAGGCTTTGATTTCCATCACCGGACTTCCGGTGCTTCGTCACCTTCTCCTTCATCGATGGCCGATTCCGGCCTATCCCGTAGTATCCTTATCATTCGATAGTCGTCGGTTCCAACTTGCTCCCCGCAGCGGCAGAGGTATCTGCATCAGACACATCCTTGCCGATGACACCAACGCCCCGACGGGAAAAGATATATCCGGCATACAAAGCATTCGCCGCAACAGAAGATATCGCAGGCCACAATCCACGGTCAAAAAATGCAGGCAGCACAGGATCGGATATATAGACGCCATAAAATAAAGCGTTTTTTCTTTCTCAGGTGCAGAGCACTCCAACCGTTATTCCGCACGATATGCGTGTGCCGCTTCAAATGTTTTTTCATAAAGGGTTCGTCCGTGAATGCCTGCTCCGCGGGCAGCGTATAGGAGCGCCTTTACGTCCTGATAATAGCCCTTGAACACGTCTGGGCCGCCATAGCCGTATTGCGCCGCCCCCTCCAGATAATCCAGATAGCGCCGGCAATAGCCCGCATCTTCGAAAGCGCGCTCGTCAAATTCCAGCTCAAGCCCCATCCCGTTCTGTCGTGCCAGCGCAGCAGCCGCAGGGATCTGCTCCGGCGGCGTGCCGTTAAAAAAGTGGTTGGGCTGCAGAATGGCGGAATCAAAGCCCAGGTCCTTCCACCGGCCGAACCCGTGGGCGTTGAAAAAAGGGATCCACAGGAACCGCAGCCCTTGCGCATGGGTCAGCGCGGCGGCGTAGCGGATCAGTTCTTCCTGCGCATCGTCCTCGTGCAGCCAGTACAGTGCGCACAGCTCAAGGGCATCCGAAGCCGCAAACGGCTGATACCGTTCTTTCATTTGCTCCATATAAAGCCGGAGCGCTTCTTTCTGCGCTTCTGTGCCGGGAAAGCTCTCGCGGGAGGGGAACGGAACCATCAAAACAAGCTTTGCCCGCAGAGCATTATCTCCGGACATCCGCCTCGCGTCCAGAACGGCATCACGCAGCGCGGCAAGGTCGCCTCCGGGCGAAAAGGTCTTTTCCAAGTACCAGTTCCAGTCGTCCCAGGTTGATGCTTTGAGCGGGTCAGTGGCTTCAAAAAATTGACCGCCTTGCGGGCCGAGCAGGCCAAGGAACAAAAAACCGTCAAAAAAGCGTTCGGAAAAGCTGCCGTCGCGCCTTTGATACAGCAGGTACGGCAGGAATTCCTCCGGCATCCAATTACCGCGGTTTTGCTCGTAATAACCGTTGTAGATCAGCACCAGGTTGCGGATGCCAGCGGTTTCTTCACTCGGGGCTTGATATGTTTGCTTCATGTTGTGATTCCCTTTCTGCGTATTCTTTCGGCGTTATGCCGTATTGCCGGACAAACGCGCGCTTAAAGGAATATTCGTTGTCATATCCCACTTCAGCCGCCATCCCTTTGGGGGAATAACCGCGAAGGCGCAGAAGCTCCTGTGCTCTGCGCATGCGCCTGTCGGTAATATAATTATAAAAAGTGTCGCCCGTAGCGTTTTTAAAAAGCCGGGAAATGCTTGCGTTGGAAACTCCAAAAATGTCACTCAGCATATTGAGCGAAAGCTCCGGGTCAAATACATTTTCATCCACATATTCCACAAGTGACTGATTGATACCGACAGAGGTCGCCTCTTTTTTGCGCAGCGTCTGCTCGCAGATGCACAGCGCAGCGCGCTCCGCCATGCGAAATACCTGCGTGAGCGACCCCGCATATTGTGGTTCCTCAATCTCCAAAAAGGTTTCTGCCGGAAGCTTGGCTTCGAATACGATGCGGCGCATCGTTTCGTACAGCAGCGTCGCTACGCGCTGGATGAGCGTGTGGCTGAGATGCAGCGCTGCGTTTTCTTCATAAAGCTGACGCAGAATAGCCTGCGTGAGCTTGGCGTTGCCCTCGCGCATGGCGCGGATGAGTTGGCTCTCCCAGTCCAGCGGATAATAGTATTGCGCGCTGGGCCGTGCGAGTGTGACGCCAAATTTTGCGGGTTGCTCCTGCATAGTCTCTTTTGCCTCCTGGTATGCCACGCTGATGCCCATCAGACCTTTGCGCGGGCGCGCCGCAAAAACAGAACACTCCAGCTCTTGCTCGGCCAGCGCGTCATACAGAGTTTCTCCGAGGTCTACCGCCGCCTCGTCCCCGGGAGCACGGGAAAATTCCGCGATCACCGCTACATGTCCCTCGATATTTTCCACAAGCTCACAATGCATTTGGCCGCACTGTGTGTGCTGCAGCGCCTGCTTGAGCGTCACCAGCAGCCGGATTTGGCGCTGCGCGTCCTCCGGCGCGCTGAGCCCGTCTTCTTGCTGCTGGCGGAACACCAGCACGATATACCAGTATTGATAGGTAAACGGGATATCATGAAGATGCAGCTCTTCCGACACGTCTTCGGTAAAATAGCCCTTCAGAAGCTACGCGTTCGTTTGGTCGCGCAGGGCGTGACGGTAGGAGGCCAGCGTATGCTCCAGCGTTTCGTTATCGTCGTAGAGTTTGTCGACGCATGCCTCTATGGTATCGATGCCGCCGTCCAGGGGCGCCTTTTGCCGGGCGCGTTCGCTGGCCTTACGGATCAGGCGGCTGAGTGGAGAATACTGAAAGCTGGCCAGACCGTACGCAAGAAAGACGCCGGCCAGAGAAAGGGCGATAAGGATAACTGCGCCCCACAGGTTTTCTGTTAGAGGCGTGGCGGCGGGCCGGAAAAATAACGTATAGTTCAGCATCATGTTTTGGCTGGGGAAAGTCTCCTTATAAAAACCGGCTTCATCCGCTGCTTTTCCGTACGTCAGATACGCCTGATTATCCGTTCCTGTCAGGACAAAACCCGCCACCTGTTCGTCGCACACCCGTCCAAGAAGTTTTTGCAGCGCGGCCTTGTCGATAAAAACAATCATCAGAGTACGTGGCGTGTCCAGAATATCCAGTTGCTGTACATAAACCAGATAACCGGTATTGGAAAATGCAAATTCGTTGGAGAGCAATGGTCCGAACGCCTTTTCCCTCTGCAAAACATAGTCCGCAAGGAAGCCTTTCGGCGTCTGAAATTTTTGAGCGGCGTACACCTCATACTCTTCCGAGGAAAACCATCCCGCGTTCGTTACCACAATGCCTTTTTGCGGATACAGGATCGAGATGTCGCGAATCAAATTAGTGGAAGCGCACAGAGCCGTCAGCGACTGGGAAAATTCCCGCTGCCTCAGCGGGCCGAATTCCTGTGCGAACACGTCGGTTTCCGACATGTATTTCTGTACCCATGTGGAACTGCGCAAAAAATTTCCGGCTTCAATGGCCGAATCCCAGGCGTTGTCCACTATCTCAGCGATCCGTTGTCCTTGGGCTGTACGCTGCTGGTCCGCCGCATGCCTGCGTTCGGCTTGCGTGACTAAAACAATCACAAATGTGCCTGCTAAAAGCATGCAGAAAAATAAAATAGCGTATGTAAAAAAGTACCGCTGAAAATCCCTGGAATGCCAAAATGCACGGCGCATGATGTTTTCCCCCTCAAAACAAATTTACGGCCAAGGCCGATGCGCGGGATGGACAGCCGCGGCAAGCTTTATTGTAACATATTTCCAGGTTCGTGCCTCGCATGCTACAAAGAGGTCCCTCAAATGCCGGAGGCAATAACACATCCAACCGTGCCGCAGATGCGGCACGGTTGGCAGAGGTGTGGAAAGATGCCAGTTTTAAGAAGGCAGGTTCGCCAAATAGCGGTCATAACGCGCCTGTGCAATTTCAAGCAGCTCCGACAGGCCTAACTCATCCAGTTTCTCAACCTCTTTTTCCAAATCAGAAAGGGGGATTTGGCCCAATGTCAGCTTTGTAGCAAGCTCCTGAGAGGCTGTATCGAGATTGGCCTGCAGTTCATTGATCCGTTCCGATTCTTCCTTTGTTGGAAGGGCGAGGAAGTTGTTGAGCTGATCCGGATATTTTTTATCGTAGTCGATGAGAGCCAGTGTCACGTCACGTTTGTAATCGTCACAGGTAGCGACCTGCTGCCGCATATCTACGGACTGCACCCGGGGCAGTACGCCATTCCAGAGCATTGCACCTTCTGCAATCCGCTGCTCCCTGAGTTCATCACCAGACAGACCGCAGGATACCATCACGCCTTCCTCATCATAAGTAAAGTTGACGCCTTCCTCCCCAAAGGCAGTCAGCGTAGCATAGTCCTCGGAGTAAACAATGTCCAGCAGCCGGGCAACAGCCTCCAGATCTTTGCAGTCTTTTGTTACGGCATAGCGTTCCCATACCATTTGGCCCGGCTCAGACATCGACGCCGGCTCCACGCCGTCCACAGCGGGCAGCGGCATTAGCGGCGCATACAGCGCGTCCGGGGCGATGGCCTGAACCGTAGGCTCGTTCCACATGGCGTTGGTGTAATCCCACATGGCGGCGATTTTATTTTCCGCGCGCTTCTGCGTTAGCAGCTCATAATTGCCCGCGACAGCGGGATCCAAAATGCCTTCGTTGACAAGGCTGTTAAGATATGCGAAATATGCTTTGACATTGGGGTTTTTCCAGGGAGTGACGATTTTATTCTGTTGGGGGTCCAGTGCGATGGTGCCCGTGGCAAGGTCGAACCACTGCGCAATGCCTGTGCGAAAGGAACTGGGGTCTATGAACAGGATCTCGTCCTGCTGCCCGTTGCCGTTCGCGTCCTTGGTGCGGAAATCACGCAGCATCTGTGTGAATTCCTCAAGGTTCTCCGGCTCGTCAATTTCCAGGGCATCGGCCCAGTCACGGCGGTACAGAATGCTGAAGCTGCCGTTGGCATCGTTGTTGTCACCGTAGTATTTGTTCTGCACATTGCAGAACCAGTACATATTGCCGTCCTCGGCCGTCGTCAGCGGACGCACACTGGGGAAAGTTTTGTTGAACGCCTCCCGCGCGGGGCCTGCGGAATATTTATCTATGATTTCGTTGATCGGAATGATTAGCCCTTGTTCAGCCAGCGCAAGCAGCGCCGCATCATCCAGTGTGTGGACCTTTACGATATCGGGCAGGTCATTGCCGGAGGCAAGGCGCGTTTGCAGGATCACGGGATACTGTTCTGCGGTAATGACCTCCCATTCAACGTCCAGCTTTGCCTCGTCCAGCCAGCCCTGCAGGGTTTTAAAGGCACTGTATTCGCCCACCTCGTTCCAGTCAGTGCAGGGAGCCCAGCCCTCGGTTCCCATGATCTTCAGATGACTGACGCCATCCGCTGCAGAGGCAGAGCCGCTCGCCGGAGCGCTGCCGCCCGCGCTTGTGCCGGATGCGGCGCCGCACGCCGTCAGGGAAGAGACTGCGATGCAGCCCGCCAGAATGAGTGCCAACAGTTTCGATTTTTTCATGGTGTCCTCCTAATTATATATTTGTTTGCCGGCCCCTGTTCAGCCTTTCAGGGAGCCGAGCATAACGCCTTTGATAAAATATTTCTGGAAGAACGGATAAGTGAAAATAATGGGAAGCGTCGTAAAGATAATCATGGAATATTGCATCTGTATCGCGGAGATCATCTGACGCATGGCGTTGCCGATATCGGCAGAGTTGAGCTTGGTAAGGTCCACCGTTTGCGCCACAAGAACGCGCTTCAGGTACAGCTGAAGCGGGTGCAGCGCCTGATCCGGCAGATACACCTGTGCCGAAAACCAGTTGTTCCACATGGAGACGATAGAGTAAATGGCAATCACCGCCAGAATAGGCTTTGCAAGGGGAAGATAGATCCGGAACAGGATCACCGCATCGCTTGCGCCGTCAATGAACGCAGATTCCCGGATATCTTTCGGAATACCCGTGAAATATGTTCTTGTAAGAATGATATACCAGATGCTGAACGATGCCGGAATGATGATAGCAAAAATATTATTGTAAAGATGCAGGCTGTTCATCACCAAAAACGTAGGAATCAGCCCGCCGCCGAAATACATGGGCAGCAGAACGAACGCTACGACGAATTTGCGCCCGCGCAGCTCCGGTACGGAAAGGGGATATGCACCCAGCACGCTGGTGATAAGAATCAATATTGTGGAAGACGCAGTGTATAAGATGGAATTCGCATAAGCGCGCCACATGTTGCTGTCGGTAAAAATCTTTTTATATGCCTCCAGCTCAAACCCGGTAGGCCATAGATAGACGTTCATCGCCATCACATCTTGCGGTTTGCTGATGGACATGATGAAAACATAGTACATGGGATACAGCGTGAGAACACAAATCAGGACGATGACGGCCAGGATCAGCGCGTCAACCATGCGGGAGCCTTCCTGAATATGGTTGTTGACACCCCGCCGCTTTTTCAGGAAAGAAGCACGAGCCATGCAAAGTCACCCTTTCTTGTAAAATAAATTACCACAACGAATAGTCTGCGACCCTGCGTGAGACTTTGTTCGCCAGGAACATAAGGCCGAAGTTGATGAGCGAGATGAAGAGGCCCACAGCTGTGCCATAGCTGAAATTGCCTCCCACCAGGCCATAGCGGTACAGATAGGTGCCGATGACGTCAGCGTACTCATAAGTAGCTGGGCTGTACAGTAGAAGAATCATATCCGAATCCGCGTTCAGCATTCCGCCCACGCCCATAATGAGCATGACGACGATGGTCGGCTTGATGGAGGGCAGTGTGATGTGCCACATTTTGTGCCAGCGATTTGCTCCGTCCAGGCTGGCGGCCTCGTACAGCGCCGTGTCGATAGACGCCATCGACGAAAGATACAGAATACTGCCCCATCCGAAATTTCGCCATATATTAATGAGCGTGTAGACGATTGGAAAATACTGTGGCTTCATATTCAGAAGAAACGGCTCGCCGCCCAGCAGTACGATCAGTTTGTTGATAATACCGTCGCTGCTGAGAAATGAAAGCGCCATGCCCGCCACAACAACGCTGGAGATGAAATAGGGCAGATAGCTTGCTGTTTGAGCAAACTTTTTGAACTTTACCAGACGCAGTTCATTGATAAGCAGCGCAAATCCGATGGGGATCCAGAACGCTACACCCAAATTCAATGCGCTGAGCACCAGTGTGTTTTTGATCAGACGCCAAAAATATGGATTTTGAAAAAATGAGATGAAGTGCTTGAGGCCTACCCACTTGGTAGCACCGGTAAAGTCCAGAAACGGCATACCTGGGTACCAATCCTGAAAGGCAATGAGCAGGCCATATAAAGGCAAATAACAAAAAATAAAAATTAAAATCAGCACGGGAGCGAGGAGCGCATACAGTTGTAATTGCGTCTTCATCTTGTAATTCAGACGCGCCGGACGTCCCGCCGCCTTTTGCTCCGTTGTCTTTTGCACGGCTTGCCACCAACCTTTCGCAGCTTTGTTTTCCAAAATCAAGTTTACATGCCCCCTCCGGCGAAAGCAATCAACAAAATTTTCAGCAGGCAAGCAATATTTTTACCGCCGGAAAAACAATTTTTTCAGTAAAAAAATCGCTGCGCATTATTTTCGCGGCCAGCAATTCTTCCATTCCGTTGCATTATGCGGCCCTATTCCTATAATGGAATTAAACCACGGACAAAATGGTCTGAAGGAGGAAAAGACATGTCTGTTTCTGTCGCGATCATCACACGGGGAGAAAGCGATCTCTCCCGGCTTTTGCAGCGGTGCGACGGGGTGTCCACTGTCGTTTTTGCGCCGCATGCGCTGGGCCCGCACAGCCTGGATACATTTGACTGTGCCTGCGTTTTTGGCGGCACGCATGAGGAGCCGCTGGTACTGCCCGCCCGGAGCCGCAGCGCATTGGAAGCGTTTTCCGCCGCGGGCAAAAGGGTGTTTTACGAATATGCGCTCAGCTTTGCGCAGAACTACTGCATGCCGCCCGAATCCACGCGGTTCCTGCGCCTTGTGTGTGCGGACGGCGCATTCACCGGCATGCCGGAGGGGACGCTGCTGGACGAGCAGTGCAATTTCCGGTCGGCTCCTTATTATAAATGCCGCGGGGCGCGGCCTGTGCTCGTGTATAAAAAAGGATTGACGCAGCACGCATGCGAACCGCTCTCCGAAAGCGACAAAGAAGATCACACGGCTTACGGCGTCTGGTTTGAAACACCTACTACAGCGGTGTGCAGTTTCCGTCTGTGTAATTTTGTGCGGGCGCGCTTCGCTCCTGTCAGCGTGTGGCGGCGTGTAGTTGCTGCATTGGTGGAATGGCTTTGCGGCACGCCTGTAGAATTGCCTCCGGCCGAGCCGGCCTATACGCTGGGGCGGAGCAGTGAACTGGGCGCGTGCGCACAGGCGGCGTTGCACTGGTTTGAAGCATCCGGCACGCTCCTTGACGGCGGAAACGGCGGCGTGCTGGAGGGCCTTGGCACCGAGATTTATCCGGACGGCCATCAGAAAATCGCGTTTCCCATCCGTACGGACTGCTGCGGCGAAGCGGCGATGGCTTATTTTTTTCATGCGCTGGCTACGGGTGACGCAGAGAGCCGGGCACGTTCCGGCCGGCTGGAAGCTTACGTCTACGACGTAATGCAGGTCAAGACCGGGCGCTGTGCAGGCATGCTGCGCTGGACGGATGTCGCGTGGGAAGTATGCTATCAGGACGATATGGCCCGGGCCATGCTGGTAACGCTGCTCAAGGCGCTGTATGGGCAGGGACGTGAGTATCTGCCGCAATGCCGTATGGCGCTGGAGTTTTTGATGAATACGACCGGCCCGGACGGGCTGCGGCCGGCCCGCACGGACAATTTGAATATGACGCAGTCGGATTTTGAACGGCTGCACACGCAGAACGGCGCGTTTCCCTGCGCGCATTACAATGCGTTTTATCTTGCGTGTCTTTTGCTGTACGGAAAAATGGAACGGGACGCCCGGTGTCTGGAGGTCGGGGAGCGGGGCATGCGCTCTCTTCTGGCGGCCTATCCCAAAACAGTGCGCGAGCAGAGCGAGACCGAGGAGCTTTGCCGCCTGCTTCTGCCTGTTTCATGGCTGTACTATGCCACGGGGAAGGAGGCGGACCTGGAAATGCTCTACACTGTCATCCGCAGCCTTGAGGCCGTGCGCCATCCTTCCGGCGCATATCTCGAGTGGGACAGCGACTATTCCGCCGCATGCAGCAGACAGGAGGGTGGCGAATGTTCACTGCTGAGCCGGAACGGAGACCCTGTGGCAGATCTGCTGTACAGCAACAACTGGGTGCCTATGGGCCTGATGCAGGCTTATTTCGTCACAGGAGACGAAAATATCTACGCTCTGTTCCTCCGCCATGCCGGGTTTCTTGCCAGCGCCCAGATCAGCAGCAGGAATGCAAAAATCAACGGCGCATGGGCGCGCGGATACGATGTGGATATGATGGAAGTGTTTGGGCTTCCCAATGACGTGGGCTGGGGCCCTTGGGCGGTGGAAAGCGGCTGGACTGTGGCGGAAATCACGGCCGGACTATACAGCGGGCTGCTGAAAGATAAGTTAAAGGAGTTTTACCGATGAACACTGTGAAAATTGATTTATGCGGGCTCCCGGACGAACTGCGCAGCGGTCTGGAAAAACTGTGTATGCACGAGGGATTTCGTTCCGGCACGGACGGAATACGGCTTTCTGCCCGCCGGGGCGGAGCCTTTTCCGCCGAGTTCGACGGACAGACCCTGCGGGTGGAATACTGTGAGCCGGTACAATTTTTCCGGGCGCTTTCTTACCTTAAGAGGGCGGACCATCGGCGCTTTGCGCTGCATCGCCAGCCGGTGTTTGAGCACAACGGGGTGATGCTGGACTGTTCGCGGAACGCTGTTCCCCGGGTGGAGGCCGTGAAAATGGTCCTGCGCAAAATGGCTCTGATGGGTCTGAACACCCTGATGCTGTACACCGAAGACACCTATGAGGTACCGGAGCAGCCCTATTTCGGCTATCTGCGCGGCCGGTACAGCGTTGAAGCGCTGCGCGGGCTGGACTCCTATGCGGCTGCTCTGGGCATTGAGCTGGTGCCCTGCATTCAGACGCTGGCGCATCTGGAACGTGCGCTGCACTGGCCGCAGGTAGACGCAGCGCTGCGGGACACCGAGGATATCCTGATGGTGGGGGAAGAAAAAACCTACGTATTCATCGAACAGCTGCTTCGTGCCGTAAGCGGGACATTCCGCACCCGGCGGGTACATATCGGTATGGATGAGGCCTGGTCGTTGGGGTTGGGAAATTACCGCTTCAAAAACGGCTTTGTCCCGTCACATCAACTGATGGAACAGCATCTTGCCCGCGTGTGCGCCATCGCACAGAAATACAGTCTGCAGCCGATGATATGGAGCGACATGTACCTGCGGGCGGCCTCGCCTACGGGAGGTTACTACGATGCTCCCGGGCAGCTGCCTGCGGATGTTCTGAGCGCGGCGCGGCGGGATGTCCCCCTCGTTTATTGGGACTACTACCATAACGAGCAGCCGGTGTACGAGCATCTTCTGCACGTCCATGCCCAGTTTGGTGCTCCCGTGGTTTTTGCGGGCGGGCTTTGGACATGGGTGGGGCCCGCACCCGCTGTGGATAAGATGCGCGCGTCTTCTCTTCCCGGGCTGCACGCCTGCGAGACGAATGGGATACGCTCCGTGTTTGCCACCGCCTGGGGCGACAACGGCGGCGAGGCCAATTTGCTGACAGCGCTTTACGGCATGCAGTTGTATGCTGAGTACGATTACACCGGAGATACGCGGCCGGACGTTGTGGACGAACGGTTTCGCGCCTGCACCGGAGAAGACCCGGCCGCCTTTGCGTACATGGGAGATTTCAACACCCCTCCAGGCGTCGCCGCCAAAAGCGAAGATCCTGTGAACGCCGCCAAGTTTTTGCTGTATGAGGACCCTCTGGTGCCGCTGTTCGCCGCCGATACGGCGGGCATGTCCTTTTCCGGGTTTTATGCGGATCTTGCGCGTAAATATGAAAACTTCTCCAGTGACTCGCCGGAATTTGAGGCGCTGTACCGGTTTTATGAGCAGCTTGCCCTTTTGCTGGAGCTGAAATGCCGCTGGCGGGAGCAGGCACCCCGAGCGAAGGCCGGTACCGCTTCTGTGCTTGCGCAGCTGGCCGGAGCGTGCGCACGGCAGACCCTGTGCTGCAAGCGCGCCTGGGAGGCTTTGTGGGACTGCACGAACAATCCCTTCGGGTTTGAAGTTATCGACCTGCGCCTGTCCGGCCTTGCGGGGCGGTTCGATACCGCGGCGCGCCGGATGGAACGCTTTGCAGCGGGTGACGCCTCTGCGCTGGAGACGCTTTTCAGCCCGAAGCTGCGGTATCTTACAGATAGCGCCGGACATTTTTCCGGCTGCTATTCCTGGACCGAATGCATTTCTGCCTGCCGGATCTGAAAAGGAGGAGTATGATGGAACAACCGATCACCGCCGTTATCGGCGGACTGGGCGTAAGGGGCTATGAGGTGTACGCTTCCTACGCGCGCCGCAATCCCGACAAAATACGCATTGTAGCCGTTGCAGACCCGGACCCGGCCAAGCGCACAGCCGCGCGGGAGGCTTTCGGCCTTGCCGAAGAAAGCTGTTATGAAAGCATGGAAGCTCTGTTGGAAGCGCCGCGCCTGGGCGATGTGGCCGTCATTGCCACACAGGACCGCCAGCATGTCCGGCATGCTGTCCCGGCGATGGAAAAAGGGTATCACCTTCTGCTTGAAAAACCCGTCTCGCCCGATTTGCAGGAATGTCTTTCTTTGCGCGGTGCCGCTCACAGATACCAGCGCATCGTTGCAGTAGCTCATGTCCTGCGTTATACGCAGATATTTTCCACTGTCAAGCAGCTGCTGGATGCCAATGCTATCGGCCGCCTGATTCATATGGATCTGATTGAGAATGTGGCATACTGGCACTTCGCTCACAGCTATGTCCGTGGGAACTGGCGCCGGGCCGGGGAGGCAAGCCCCATGATCCTTGCAAAAAGCTGTCATGATCTGGATCTGCTGCGGTGGCTGGCCGGAGACACCTGCATTTCACTTTCCTCGGTAGGCGGGTTATCTGTTTTCTTTGCACAGAACGCGCCGAAAGGCGCAGCCCGGCGCTGTACAGAGTGTCGTGTCCGCGGCGATTGCCCCTATAATGCCGTGCAGATCTATATGGACAACGAAAAGACAGGCATTCTACACGGCAATACAGAGTGGCCCTGCTCGGTGCTGGACGTGCACCCCACACCGGAAAACGTCCGCCGAGCGCTGGAGCAGGGGCCATACGGACGCTGCGTATATGCGTGTGACAACGATGTAGCGGACCATCAGTGCGTGAGTATGGCTTTTGCCAACGGTGTTTGTGCCACTTTTACCGTCACGGCATTTACGGCCGATTGCCGCCGCAGCCTACGGGCGATGGGCTCGCTGGGCGAGTTGGAGATCGACATGCTGCGGAACTGCATTTTTCTGCACCCTTTCGGCAGACCTGTTCAGACCATCCGGTTGGACCCCGTCCGAGACAAATTCGCAGGACATGGCGGCGGCGACGACCGTCTGATGGACGCTTTTGTAGAGATGCTCCGCACGGAAGGCACCGAACCGCTCACTTCCATCGACGTTTCAATCGACAGCCACATCATGGCGCTGGCCGCGGAAGCCTCGCGGCTGCACGGTGGAAAAAACATCGTGCTTTCAGAATTTGCCGCGCAGGTATGACTCCGCACAGAATTCCTGTGATCCTGTATTTTACGAAAAATATCCATACACAAAAATAACGCGCCGAAATAGATCGGCGCGTTATTTTATTTTTGTCCGCCCGTTGCACTGTAAAAAATTATCGTACTGTCCGCACAGGCCGTAACGGCTGCCGTCAAGCGGACCAAGCTGTCGGCTGTCTGCACCTCATTTGTGTGAAGCCTTATATAAACTCAATAAACTTCAGCCGTTCCTCGGCGGCCGAAGCAGCAAGAGAAACGGCGTATTTCCGGTTTTTGAAAAACAAATCGCAGTCTTTCCCGAACACCCTGTGTCCGGAGGCGCCGCTTTTCCCCTGCGTCTGGCGCAGGCCGCCATTTTGTCCCTGTCGTATTACAGCACAAGGGACGGTGCGGTATAGACGCGGGCGGCCAACTCGCTGTTGAGCATGTACAGCCCCTTCGCGTCGCTCCCAAACAGCTCCATCTTGGTGATCAGGTCAGCGGCGTTTTTCTCTTCCTCGCCCTGCTCCTTTACAAACCAGTCCAGAAACTGTACGGTGCGGTAATCCTGCGCCGCTTGTGCCGCTGTGTAAATGGCGTTGATGAGTGCGGTAACATACCGTTCATGCTCCAGCGCTGCGGCCAAAGGGGCCTCCAGCGAAGCAAATGCCCCGTCCGGCTTGCCGACGGCCTCCAGTATCACCGGCTGGCCGTTGTTGTGCAGATACTGATAAAACAGCATCGCATGGTCCTGCTCCTCCTTTGCCTGAACCTGATACCAGTTTGCAAAGCCGTCCAGACCCTTAGACGCATAAAAATTGGCGATGTCCAGATAAAGATAAGCCGAATAAAACTCCTTGTTGATCTGCTGGTTGAGCAGTGCAGAAACAGTTGCTTCCATGACAATACCCTCCGTTCAGCGGCGGCTCCGCCGCTCCATAATTAGTTTTCACTAACCACAGTATAGCACGGCAGCGGACGGTGTCAATCTCTTTTCACCTTTTCGTCCGGCCTTGCTCCCATTCTTTTGAAAGCACAGAAAGCGTGCCGCATCCCAAACCGGATGCGGCACGCTTTTTTCGTTTCAGGCCATTCATTGAGGCGGAGCTCCGTCTGCGCTGATGCCGCGCAGAAATGCATCGAATAAAAAACGCGCCATAGCCGGGGCCTCCACACCGTATTTCAGCGACAGAGGCGCGCGGTCTTTTCCCAGGCCGATGAGTGCATACACCGCAGTATACGTGGCGCTGACGGCGGTGAGTTGCGCGTCCAACCCGGCCCGCAGGGAGCCATCGTTAAAATTCTCGCATAAAAATCGTGCGGTGTCGCCGGAGCCGAAATCTCCCGGCCGGAACATCCGCCCGTAAACAGCGCTGCCACGCCGCGCCGTTTCCGCCTGATAGGTTTTTTCAAACAGGTCGAAAAACAAAAGAAATTCCGGGTCCAGTTCAAACCGGCGGGCAAGCTCCTCGAAATACACGGAAAAGCGTTCCAGGGCTGTGAGCGGCCGCGCCTCCGCCCGCGCCAGCAGTGCGTTTCCAAATGTACGCAGCGCTTGGCGGTGGATGGCCCACAGCAAAGATTCCTTATCGGGGAAATATTTGTAAAGCGTCGCGCGCGCGATACCGCAGCTGTCCGCCACTGCGCTGAAGCTTACGCGCTCGATCCCTTTTTCCACAAACAACTGCCGCGCCGCACGCAATATCTGCTCATACTGCCGCGCATTGTGCTTTTCATATTTCATCTGTGGCACGGTGTGCCGCCTCCCTCTCTTCCGTTCTTCTCCCAGTATACCGCAGACACCCCGGGCAGAAAAATCATGTATGTAAACCACACGCCCGTTCTTTGTAAAGTTCCGATAAAGCCTCTGAAAACTGTCCATTTTTGACCGGTTTTCCCACGGAATTGCGTTCTTTTTACATGGCTCTTACATGTTCTGCGGAGAAAGCATCGGGGTCTATCTTGTAGAATATGCACAGTGAAAAGAAACAAGATTCAACAAAATGACGGAACAACCCGTCTAAAAGGAAAGGATGGAAATAAGTGCCGCAAACGAATGAACGGCTTTTGTACCGGGTGTCCGGACAACTGCCACGAGGCTTTCAGGGGCACATCTCTTACACAACGCTTCTGCCGGGGGAGCTGCGCGCCCTGCGCGTGGTGTTCACCTTTGACAAGCGCGAACCGCAGCAGGAGCCGGACACGCTGCGCGCGGGCTGTATGGCCGCTGCCGCACAGAACCTGCCCGAAGGTACGCCCGTGCCGGAGGCGTTGGCGGAACATCTTTGCACGATGCCCAAGGGCGAAATCAACGTCTCGCTGTTTTTGAACGGTGCGTGTGTGGGCAGCGCTCACCGCAACCAATTGACAAAGGAAATGCTGCTCGCACCGCAGGGCTCATCCGAGGGCTTTGTAAACTGTCGTCCCACAGGCGTACTGCGGGTGGTGCTGCACGTGCTCAACGTTCTCAACGACGAGACAAACTACACGCTGCGCCTGGAGGAGGTGGCCGGATGAAATTCATAAGAGCAGAACTGCACAACCATTCCACAGAATCGGACGGTGCGCTTTCTGTGGAAACACTGGCTGCATACGCCGCGGAAAAAAACTTCGGCGTGCTGGCCCTGACAGACCATAACACCACTTCCGGCCATGCGAAGGCCTATGACGCCATCCGGCGGGCGGGATACGCGCTTGCACTTTTGCCGGGCGTGGAGATAACCACATTTTTCGGCCACATTCTGGCGCTTGGACTTGTACAGATGCCGGACATCACCACACTGGACCCCCGTGCGCCGGAGCCTTTTTTTGCAATGCTGCGCACTGCGGGCGCGCGTGCCGTGGGCATCGCACACCCGTTTTCCGTCGGCAGCCCGCTGTTCATCGGCTGCCGTTTTGACATGGAAATGCACGACTGGAACGCAGTGGACTATATCGAGGTCTTTAACACCTCTGTTTCGGAATCCGGCATGGGTGCGCATCCCATGGCAGAGGCGTTCATCGGCAACAGCCGGGCGCTGGCGCTGTGGGAACGGCTGGTGCTGGATGGACAGCGCATCGCGGCCGTCACCGGAAAAGATCTTCACAGCATGCCCCGGGACGCGGAGGTATTCACCACCTACGCCATCGTGGACGAGGCCTGCACGCTGAACGCGGCGGATGCGGTACTGGGCGCGGTGCTGCGCCGGCAGACCATCGTCACAAAAGGTCCTCTGTTCACAGCACACAGCGAAAAGGGACGCGTAACAGTAATATTCGACAACACCTCCGGCTATCTGGACTGGGCACCGGCGCAGGCCGCTGCCCCGGTGCTGGAGCTGAGGGACAGCACCGGAGCGGTACAGCGTGCCGAAACAGACCTGCGCACGCCGCTCTCTCTGTCCCTGGCTCCGGGCGCGCGCAGCGCCGTGCTGAAGCTGTATGCCGGCGCCTGCACGCCGGTGCACCTGTTGGCCGTGGGGGCGCCGCTTTATCTTGACGAGGAGGGAAACGGATGAGACGCCTTTATTTTTCGCTGGGCAAAAACAAATTCTGGGAATATGTCCTGCTTGCGCTGTTTCTGCTGTTTTTTTACGGACCGCTGATGAATATGCTGCTGCTTTCGTTCGCCGGAGATTACGAGTATCCCGATGTCATCCCCCGGAGCTACGGATTCAAATGGTGGGATTATGTGCTCTCCAAGGCACAGCTTGTACAATCCATCGGCACATCGCTGGTGCTGGCTGTTGTTGTAACGCTGCTCTCGCTGGCCGTATGTCTGCCCGCCGCCTACGCGCTGGCACGCTACCCGTTCAGGGGCCGCAGCGCCGTGCGCCTGAGCTTTCTTCTCACCAACGCATTCCCCAAAATGGGCATCTACACAGCCATGGCCGTCATCTTTTATAAGCTGAACCTCATTGGCACATTCGCGGGAGTGGTGCTGGTGCACATCGTAAACACGATGATGTTCATGGTGTGGATTCCTTCCGGCGCGTTCCGCACCGTACATATCCAGCAGGAGGAAAGCGCCCGTGACGTGGGCGCTTCGCCGCTGCGCACGTTCCTTATGGTTACGCTGCCCATGGCCAAGCCCGGCATCATCGTGGCTTCACTGTATACGTTCCTCGGTTCCATGGAGGAGGCGCAGGGTTCGCTGCTCATCGGCCTGCCCAACGTGCACACCATGCCCAGTGAGCTGTATGGCATCATCATGTCCTTCCCGGATACCGCGGGCGCGGTATTCGCGATGATCCTGCTGGTGCCGTCCATCCTGCTGCTCGTCGTCTTCCGCAAATATCTGAGCGCCGACGCCCTGTCCAACGGGCTGAAAATGTGACGCGCCCTTCGCAAAGGAGAAAACATGGAAATGAACCTTCCCGTTATCAAGCTGGAGACCCGCAATCTCACCAAAAAGTTCAGCGCTACCGAGGGTGTAGCCGACATCAGCCTCCAGGTGTATGAACACGAGCTGTTAACGCTGCTCGGACCATCCGGCTGCGGCAAAACCACCATCCTGCGCGCCATCGGCGGCTTTAACAAGATCGATTCCGGCAAAATTTTGCTGGACGGCGCCGAAGTACAGGGCCTGCCGCCCGAAAAGCGGCCCACCGGTATGGTATTCCAGAGCTACAACCTGTGGCCGCATATGACCATCTACGAGAATATGGCATTCGGCCTGAAGCTTCGCAAAACGCCCAAAAAAGAGATGGACGCGCAGATCGCGGAGATGCTGGCACTTGTAAAAATGAGCGGCAGCGAAAAGAAATACCCCACTCAGCTTTCCGGCGGCCAGCAGCAGCGTGTGGCCATTGCACGCGCACTGGTGCTCAGGCCCGCCGTACTTCTGCTGGACGAGCCGTTTTCGGCACTGGACGCCAAGATCCGCGGCCAGATGCGCGAGGAGCTCAAGCGCATCCAGCGCGAGGCCGGGCTGACTGTCATCTTCGTCACGCACGACCAAGAGGAGGCCATGGCCATCTCCGACCGCATTGCCGTCATGAACCAGGGTGCCATTGAACAGCTGGACAGCCCTACCGAAATTTACGACAACCCGCACAGCCGTTTTGTGGCGGGGTTCATCGGCGAGATGAACTTTTTGGACGAAGGCGGCGCGGTGCTCGCCGTGCGCCCGGAGGATATTGCTCTGCGTTCGGCCTCCGGCGCGGGCATGGCGCGTATTGAAAGCGTGATGCCGCTGGGCCATTACACACAGATCATCCTTGTGCGCGCAGACGGCGCACGGCTGAAGGTTTTTATTCCCAAGGAACAGGCACTGGGATATATACCCGGCCAGACAGCGGACTATTCCTTCACGCGCTTCAAGCAGTTCGGCGCGGCACAGGCCAGCACCTGAAGTACTTCCGGGCAAAACGGTTTCGGCTGTTTTCCGCCGGAGCGGAAAGCCGCCCCGGCAATAAATAAGGATTTTATCGTAAGCTCATAGGAGATATGGAAGGGAGAAACATTCATGAATCGATTCATCCAGAAGGCGCTGTGCGCCGTCGCCGCCTGCGCTCTTGCGCTGAGCCTTTCCGCCTGCGGCAGCACTTCCCCGGCCACGGGCGCCGCAAGCGCGGACGTTCCCACCGTCACCATCTGGGGTTATGGCGGCCAGGAGGTGCGCGAAGCGCTGCAGGCCGTTGCCGACGCACACAACGCAGACCCCGCCTATAATACCAAGGCCCGGGTGGAGATCCAGTTCGTCGTCTCCGGCACCAGCGAGCAGAGCCTGCCCGACCGCCTTGCCGCTGCCTATCAGGCAGGCGAGACCGACACCGATTTTGACATCATTGCCCTGGACGACAGCGGGATCTCCGCCATTCTGGCCCAGACGAGCGAAGATTTTTTCATCCCCATCGACACCTCGAAGATCCCCAACTATGAAAATGTCGTATTCAAGGACAATATCGTAGGCGATACCTTCATCCCCTACCGCGGTACAGCCGTGATGCTGGCCTACAATTCCGAAACCGTGGAAAATCCGCCTGCAACGGCGGACGAGCTGTATCAATGGATCAAGGACAATCCCGGCCGTTTCGCCTACTGCGACCCGTCCACCGGCGGCTCCGGCTATACCTTTGTAACGACCGCCATCTACAACCAGCTGCCCGACGAAGCACGCATGTCCCCGGACACCAAATGGGAGACCGAACACACCGCCGAGTGGGACAACGCCTTCGCCCTGATGGCCGAGCTGCACCCTTATCTGTACCAGACGGCGGGCAAGGTACAGTACCCGATGAAGAATGCCGGTTCGCTGGACCTGCTGGCCACAAAGCAGATCGACATGACGCCCGCGTTCGTGAACATGGTGCTCAGCCAGAAGAATATGGGTACGATGCCCGAGTCCATCAAGCTCCAGCCCATCGAGCCCGCCTTTTCCGGTGCGCTGGCCGGCTTCTGCATCCCGAAAATCGCCAAGGATCAGGAGGCCGCGCTCTCCGTCATCGACTACTACCTGAGCTATGAGGCCCAGGCCATCGGCTGGAACACCATGTATGCCTCTCCTGTCGTGGACACCGCCAAATTGGAAAATCTGGACCACGCCGACTGGCTGGAGGAGACCAATATGGACGAGCTGCGCTATTTTTCCATCGGCATGATACAGAAGGATATCGTGGTACGCTGGGCGGAAGAGATCGCGCCGCTGGCACAGTGAGGCCGCGCATATGGCAAACCAGAAAAAACACAGATGGCTGCCGTACCTGATGGTTCTGCCCGCGTTTTCCATTATGGTTCTGGTGGTGGTCTTTCCCATCGTAAACACAGTGGCCCGTTCCTTCCGAACAACGGACGGGCGGTTCACGCTGGACAACTATGTCTATTTCTTTACCAGCGCCGAGGCGCTGCAAAGCCTGCTGTTCACCCTCGCCGAGGCTCTCACCGTCATGGCACTGAGCGTAGTGCTCAGCTTTCTGCTGGCACTGTACCTCCGCTTTTCCAAAAGCCCCGTCAGCCGCGCGCTGGGCAAGCTGTATCTGCTGCCCCGCTTCATCCCGGGTATCGCCGCAGTGTACGCGGTGATGAATGTCATCAAGGACTCCGGCAGCATCAACCGCATCGCCGCAGCCTTCGGCGTCGATTACAAGCCCGGCCTGCTGTATGACCTAAAAGGCATCATTCTTTCAAACCTGTGGTTCTGCATTCCCTTTGCCGCCATGATGATGAGCGCCGCGCTGTCCAGCGTCAACGATTCCTATGTGGAAAGCGCGCGCGACGCCGGATGCTCCTGGCGGGATGTTCTGTGCCGCATCATTCTTCCGCTGACATACAAGGACGTCATCGTCAGCGCCACCTTTATCCTTATGGGCCAGGTGGGCGCGTTCACGATTCCCTACCTGACAGGCCCCAACAATCCAAAAATGCTGGGCATCCTGCTGTACCAACAAACGGGCACCTACATGAATTATGAACGTGCGGCCGCACTTTCGGTGCTGATGTTCCTCATCTGCCTGGGCGGAGCCATTGTATACATCCGTTCGAACATGAAAGAGGAAGTGTGGGAAACAGGCAAATAATTTGCCCCACGGAACATGCAAAGGGCGGCCCGGCATACCGCCGGACCGCCCTTGCCGTTCCTCATCAACAAAAAGGAGTTTTCGATCATGGAGCAGACGATTTGTGTCAACGCCCCTCTGGCACTGGCCGGTACGCGCAACACCCGCGAATTGGGCGGCTACCCCGCCGCCTGCGGCAGGAAGACGCGCAGGCACGCCTTCCTGCGTTCCGACGGGCTTTCCGGACTGACGGACAAAGACGTGCAGATGCTGCTGGATTACGGCGTATGCTGTGTGGTGGACCTGCGCAGCGAAAGCGAGACGGCCGCCGCTCCCTCCCGTCTTGCAGACGTACCCGGCGTGGATTATTATTCCATCCCCATGCTGGACGAGGCGGCGAGCCAGGGCTTTACGGGCGGAATGCCTGAGCGCATGGGCGATGTATACGTGAAGCTGCTGTCCGGCCGCGGCGACGCATTTGCACGGATAATCCGCATTTTTGCACAGCACAGCGGCGGGACGGTGCTGTTCAACTGTACCGCCGGAAAAGACCGCACGGGCGTGACGGCCATGCTTCTTTTGCTGCTTGCGGGCGTGCCCTGCGAGATTGTCGTTGCCGATTACAGCGTAAGTGAAGCCAACATGCGGGACATTTTCAAGCGGCAGAAGGCCTGGCTGAAAAAGACCTTTGGTATCATCCCGCCGGATGCGGTATTCTCCTCTGCGCCGGAGGAGCTTGAAACGGCGCTGGCCTATCTCGCGGAGCACTACGGTACCGCGGAATCGTATCTGCTGCAGGCCGGCGCCGCGGCGCAGGATATTGCTGCTGTGCGCGGCATGCTGCTGGGCGAAGCCTGTGCCTGACGCACGAAATACACGAAAGGCCGGGTGCCGCCTGAACGGAACTCCGTTCGGGCAGTGCCCGGCCTTTTGTTTTCTGTTTTTCCGCGCAGGGCTATTCCGGCCGCAGCCCGCCGCGCAGCAGATGCTCCAGCAGCGCCCCGCATCCCTCGCACACATCGGCGTATGTTGCGTCAAAATCTCCGGTATACCAGGGGTCGGCAATATCACGGGGGTGAGCGGAGTAATCCAGCAGACGAAACATTCTTCGTTCCGGGTCGCCGCCAAAAATGCGCCGCATGTTGGACAAATTGTACGAATCCATGCCCAGCAGCAGATCCCAGGCCCTGTAATCGGCCGGGCGCAGGCGTACCGCGCGCTTATCCGCGCAGGAAATGCCCACAGCCTGCAGCTTTTCCCGTGTGCCCTGGTGCACAGGGTTGCCCAGCTCTTCACCACTGGTAGCGGCGGAAGCCGCGTGGAACAGAGCCCCCATGCCACGTTTTTCAGCCATCTCCCGAAACACAAATTCCGCCATGGGCGAACGGCAGATGTTGCCGTGGCAACAGAAAAGCACTTTTATCATAGTCTCCATAACCCTCCAAAAGTCCCGGAAACCCTGTCATATCACCGATTTCCCGGCTTTCCATTTTTCTCCAATTTTTCGTAAGTCTCCATAAATTTCCACCACTACACCACTGATTGGTGTAGTAAATGGTGTAGTAGTGGTGTAGCAAAGTTCAGCTGGCTGCCGCCCCTTTCCGGCGAAATTCAGAAATTTTCGCCACCTGCTCCGCGGCGTGTGCGTAGTTTGCGTGGGTGTACACATTCAGTGTGACACCCGCATCGGAGTGACCCATCAGGTACTGCAGGTCCTTGATGTCCATACCGTCGTTTGCGTAATTCGTGCAGAAGGTATGGCGGAATACATGAGGCGTGATATGCGGCAGAGGACTGTCCGGATGAAGCTTCTTGTACTTCTTCATCGCCCAGCGCATCTCGTTCTCGATGTGAAGCGCGACCTTGGGATTGCCGTTTTTGTCCAGCATGATGAAGTCGCTGTATCCATCCACGACAACCTCTTTCTTGGCCTTCGGACGCCGTTCCAGCATCTTTTTCAAGGACTGATAAACGTTGTCCGTCATCGGTAAAAACCGGCAGCCGCAGATGGTCTTGGTGTCCTCCACGTAGTATTTCCCACCACGCTCCCGAACCAGCTGATGATCCACACGGATCCTGCGGTTCTTGAAATCCAAGTCTTTCTTGGTAAGGCCGCAAAACTCGCTGACTCTCATCCCGGTTTCCAGCAAAACAACAAACTCGTCGTAATACTTGGAATAGGTTCTGTCGTTCCGGATGTAATCCATCCAGGTCGCGAGTTGTTCATCGGTCAGGGCAACTCTGGGTACAGAATCGTTTACCACCGCATCCGTCAGCTTAAATACAAACGGATTCTTTCTGATGGCATCCTCATCACAGGCCATCTGGAACGCCGGTTTGATAACGCCCCGCACACTGGTGATGGTGCTGTAACCTCTGCCGTCCTTCTGCAGCTTCATAAACCACAGCTTGGCATCGGATACCTTGATGGTGTTGATCTTTCGGTAGCCAAAGTCCTCTTTCCTGACTAGATTCAGGACAAACTGATAGCCAACCTTGGTGTTGCATCGCACCCCCTGCTTCAAGCTAATGTACTTCTCCAGCAATTCAATAACCGTGATCTGTCCCGCTTCATAGTCAAGGCCATCATCGGCCTGCTTCTGGATCTCATTTTCCTTCTGCCGAAGTTCCTGCAAGGTGGCTGCGTAGATTGTCTGCCTTCTGCCGCGGAAATCTGTATACCTGTACTGATAGATCAAATCCTTTCTCTGGCTTTCTCCTGTTTTCAGGACACGCCCTTTGCGATCTTTCCTTTTTGCGCTCAATTTCGGTCTCCTTTCGTTGAAAAGGAGCCTCGATGTGACATTCCAATCATATCACATCGTGGCTCCTTTTTCTATCAGCAATCCGCAAATATTAAATGGAGAATACCTGTTCGATGTACTGATCAAAGAGGCGCTTCTTGATCAACCGCTTACTGCCCACCCACAGGACGAAATTGCAGTCCTTCTCATTGGTAAGCTCTCTCAGCTTGCCGGTGCCGATACCAGAATAGGCTGCGGCTTCTTCCAAGGTCAAATTTGCTTTTTCCCAAATCGGCACTTCTTTTGCCATAGGTACTTACCCCCTCTTTTCCCAGATGATTTTGTAGCCCAGCACATCCACTAAATTCTTCGTCGATCCGGCGGAAACAGGCATAAAAAAAGTTCCATCCAAAAAGGTGGGACTTCTCTTTGGCTATAACATTTCTGATGGCATGTCACTGATGAAAACCGCTCTGTTGGCCTGACGCAAAAGATTGTGGAACAGGAAGTTCAGCTCAACACCTAGGATCCTATGCTTTCGAAATCCGGGCAATAGATACCCTAAGACCAATCCAATTATGGAGATTGGGTGTCGGTGTTGCTATTGACACCTAAATTTTTTTCATGCCTTCACCGCACTCATTGACCAAGCTGGAATCAAGATGGGAGTACAAATCAGCCGTGGTCAACATCGTGCGGTGGCTCAGCCAATGCTGTACCTGGAGCAGCGGTGTATGGACGGCAATCAAAATACTGGCACAACTATGTCTGAGATTATGGAAACGGATGTGCCGCAGTCCCTTCTCCTTGAGAAACTTTTGAAAATCATGCGTCACCACATCCGGCTTCATCACATTTCCGTAGCGATCGCTACACACATAAACTGGGTTCAGTGCTTTTTTGCGTTCCCATTCTTCATGCAGAAGGGAGGTGATTGGTTCAAACAGCGGCAATGTCCTGCGGGATGCTGCCTGCTTCAGCGTGTCTCTCTGGCACACGAGAATCGTCTGCTTGCCCAAATCAACATCCTGCCATCGCAGCTCCAGAACCTCACTGCGGCGCAAGCCATAGGCCAGCGTCAGCGTAACGACCAGCTCCAATTTTGTCCCCTTGACCGCATCGACCAGCTGTCTTGCCTCCTGCTCTGAGTAATAGCCGATCTGCGCTCTCTGACGTTTGGGTTTCTCCACAGATTCAACAGGATTGCGCAAAATGATCTCCTGCCTGCACGCCTCACGGAAGATGCTTTGCAGCAGCATATGATGATGCTGAATCGTCGTCGAAGACAGCTTCTGGTCCCTGAGATACTGGTAATAGGCCTCGATCTCCCGGAATGTAATCCGCTTCAAAGGCATCTCACCAAAATAGTCATCCATATGGTGCTCAGCCATGTGGAGATAGTTCCGGTAGGTTGTGGGGGAAATCTCCGGCTTGCGTTTTTCAATCCATTCTTTGACATAATCCATCAATAAAACATCCGGGTGGTTTTGCTCTACCTGCTGCTTGCGGGTGTACTCCGCGCACAGTGCATTGAGTTTTTCCTGTGCCCTCCGCTTATTGTTCGGTACAGTCAGCCCCAGATCAAAACGCTTTTGCAGCCGCCGTCCATCCGGATGTTTGAGATTGAGAACCGCATAGTTCTTATTGTTCACTTCCACGAGCCTTCCGGTTATCATAAAAACATCTTTCCTTTCGCAATTGAATCGCAATTTTTGTTTTGTCCATCATCGGTTTTGGCAGTCAAATTTTGTATATGTAAAAACCGTGAAACCCCGCTTGACAGCAGGCTTTCACGGTTGAATGTTCATAGCATATTCAAAAACCTCAAAAAATAAATACGTCGGGCTCATAACCTGAAGGTCGTCAGTTCAAATCCGGCCCCCGCAACCAAAAGCCGCGTCAGAAAAAATCGCCGCTCTGAAGAGCTCTCTATTTTCATGTCATTGCTCATTCATAATTATTCGCTCCTTTGTATGGAAAAATTATTTGTGTGCAGCCGTGGTTTTGGCGGCTCTTTTTTTGGGAAAATCGCCCCTTCCAAAGTCTCCACCGCTTTTTGTCTTTCGCAATCCAGCGCATGAGAGTATCAGGAAGTTGTTAGATGGAAGCGTGCCCCAAAAGAGACTGTATCACCGTCAGCGGCACTTTGTTTTCATCCAACCGGGTCGTGAAGGTATGACGGAGAGAATGAACATTCACACCCTTTGCTTCGCACCGTTTTGATACTTCATCTACGCGTTTTTGCAATGTTCGCGGATCAGTATAGGTCCCATTTTTTGATGGAAATGCTAGGTTTAACGGATTCAAATTGTTTTCGCTTTCCAGCGTAGTGAACTGTGCTCGTGCCAACGTTTCCACTTCTTCATTCATTGGGATCCATCTGTTGCTCGTATTGGATTTCGGGGTATCCTGCTTAATCAATTTCGTTTTTGATCCCGTGGCAGCATAGGGTTTGATACGGACAAGATCTTTATTGACGCAGATCTGCTTCTTTTTAAAATCAAAGTCGCTTATCTCAAACGCCAGTATCTCCCCCAAACGAAGCCCAGTAAATAAAACAATAAGGAGCGCTCGGCCCAGACGCCGCTCTTCAAGAGCTTCCCGGATAAAAACTTCCTGTTCATCCTGCTCCAGCACCCGCGCTTCAGGAACGATTGCTTTGTCGCGCTTGGTTTTTCTGCATGGATTGCTTATGAAATATTTTCCGATGTTATCTTCAAAAAACTCCGATAGTACAACATATGTATTGTTGATTGTTTTGGCTGACAGCCCTATATCCTTATGGTCTTTCCTCGCGGCAGGGGTTTTCATCCAGTCGAAAAATTCCTGCATGCAATTCGTGTCAATCACAGCCGCATCGGTTTCGCCAAAAAAGCGATAGAGCCGCTCAGCGATCTCCATATAATGGTCGAACGTCTTTGGCTTGACATGAATGCCAGGTTTTTTATTTTTTTGAGCCACTCAATCAAATAGTAACATACGCCATCGGGGTTAGAGGGTGACAGGTAGCCCCTGCCATCATGGGGAGATGCAACCGTAGGTATTTCTCGTACAAGTTCTTGTGTGGTTTTTGAACGGGTTTTCGTGTAGTATCCCGCTTGCAGAATTGCTACACATTTTGCGCGGTAAGCACTTTTTGCTTTCCCCTCGGTATCACCAGTTCCGGAGAGCCGCTTGGGGGTTCCGTTTCCCCGATATGTCAGTCTGTCGTCTTTGTCAAAGTAGAGCAGATTTTCCTGTTCATCCATCGCGAAAGCTTGATATCAGATTTTCCCGTTTTGAAGTATGGAATAACTGCCATCACCATTGGCGCGCCTCTTTTTGCATTTGTATTTCGGCATAATTACCTCCGTCTGCTTTGCAAACGGAGAAGCCTTATCAATGAAAGGTGGTGGGATATTCGTCTGGAGCCCTGCCATTTTTGCAAGTAGTAAACTCAGTTCATTGCCAAAACAGTTTTCGGCCCCCTCCTGCGCTGTGTTCATTTGAAGCATGCGCAAAGCAGCTTGTACTGCCTGTAAGTTGACCGTTTCCGGCGCTTTTTTCGAATGTACCATAGCACACACCTTTATCATTGCGCAGTCATATATGATGAAAGATCATCAGTTTGTCAAGGTGCAGAACGTCCTACTATCATTTTAACAACCATCGGGCTTCTGCACAATAAAGATCGGCCACCGTGCGCAACATTATTTTTTCGAAAAAATGCCCGTATTTTGCAATACGGGCATTTCTCTCGCAACTATGTTTCGGACAGCTCTTGGTGTTTACTCAATAGCTAAAATGCCGAATGCCTGCGCATTCAAATAGCATTCTTCTAATGCATGGTAAGCAGCTTCCCGTATACGCATCATCGTGCGTACACTCATGTGACACTTCTTTGCGATGTCTTTCCAGGTGCATCCCTCAAAATGATACATCCGCAGTACCATCACTTCGTCTTTACTGAGCAGATCCATGTATTTATCAAGCCGCTCCGCCTCAATTTTAAGCTTTCTTATCCATGCGTACAATTCCCGCGCTTGATCGGTGATCGCCGAGCGATAAGCTATTGTGCCCCCATACCCGATTTGCCGGACAGAAAAACAATCTGTATAATGGAAAGGGGT
>OLSE01000444.1_pt1 | contig 52150 bp, 43 predicted proteins | sample 1673191 | NCBI WGS metagenome assembly OLSE01 (sample SAMEA3136764, study PRJEB25190) | human gut metagenome | biome: human gut; feature: human-associated habitat; material: faeces | place: Austria | collected 2013
CGGCCATGTGCTGTATGTGGACGGCGGCATCCTCGCCTACATCGGCAAGCAGCCGTAGATAAGGATGAAACAAGCACCCATTTGATATGAACCTCCTATGTTTTGATAGTTTGATTGCCAGACATCTTCCATTCTACTACACAGAAGGTTCTTCCTTTTGTAAAAGCCTTTTCTCCCAGTTGAACTGGGGAGTGTTTAGCTAAAGAGACAATAAAAGCCGGGAGGAGCATAATGTTCCTCCCGGCTGATAGTATTTCTGGCTTTTTCTGAATTATGCCGCGATGTATTCAATTAGAGGTTTACCATATGTTCCTTTATACGGGGCATCCAGACTGATTGTCTGTGGGCGCCGGTTTTGCTTACGCCTCTCGGTGTTGACGGCAGATTTCATGGCAGACACAGCCAATGTGGTAAAACTGTATCGCCACAGTTGCGGAAGAGTGAACCAACGCTTGACCGTCAAAAGATAGCGTAGGACAACAACATCAAACCAGTCGTCGGCCGGTAATTTTTTCTCGTTGAGGAACCACCAGACGATTGAGAGATGTTCCTCTGAAAAATCGGCTTCCTCCGGTGTGAGTTTCCGCTCACGCAGGGCTTTGAGTTCTTCAAAGGAAAGCACTGTCTGATCTGTCTTTGTACCGGTTATGCCGTTTGTATTATCCACATATTTGATATTCTGTTCCATTTTTCTTCCTCCTTGCGCCGCTGCTATGCGGCATACTTTGTCAATGTTTGTTCGTCGATTTCGCAAATTGGGTATGACGTATATCCCAATGTAATGGTGGTGAGCTTTTTCTTGACAAGCCCGATGCGCTGCATCTGCTTTGTCAGTTTATTGTCGGGGCCTGTAATATCCCTGATTGCGGTGCAGTGATTTTTCATCGGCCCGAGATTTATGGTAAGAGGGACAACCGGCAGGACTCCGCGATCCGTTCGCCGGCAGATTGTGATTGCCAATGCGCCGCTGTTTTTGTAATACCCTGTTTTAAAGCAGCATTGGGGGATGCACACTCCGTTTAAGTTCAGCGGAAATGATTTCTTCAATCGCAGCCACCCTTTCAGGCGCAGGAACGCAAAGGCTTCAAATGCGCATGATCGATGCGCACCTGGAGTTCACGTGCAAATCCCTGCAATGTATTGAATTCTCCATCCACTTCGGAGATTTGGCGCTGGAAGAGCGCCTCATAACGCCTACGTTTCTCACCAAGCTCACGAATTTTGGATACCCAGCGTGCCATGATGGTCGGACTTTCGCATCCGGTGTTGATCAGGTGGCTGGCCCGTTCCTGGTATGTCTCAATTTCCTTTTTGAGCGCAACATAAAATTCATGCGCCATTTTTTCACGTTGGCGCTCATTGTCCACGACATACATACTGTTCACATCCACCTGATTTTCGCTAAGAGCATGTTCGTTCATCGTTTCCAGAAAGTCCTCAAAAATATCGATTTTTGCCATGTGCTGCCGCGGGACAAAATACATACCGCCGCGCGACTGTACTTTGACGGCCTCCATGTCATCCAGCATTTTGCCGAGCACGGTATCCATCTGCCTGCGGTTGACGCAGCGACGGTACAACTGAAAGCTTTCCTGAACCTGGTCAAAATACGGCAAGGCATCCGCAATCGGATTGTAAGCTGCGTCCTCCAGCGTGATGATTTCGCTATCTTTATCCAAAACGATATTGGCAAGTTTGGTATATAGATTGGTGGTGGAGTCCACCGCTTCCAAGATCAATTCCCGGCTGATGGTATGACGGCGCTGCCGGTTGTCACGGCAGTACACCTTATAGATTTGCGTGCCGCGTACCAGCCGGTCATGCAGATCGCCCGTGGCACTGCGGAAAGCATCGGCAGGGGTACTGCGGAAATTGGTCGGCGCAGAAAACTGGCAGGCCGCCCGCAGCCGCTCAAATTCTTCCCGGTCGATCATGATACCGCCGAGACCGTAAAAAACGATTTTCCCAAGAACACCTTCGCCATCGCTGGCTGTGGTCATGATCTCGCTGAGATTGACCGTGTTGTTCGCAATACTCATAAAATTCTCCTTCTTTATTAAGCCGCAAGAGGAAGCCAGCGGCTGTGCAGTTTGTAATCGTCGATCCCGTTATAAGCGGGGTTCCACATTTGCTGGATATAGGGGATGCCCAGAGGCTTGAGCGTGTCTTGCATCCGCCGCAGTGCCGCAGAATACTGTTCCTGCCGGATCTGATCCATGTCATATTCTCCTAAAAGACGTTCCACAGACAGTGAACGGATGGCCGAGGGAAGGTACTTGATTGCATTGACCCCAGGTGCGCATAAGTAAAGCGCTCCATTGGACAGACAGCTCGCGGTATCGCCCTTGAGCGCCCCCTCTGTGATGGAAGCGGTTGTGCTGTGGACATTGCCCGTGATATGGATCCACCCGTGCGCTCTTGTTCCACATGGATAGAGCGGACTGCCGTCTTTCCGGCATTTGTCCGGGTTACTGGACACCCATACATAACAGCGTTTTCCACCAATCTCCGCACGGCGCTGCAGCCCCTGGATATACCCTTTGGCAGTACAATACGGGATAAGCAGTCCGCTGTTTCCGGACAGGCGCCAATCACCGTTTTCACTGCGGTAGAATCCGGGAACACCATGGAGATCATGGGTGCGCGACAGCGTCTGTGCAAGTTCGCTGCGGGTTTCCACCTTGGCCGGCATGGAGCGGTACATATTCTGCTCGATGGCGTCCAGCGTAAGGCCGCGGCCGAGCAAGTCCAGAAAGTCATGCTCTGACAATGACAGCAGCGCCAGCAGATCGTAGTAGACATCGTGCCGCTGTTCCAGCGGGGCCATATATTCCTGCCTTGGCTCCTTGGGTGCTGCCTGTGGGAACATCTGGAGATTGCTCTTTTCCAGTTCTTCAAATGCTTCTTTATTGGAAATCCCGCGAATTTTGGCATACAGCGATACGCTGTTTCCGTGTTCTCCGCACCGCTGGCAGAAGAACCTGTTTTTTTCGGTGTTCAGATAAAGGTGCGGATTCTTCGTCCGTCCCAGGCAGAAAGGGCAGAACGCCTTGAATTCATACCGTCCTGCCTGTCCATCGGCGATGCGGACACCCGCACGGCGCGCAGCATCGAGAATCGGGACGGTTTTATATTCTGGAGTCATCCGCTCACCCGGCCTTGGGCAGGTTCATCGATGTATTTTTCACTTGCACTTTGAGCGGCTGATCCGCCACTTTTTTGGAAATCAGTGCCTGACCGGAGGGGCGCGGAATATGGTCGACACTCTCCGAGTCATCAATGAATACCGGATAGCAGCGCCCTGTCAGACGCTTCAGCAGCTCCACAACTTCCAAACCTGCCAGAATCTTTTCCGAGCGGGAAAGACACTGATAGATCGTTCCCCGGTAACGTAATTTCCAGGCCGGCACAAGCTCACCTGTTTTTTTCACCACATCATAGAGCTGGAATTCCACGTTCGGTGTGTGAAGCGCTTTGAAAAGCAGTTCGTTTCGTACAGACGCGTAATCCACTACAGCGGAAATCCGCGCATTCACATCGTTGAGCTGGCTTTGGAGTATGTCGCGCTGTGAAGCAACATTTTGATTGGGCTTACTGCTTTCCCGGGAGAGCTGATCCAGTACGGCGTCTTTGGCCGCGATCTCTTTTCTCAGTTCGGAAAGCCGTTCTTCTTCAGCCGGCGTCAGATTTCCGCAGGAGAGCAATACGTCGATCGTCTGGCGGCGTGAACTGATCTTTTCCAACTCCGCCGTATAGTCCGCCTGCTCCTGTGCGGCCTTCTGTGCTGCTTTTTCTTCTTCTCTGTAAAGCTGCTCAACCTCTTTTTGAATCTCGGCCATATCGCCGTTTTTCCAATCCTCAAATGTCCTGCGGCTTTGTGTTTCCAGCGCAAGAAGCTCCTGCTGCTTGCGCTTTATTCCACCGCCCTGTTCCTTGCACTCTGCGAGGACACTTTTCAAGCCTATTTCACAATCGAGAATTTCGTCCTCTTTCACCGGTCTGCGGCACTGCGGGCAAATGATGCCGGGCTTGAGTGCGGTCAGAAAAGCCGCCATCTGGTGATATCGGCTCCTCATAAAGGCCAGCGCTTTCTCTTGTACTGCAATCTCCTGTGAGAATTTGCTCTCGAATGTTCTTCTCTCGGCTTCCGATAGCCTTGTGCGAAGCTCCGCTTCCCGGGCCCGATAGACAGTTGGATCAAATGCCAAAGGCTTTTCATTGAGCATCTCATCGTACCGCATGGTCAAGGAAGCGAGTTCCAGGCGCAGTGCGCCTTCGTCAATGCCGGTTTTCTGTTTGGCTTCCAGCCCGGCAATCTGCTCTGAAAGAGCTTTGATCTCCATTTGAAGCGCCTGGATACGGTCTTGGCGCTCCTGATTTTGCTGTGCCAGCAGGTCGGATTGGCCATCCAGCGCCAGCATGGCGTCCGCAATCTCGCGCTGTTCTGCGCGCAGATTGGACAGAGCCGCCTCCGGAGACAGGAAAGAGTAGCCCTCCAGCACTTTCTGCGAGTCCCCGTTCAGCCTTTGAAGGACTTCCTCCTGTTTCACAGGAGAAAGGTTTCGCTCCAGAAGTCCCCGGCCTTTTTCTGCTAAAATCTCAACAAAATAAAGCGGATTGACGAGCGAAAGAAATTCATCCGCATCGCCAAACATGGCATTGAGATCCTTTTGGCGTATGACGCTGCCATCCAGCGCCGCATCCACTTTGTCATTGATGCGCTGCCGGGAAAGGACATGACGGATTCCCGAGGCATCCACATATTCGAGTTCTACAGCAATGCGCTTTTCCCGCTCCTTATCGTTGTAAAAGCGGTCGAGCAGATGTCCGCCGAAAAAGCCCTGCCCGATCATGGCCCAGGCGATCGCGTCCGCGATGGTCGTTTTACCGGTATGATTCCCGCCGCTGATCATCGTCAGATCGCCAAAGTGATACTCGGTTTCTTCCACATGTGATTTGAAGCGCGAAATTTTTAAGCGTGTGATCTTGAAATAAGCGACCTTATCCACTTGGCTGCCTCCCTTGTATCAGTTTACGCAGCGGATGCCACGCGGTAACTTTCCAGTGTGTTGAACCGTCGGTTTGGATCATCCTTGCCCGGACGCTGGCTGACTCTGAGATTGGTCAGTACAGTGCCGGCGCGCAGTGCGTCATCCGGTTTGTCACAGAAGACCGTAAATACGTCTCCGTTTTCACACTCGATATCCATGATTGTCATGATGCCGCTCTTAAAGCGGTGCGGGACAGCTTTTCGGATCGTGTAGCGCGGTGTATCAGCAATGCTGATCTTGGGTTTTGCGGAACCGTTGGTCGTCGCCCGATTCCCGGATGAGGTATTGCTTTGTGGAGAAGTCTCGGACCTTTGCCGCTCCTGCTGCGGAGGATTGGAACGATTTCCCGGCATAGGACCTTTAAGTTTTGCAATGAAATCGTCGTGGAACTGATTCAGCCCCGGCATCTCCTTTTTGGCAATGACGGCTGTTTTTCCAAAGAACTCCACATCGACCCACGGTGTTCCCAGCTTGTATAGATAGCGGCCGATGCCCCACTGTGAAGCAGCCCGCTTCATGGCGTCTGAAAGGCCGCCCTTGACCGGTTCGTAATCCGTATTTTCTGCACCGTCTGTTTTTTCCAGCCACTCGTGCCGTTCGTCATCAAAAATTTGGATGGTGCACAGTTGGGAAGGGATCGGGTTTCCGTCGCGGTCCGTGACGGTATGCCACTGGCGGAAGACGGGTTTCCAGTTCTGTGCCCCGACAACGGCATCCAGCCGGTTTTGAATCGCACGGGCGGTAACATATGCGACCGCAAGGCCGCGGGACTTGTCTTTGCTCACTGTCTGGATCTTCCACTCCACATCCTCGTGAGAGAAAGGCTCCGAAAGCTCCTGGTGAATTTGTTCCCAGGATTTTTTCATAAAACATTCGCCTCCTTACCTGTGTTGGGGATCTATAAAGTCGGCAAGCGTCCTGCCGTCTGGAATCAGGATATCGGATTCATAATAGTCCGGTGTTTTGTCTTTCAGGTGCTCCAGAAGCTGACGCATGGAACAGCCTGGCTTGTTGTGTGTGGAATCAAACCAATCGTCGTTGTTGGGCAGCTCCAGCAGGAAACGCGGCAGGCTGTTTAAGCCGTGCGGAGATGAAACTTTGGGAAGTATGTTGCTGCCAACGCAAAGCCGCCCGTTCGCAGCACAAACGTTTGAGAACGGATAATAAAACATCCTTGAATCCGGGCGGAGCCTTTCTCGTTCGGCGACGCCGATCCGCACCGACTGCACCCGCTGTCCTTCAAAAAATGAAAACTGGAAAATCAGATGGGGCAGTGGGAAATGTTCATAACGCGTATTGAAATAAGTAATGTCGGCATATTCATCTGAGGATTCCACGGTCATCGTGATTTGGTGATTTGAGCTTTCGCAATAGCTGATCGTCCCCGGCGGCAGCAGACCGGAGCATGCTGTCGGCGCCGGAGTGGATTCCTGAATCGCCTTGACAAAAGCGGAAAACTCTATTGTCTTTCTTCCAACCTGCGGCCCATCCATCCACGAGCAATCCACATAGGGACTTTTTGGGGACAGCGTAAAGGTAACCCGATCGCCAGTCATGCAGCTTCCTCCCGTATTGTCATATCCGAATCCGTTCGCCGTGTCATGGCAAGGGTGTTTTTCAACCGGGCCGCCTCGTCCCGATAGAAACGCATGACGTCGATCATCGCCATATTAAAATCTTCGAATTCGTAAAAATCTCCCGTAAAGCGGACGGCGATACCGCTGGCATATTCGCGGTTTACTTTCGTCTGCAGCGTATAATCAAATGTATAGGCATTTCCCAGCTGCGAATAGACAAACCGCTTCGCCCGCGCGAAAAATGGTTCTTCGTGCAGCTTCACACGAAGCAGCTTTGCATGAACACGGCAAAGTCTGTAAAACTCCATCATGTGCTTGCTGGAATAATAGCAGCCATAGGTAAAGCATTCGCTGTTGTCCCCGTAGTCATGTGGACTTATAAGATCACAGTAACACGCCAGTGCGCTTTCGGCTGCTTCATAGGTATCGTCCATGCTGCACTCCAGATGGCGCATAGAGTTCACATTTTCCGGGGCGGCTTCGTATGCCAGGCATGCAAACTGCAGGCATGTGATGCTGTATGGCAACTCATCTAACGTATTTTCTTCAATTTCAAACATTGTTTCCACCCACTTACAAAAACGGCACAAGAGCTTTCGCAGCGCTGGGAACCGATATGGCTTTCTCAGCGGTACATTGTATCCTTTGAAGCATATCAGCCAGCTGCTCCACACCGTCTTGAAGATCGTCAATATCGCTTTCATCAAATTGAGAGAAATCCAGATCGCCGATGGAAACGGACTTTCCCCGTAAAAGCGGAATGAGAAAGTAATCACGCAGATGCGGACTGATCTCGGTAAAAAAGTCTTCTGCCTCGCAGGATGCAAGCGCATTGACGTTTTTTTGCAAGATAGAATAATCAAGTTCTGACTTCATACAATCACGCTCCAAAAGGCACGGCATTCAAGACAGGCTTTTAATCCCGTGCGGTGTTAAGATGTTGATTCTAAGATGATTGCTTTTTTTGTTGTGCTGATATATCATTTGGGAAGCATTTGGATCCTGCTGTGGCGCTGAAGTTACTGTGATCGTTTCCTCTGGCTGCATATAACCCTTGATCACATGCGGCGCCTCGCCTCCGGCATAGCCATTGACCATGCCGGAACCGGCGATCAGACCGACCTGCCCTACCTTGAGCGGCAGAAGAGGCTGCTTGTCCATCCGGTCTAACACATTCTCCTCCCGGTACAGTTTTTTGCACAGCGCAGAGGACTCCAGCTGTCTGGCCAATTCCACTTCGTTGAAAACAGAACCATAAAATATCTGGACTTTCGCCGTGGCCGGAGGCAGTGCATAGCTTTCAGGGGGGAGTTCATCAAGTGTAGGGATTTGCTCCAATATTTCCACACGGCTCAAAAAGGCAGGAGCCAGCCTGGAACCATCTTTCCTGGGAATCCGGCATCCCAGCACGGCAATCTGATGAAACTTTGTGAACTCTTTGCCACAAAAGCGGTACACGGACAGTTTTTCGAAGTTATCACATAGTACACGGGCGATATCCGGAGTCAGGCGGTAATATGGAATGATGTAAATCAAAACTCCATGTTCCGCTAAATGTGGTATCGTCTCAATGAGAAAACGGCGTTCCTCCCGGGTCCGTGTACCGTTGGCTCCTATCGTTGAAAGATACGGCGGATTCAGGTAAAGCAGTTGGAACGCATTATGACTGATACGGGAATAAAAATAGCTGCCCATCGCCACGCGCTCCAGATGCTCACAGGCTTGGCGTGCTCTGGAATCGTCCAGTTCTACGCCAAACGTATGGCAGTTTTGCCCTTGGGCAATCCGTTCCAGCGCAAGGCCTTCACCGCAGCAGGGATCAAGCAGATTTATCTTAGAATTCTCGGGAAATACCAGTGCTTGCGATAAATATGCCACATGTGCCGGATCTGTGGGATAGTACCCAATCTTGGCAAGATTCGCCAGATGGCCCAACGCGGCGGAAAGGCTGTCATCTTTGATTGGAAGCAGGTCGGCAAACTTTAAAACGCCAGTCAGCATCGGCGTATAATCCGGCGCCATAATTGGAAAATGGCGGACGGAGCAGACCAGTTTTTGCGATGCTGACGCCAACTCTTCCTGGCCGATTTCCAGAAGAGAAAGTCTGCTGCCATTCAAAAGGCTGCAGAGCTTTTCTTTTCCGCGCACGATGGAATCGTGAACGGGGCGGGCTGTTTCCATCCCTTTTTCCCGAAGCATTTTATCCAGTCTGCGGCGAAGCTTTGCAAGCTCGGCAGCTGTGGATCGCAGCCCTGATTGTGCATTGAGCAAACAGCGCAGGGAATAATGGGTTTCCAACTCCATTGGCGGCACCTCACGCCGCTTTCGGCTGGGATTTTTCTTCGCTGCCCGGCAAGACCGGACTGGAAACACATTTCACTGCCGGCATTTCAGAGCCGTCCGCACAGGGTGCATAGACTCCATGCGCCTCCCGTTCCCGAATCATTGTATCCAGTTGGTCCAAGTGATGCTCCATTTTGTGGATCAACTGATCCAGCACTTCGTCTGTCTGTTCTGTCTGTTTTTCAATGGCCCGGGCATCCGTCTCCTGGATGGACGCTTTCTTGGTATGCCTCTGTTTTTCCAGATGCTTTCCTCTGGCACGGACGTGAGACAGGAAATGATGCCAACAGACCGTCCTGCGAAACCTGCGAAGCGAGTAATCCCGCTGAGGAACGATCACGCAGTCCTGAAGGTCCCCATTTTCGCATCCCAGCAGCGGTGTGGCGGCATAGGGCGCGACCAGATACTTTGCAACAAGCGAAATAAGGCACCAAATGCGTTTGGAAATATGAATGCTTTCTGCATAGACGCGGCGTGAAATCACTTCTCGTGCTTTTAAACTCCCTTCGCATGTAACGGACGACAGGTGGAGCTTGTCCACTTCCATGTCGCCGACCTGCGCGCTGCCTTTGCCGCGGCAGATCACGGCAGATATCTTTCCCTCGACAATGAGGCTTCCATCCACAATGAGTTTGTCGACGCGCAGCGATTCAACGTGTACGGTCTGGCCATAAGGCACATACAACCGCTCGATCAGGCAGATCCCTTTTTTCATGTTATGCAGTTCTCCTTTGTCTTTTTTTATTGCTCTCCGCCCGTACATTGATGCTGGCGGCTGAAAACACGGCGTAGCGGGTCGTTAATTTGCCCCGTGCAACGATGTTGTACACAAAGTCTGTCACCACGGTCGCCGCCATGATGTTTGCGGTAATACTCTGAGGTGCGGAAACCGCAGCCTCCGCGCAAGACAGTTTGCTGGGAAATTTATCGGTTTCCTCAAGCATATCCGGGTACAGCTTGCAGACTGGCTTGTAAATCGTGCGTCTGTTGCAGCGGATACCGCATACGACCTGCCCGGAAAATTCATCGTTCCCACTGTCGATGTAGACCAGATGTGAAGACCTTTCGAATACTCTGTGGCACATCTGCCTGGATTTGTTGTTGTCCACGCATCCGATCAGAATGCTCAATTCCGGCACTCGTTTTCCGTCCAGCCAAATGTCGCCTGGTTGGATCATTCGATAAAGCTCTTCATCCTTTTCAAGGAATGTGGGGTGGTAGAGAGTCTCCATCCCAAACGCCTCGGAGTAGCGCGTCGCAAGGACTTTAGCTTTGTTCTCGCCAAGATCGGCAGCGCAGAAATTCTGGCGCACGAGATTTTTGGCCTCTACAAGATCACCGTCTACAATATTGATTCTTACTGTTCTGTTCAACGTATGCATCAGACGGTAAAGATGCGGCGCCACATAGCCTCCGGTTCCGCCTGCTCCGAGGAGAAGGATTTTGACCGGACGGCACAAACTGAAGTTCATAATGCATTTCCTTTCCTATTGGCGGTGAACCAAGGAGCGACCGAAGCTGTCCAGTATTCTGGAAACTCTGCCTGGCTTACCTCAACTACATCCTCCAGTGGGATTTCCAAAAATTTTCCGCCGTTGGAAATCCGCGCGCGGATCTCCGGGGATGGTCTTTGCAAACGGCCGACTACGATGTAGAGCCTGGTCGCCAATTCATCGCGGTTATCCTGCTCACTGAAAAACGCCGGCATGATATTGTGTGAGTGAACGTCCGCGTAGTAATAGAAGCGTTCTTCGTCTAATTGTCCCGGCTGTTCTTCGGGCACGCGGACTTCTACACCGGAAACGTGCTGATAGGGGACAACGACTAAAAAACGCTTTTTGAGTGAATCCCAATAAATCTGTACCATAACTTCCAGCGGATGCTCCTGTTCCGTGTAGTATCGGAAAAAAGCAAGGATCCGCTTGAAAAGCTCATGGGGGATGCGCGGCAGGGCCGGCTGAAAGCCGGCCCTTACCTCGCTCAGTTCGTGAATGTGATTCGTGGGGGTTACGAAAACCCCAAGCTTGTTTTTTCGCATCTCATACATTTGGCCGTCGCGGGCGGGAAACAGACAGATGGGTTTCGGTGATTGCGCCGCATCTTCCGGGGATAAGAGAATCGCCTTGTAGGCAGCGATACCTTTTGACTTTCCCGCTACTGTGGGTTTGACAAAACAGCGCGGACGCTTGTCCTTTGCCTTTTTAAGCCCTTCCAGAAACTCTTTGGACAGCTCGATTTCCTCTTTGACCTGCGCAATTTTCTGCTTTGCCGGAGACGAAATAGGCTTTGTCACCCGGCCGTATTGCACAGTCCAGGACACGCGTTTGCTGTCTTCAAGCTCCAGAAAGTCAGGCTCCTTTTCCGCGCGCAGCTGTTCAAAGGTCATGTCCCCATCGGAGATATCTTCTTCGCACGAACCGTACTTGAACACAGGGGGAAGTTCCATCAGCGTCCGTGTGTCCTGCTGTGCCGCAGCTGCTTCGGTCTGATCCGCCAGAGAGACCATCATATTCAGCGTAGGGATCTGTTCAGGACCTGTTTGATTTGAAACTTCCTCTTGATAAGCAGCTGTGTCTGCGGCATTGTCATCAGCTTTGGTGACCTGAGCCTCTGCATTTGTGAAAGCTTCCGCAGATGCTTGGTGAGGGGGCGCAAGGATGCGGTGCTGTGCCGGTCCCTCGGTACAATCAGCTTCAGAAGCCTTCTGTACAGCAGCTTTCGGATGCTGCACAGGCTGATGCCCTGCGTTAGGCATACCGGGAACGGGAGGTGGCATGGGATCCACAGGCTCGTTCTCGAACGGGTCCTCAAAGTCCCCGCCGAGCATTTCAAAGTCCAGATCGTCGAATAAATCACTCATACAAAATCCTCCTATCGGATGATAAATAAAAAAGCCATACCAGCGCCCCGACAGGGCATCAGTATGGCTTGCGGTTCTAAAAGGCATAGTTGTACTCAGATAGGCGCAGAACGGCGCATCCGTCTCTGCGAAACTCTTACCTAAAGCAACTCTTACCTTAAAGAATAAGTCTATTGTACACTAAAATTTTCTGGTTGTGTATTTACAAAATTTGTTTGAAAGGAATTTTTGCGCACGCAGGAAGCGGCAAGTTCGACAAGGAGAATGCGTGTGTATCTGATTTCAGTATTTTATCATTCTCTGTTCTGGAAACGATCACCCGGAAAGAAGTACCAGATAATCTTGCCGCTCATCCAATACACGTAAAATAGCAAGTATGTTTCTTCGCTGTTTCATAAAAAAACAATTGTAAACTAGAGATATGCGGATCACTCTCTGGAGAAAAGAACTTACGCTATTCTTTAATATATCGCGTATTTCGCCCTTGTCCGATCCGCCTAATGCTGCCGTCTCTCACCATAGCTCCCAGCACAGCTTCTACTGTAGTTGGACTGACATCGGGCAGTATCTGGCAAATATCGGCCTTGGAAATGGGAATAAGGCTATTCAATACAGTGGCTTCCACACGGGCTTTCTTTGTGATTTTCTTTCCATGGACAACAGCAAATCGTTTATCAAGTTCCTTATAGCACATATAAAGCGTAGAAAGAAAATTCTCTATAAAAGGGAAATAGCTGTTTTCGTTTTCAGCCCAGCCTTTGGAAGATTGCCGCAAGGCTTCATAGTAGTAGGCTTTATAGTTGTTAATCTGTTCCTCGAAAGAAATATACTTTCCTGCGTCATAGCCATTTTTATAAAGTAAAAGTAGGGAAAGTAGCCGAGACATCCTGCCATTTCCATCACGAAATGGATGAATACAGAGAAAGTCCAGAATTACACAGGGAATAAGCAGAAGCTGGTTGATACTGGAGTCGCTTCTGGCCGCCATATAGGCTAATTCCAGTTGTTCCATTGCCTGGGGCGTTTCTTCTGCGGGTGTTGGCCGGAAACGAACCCTCTGCTGACCTGCGGCGTCTACCTCCAAAATCACATTGTCATCGGTCTTATACTGGCCGCCATATTCATATCCCGCAATGGACATCATCATCTCGTGGAGCCGAAGGATATCACTCTGCCGGAAGTCAATGTGCTCATAACTCAAATGGATCGTATTCAGTGCATCCCTGTACCCGGCAATCTCCGCCTCGTTGTGGTTTAAGGGGGCGCTGTTTTGATTGACGATGGCTTGGATACGCTCATCACTGGTTACGATACCTTCTATGGCATTTGAGCTTTTGACTGACTGCACCTTAGCAATAGATTCCAGTTCAGTAAAAATCTGCACGTATTCATCCTTCCGAACTCCCGCTATTGTTTTTAACGAGACAATACTGGAAGTTAGATTGACCAGATTCGCCGGGAGTAATCCGTTGTTCAAAAAAGAATAGTTAAATACTCTCATTGCACATCCTCCATTTCCATCTGCATACAATGTTACCATTTTATATGCAGATAATCAATCCTACAGGCGGTTTTCTGCATATTTTTTCTTTGTTTTATATGCAGATACTATGTAAAGACGGTGCAGATCACTCCGCACCGTCGAGTCATTATTCTGTTTTGAAAGCGCCAATCTTTTTCGGATAGGACAAAGCGTCTGCCTGTCCCCGGAAATAGATGTGTTCCCGTTCCATGTTGTCGGCCTGCATATACAGTCGGATGAATTTTTCAAGACTTTATATTCCTCGGTTGAGCAATGAAATTTTCCAACGTTATAGTCAAAAGTCAAATGAATCATAATTTTGCCTTTGGAATAGAGGTAAATTCCTATGTGATTAAGATTACTATCGGTAACACCACACCGTGTTTTCAAATCCAACTGGTATGCGATAAACTATTTACATCCTTCATTTTTGATTGAACGCTCTTTGCTTGTTGGGGCAGTTGACAGACCGCACTTCTATCATAGCAATGGTGGTTTTATTTCTGTCTTTTTCTTCTGGAACAGTTCACTTACGAGTGGTTTTCGGCAACAAAAAATGGTGTGTCAAATATATGACACACCATTTTGCACCTGTTTGTCAGTCGTTAAGTTTAATTTGTTTCTGCTGCTTGCTTATCGGCATTCACCTGATACAGACCGCCTTTTGTTTTTTATGATCGTAATAATTCGGACGCTTTGGTTTGAATGAAGCGTTCGAGTGCAGCAAGCCGCGCCTGCGGCAGATTATAAGACGGATGGCGCTTGAACTGAAAACGCAGCAATTTGTGCAGCCGTTCTCTTTGGATAGGCCCCATCAACAGGCGTGCCCCTTCATCGAAATCCGCATACAGCGCCGGCGTTAATGCCTTTGCCTGGGCCTCAAGGTTTTCCAAATCGCCGTCCATTACATAGCAGAATAACGACAGACCATGGTCAAACAAGGGCGCAGGAGCGATAACTTTGTTTGTGCAGCTATCAACCAGAAAACCGAAATTGCCGAGATGGCGGTCCGTGTTACGAATGACGGCATCGAATAGCAGCATATCCGCCAAAAAACTGCTCTGCCCCTTTTCTTCATACATGCAGACCACCGGCGTCAAACCGTTTTCGCGGATAAGTGCCCCAGCAGGCAGATAGGAAACGCTTTTGCTTGTAAACAACCGACAGGTCGAACAGAGTTGTCCTTTCCATCGTGCCAAGCCGTAGGAGACTGCATCCAGCCCCATCGCCTGCGCGACTTGGGCGGCGTAGTATTCAGAATAGGGCTCTTTCCCAGTATTGGAAAAACCGCTGGTACCGCCCTTATAAAGCCGGATTTCTCCATTGATGCGGCGCCAGGCCTTGGGAAGCATCCCATTTGTCGTGAACTCTGGTGAAGATCGGAACGACCTTTTCGGTGTGCTGCCGTATCCGGTAAAGGCAATCCAGGAAAGCATCTTGCTGAAAGGATTGTCGAACAGGTTGTATTCTGCAAAGGTACCTTCAAATCCAACCGGCACGACCCAGTAGCTGTCATTCAGAGAAAGGCCGCGGCCGACATCCAAAATACCCATAAAATCCTTCTCACTGAGGCCGAGCTTTGAGAGAAAGTTCTGTACATAGGCGCGATTGGCAGGGATCGTTCGGTGCCGCAGCCAATGACGCAGTGAATCGCTGGTACACTCCATAGACAGCGGAAGCAGATGTACCTTTTCTAAGTCGTGCCATGTAATACGGATCTGCGGGCCGTCAATCGTTCGATTTACTGAAAACTTCAGCAAAGGAGTATCGAAAAGTTTTAAAATATATTCCACGGCAGCCTCCTTGTCGCACAAAACGAGCTGGGAATCAAGACTTTTTTCCATTATATACTGTGTTCAGATAAATGGCAATCAATCGGGCAAGCATACAGAGACTTGGCATGGTCAGACTCCCCTGCGGACTGTGAACTGTATTTCAGTCGAAAACCAATTTTCCTTTCCCGCACAACCGATTAGGACAGCACGAGTTCGGACAGGATCTCGGACGGCGCCAGCTCACTGGTACGGTATATGGTTTTGCAAAAGCCCTTTAAAGAGAATTCAAAATTGTTTCCGGAATCCAGTAGAACTCCTGTGATGGACGCGTGGTGTTCCGATAATTTGGCGCACAGCCAATCTTGGAACACAGAAGAAATACTGCATTGTCCGTCTGTGATAAAGACGATATCCGCTTTCGAAAGTACACCGCTGTCCAATGTCGATACGGCTTTACGCAGCGGTGCCTCATAATTTGTGCCGCCGCAGTAGAAATGGCGGGCAGAATTCATGACGTCTTCCGATGTGTATTGTCCCGGAATAAAAAGGTCTTCGCTGACTTCTGATGCACTGGAAAAGTGAATGACGGACGCACAGCGTCCCTGGCTCCCGACTTTATCCACTAAAGCATAAGCGATGGCTTTGGCCCAGGCATCTTTATCATCGAACTCCGTCGAACCAGATTCATCAACGCAGACGATGACATCGCCCGCTCCAAGAGAGATGCGTTCGCGGCGCTTGTACTGGCGTACCTGCCGGCGTGAAATTTTGTGGAGAAACAGCGGCGCGGTGACTGGATGAGCGAGATAGGCGAGTTCGGAAGAAAGAGCCTGTTGTATCTGCGACCCCAGTGTGATACCGCACTTTTCACCGCGGCGATAGGTATACCCATTGTTTCGCTGCTCGTGCATCAGTTCGCGGCACGGGCCCAGATAACGCGCGATTCGCGCCAAAAGGTCACTGGACTGTGCCTTGTCCAGAATTTCCATGTCCATTTCACCGAACTGCTCGCTCCCCGGCTCCGTACCCCATGCATCCAAGAGGGTTTTCAGGCCCTGTGTATGCTGTCCGGCGGCTTCGGCAGCCTGATGCACTGTTTGCGCCCGGGAGTGGGCCGCAGCAGAAATACTGTCGTTCAAAATACGGTGCAGATCCTCCAACTGCTTTGCCTTATGCAGCACACGGTTCATCTGGTTGGACAGGGAGCGGAAGCGTTCACCCGTGGATTCCTGATCATAAAGTGTCTTTTTGTGATCTAACGTCTTCAGCATTTTCTGGAAGATCTGTTCCTGCTGTTCAAGCACCTGTGCCATATCCTTTTGACCGCCATGCTTTGGGAGGAGGTCTTGCGGGTGCTGTAAGAGCTTTTCAGCGAATTCTGCCGCGCTTTCCGCCGCAAGGAAACTGCGTCCGCGGCATCGCGCCTGCAGGCGGGTATAATCCGCATCCTTTTCGAACTGCGCAAACAATGGAGCGCTGATGCTGCGTGCAGCAATGCTGAGTTCATGTTCCGGGCGTCGGAGCGGTTTCAGCGAATAAAAGCATTGGAACAGATCCCTCACAATGTCTTGGAAAATAGGCAGACTCCGCGGTTTACATTTGAGTATTTCCTTTAGATGCGGTACTTTTTGGGCGGCAGCATCATAAATCTGATCCTCCAGCTTCAGTGATTGAAACAGGCGGTTTGAGACAGAAGATGATTTTCTTTGCCGCTGAAGCTCTTGATATGCTTTCATGAATGCCGGCATATTGATAAATACAATTGGTCTGTACATCGCAAACTTCTCCTTTTCCTAAAAAGGCGGGGGCCGTTTGGCCCCCGTCGGATCAATCAGGGAATTGCCTCAAAAAGGCAAATCCTCACCATCTTCATAATCAATATACTCCGCGTCAGCGACAGGTGCCGGCGGAGAAGTGTAACCAGGGCGGACCGCCTGCCGGCTACTGCTTTGGGCTGCAACTCCTTTCGATTCGGATTTTTCCTTATCTCCAACGAAATCGACGCTGGACACGGCAATCTCCGTTGCAGTCCTCCGATTTCCTTCACGATCTTCCCAGTTCCGAGTTTGGAGTGAACCGACAAGTTCGATCCGCTTTCCCTTGGAAAAATATTTGCAGATAAATTCCGCTGTATGATTCCATGCGACCGCATTGAAAAAATCACTGTCTGCCCCTTCCTGAGGCTTAAATCGCTTTGGAACGGCAATTCGGAAATTGCACACAGCCTTATCCTCGCTGATGTTGCGCAGCTCAGGATCTGCTACCATACGGCCGCTTACGACAACGATATTCGCCATATCGTAATTCTCCTTTTCATTTATACCTTCCGTAATTATCAAGGCATTTGCGATTGAAGCTGTTCCAGTTCGGGCAGCGTGATATATGTAAGGTTTGTAGCGGAATGGGCCTGGCGGCTCTTGTCCTCCATTTCTCCAATCAATGTGTCTACAGCGGCCTGTACCGATGCAGTCGGCAGCGTAGTTCGGAATTCAAGGCAGTTCTTATAAAGCTGTACAAGGCATTCCCGGAATTTCAAGAGAGCCCGCGTCTTATCTGTCTGGCTATCGGCAAGAAATGCGGAATATGCTTCGTTCAACTGTGCGCGAAAGTCTTCAATTTTTTCAGCTACGCCGTCCATGCAGGCATCCTTGAGGATTTGTTCAATCTTAGGGATGTCACTTTGGACGCTCCAGAGATAGGGTGTAAGGGCACGGATTTCGTCACTGGTCACACTGTCCTTCCCGCTGAGCCATGCAAGGGCCTGTGCGATTGGATAAAAGCCAAAAAATTTGCGGTCCGAGATGGGCAGGTTTTCCTTGCGCATTTCACAGAGAATGTCGTCCATCATGTCGCAGATCGCTTCCGGCACCTCCACTTCGGCAACTTCTTGCTGCATCCGATGCAGTTCATCCAGTGTGATGGGCTCCAATGCATGGTTGACATCAGAACAGCTGATTTTATCGTGAAGGATCTGCTGACGGGCAGATTTGTCCTTGATGTATTCCGTAACAATTTTCAGATCGAAACGGTCAAGCAAGGGAGCATATACCTTATCCTCCGGATTGTGCAGATTGGGCATTTCATTGGAGGCTGCGAAAAAACTTATGGTTGCGATGGGAATTTCTTCGCCCTCATTGGTATAGATGCGTTCGTTGAGTGCGGTGAGCAGAGAGTTCAGTGCGTTATCATTCGCTTTAAAAATCTCATCGAGCAAAACAAGGTGCGCCTGCGGGATTTTGCCAGCCGTCAAAATTGACGGCCGGCCGCTGTGCAGCATGGACAGCGCTTCGCGCAGGGTGCTGACCGATCCTGCGGCTGCCTTGATACGGGCCAGCATCACCGAACGCTTTGCGTCATCCTGTTCAGTCTCGTACATATTATACAGCTGCTCAAGTTCTGCAACCGCCGACTGGTAAGAAGGCGTTTCTTTTAATACAGAATTGGATACGCCGCCGGGCACGATGCTTGCCAGATCCAGCCGTCCGAAGAGCTTTTCTTCGTCTGTCTCCCGGGTAAGCTGATATCCAAAGAAATTCATGTTCTCAAAACAGCTGCGGAAACGACGGATAGCATCTGATTTTGCTTGCCCCGGCAGGCCCAGAATGAAAAGATTCCGGCGTGTCAACACTGCGACAGCCATGAAGCGCAGCAGCTCTGCACGTTCTGCGAGGCAGGTATTGAGGTATTGAAGGGCGTTGTTCATCTTATCCATCAAAATAGTTTTCATTGATTTTCCCCATTTCATAAAAATGCTGATTTACGGTACTCGCTGTACATTCTTTTCCAGATGTCAAACTTTGTCATGCTTTAAATGCAGGCTGCAAAAGACTCGGAGTTCTGCATCGGTTGCCGCGCGGATGCCGGTGCCATTTTGGGTTTTTGCCGTCACCAGCCGGCTTTCCCGGATGAGCTGCTCTACCAGTTCTTCCACAAAGCGATTTGCGAGGTTCTTCCGGCCTTCTTTATCACAGAGTCGGTGAACAGAAAATTTTTGAGCGATGCTCAAATCGAGTGGACCTGTTATATACAGGTTTTTCCGTTTTGTCCTGCACCGCTCCAAAATCGCGCGTATGATCTCTTCGCGTCGGCCTTCCAGCTGCGTCCTGTATTCCTCGTCCGTGAGGTTCCAATATCTCTCATAGTAGTCGACGCCATAACAGCGGAATGAATCTGCTTTCTTTAGAAACTCCTGGATTCCAGAAATCTCATCCAGCTGTATGACGCCGCTGAAATTCATTGGATGAAGATACAGCTCCTGCAGACCCTTCGTGACAGTATCGGATATGCTCGATCTACCGGGATGCAGCTGCCAGCCTGCATTTTGAAACAGCTGGCGGCTTTCTTCTCGAAATCTGGCCGCATCGCGCTCGCATATCCATCCAGAATTGAACTGGTAGCGGCTGCGGATTCGGAAATATACCTTTCTATATTCCATGGCATTACCTCTCATCTTCTCCGCTCAAGCGTCCATTCTTGTACCGTAGGGTGGAAAATAGAGCAGCTGCAAGGAAGGTACTTCTGCAACAATATGCTTGTGGCGCACCTGTTCCGGCAGACGGCGCAACGCATCCGTGGCTTCCTGCTTGGTAGAGAACCGAAGTGCTCCCCGGAGATCCATGTATCCGATGATATCTCCCTGGATGATGCTTACATAGTTGCAATCGCATGGGGCGGTAAGTCCGTTATTCAGCCTCACGGTATAGATGTTTTTCATCATACGCAGTTCTCCCGAGCCGGCGCCCAGCCCATTAGGTCACAGATTTTCCGGCAATCATCCACCACGTAACCGGAAAGGCCTTCCGGCTTCCCGACAGCCCACATACGAATCAGCCGTATCATGAGCGGATAGAGATCGTCACGCGCCTGTTCAGAATTCAGCGAACCTACGAACCGGTTCAGATCATAGCTGCTAAAATTGCCGTGCAAGCCGGCCAGCGAACAAAGTTCTTTTGCCAACTGCTGTGGATCAGAAGCATGCGCCATGGCAGTATTTCTTTGTGTTGAGATTCGGATCATTCGTGTATGCTGTATGATAAGTATTCCTCCAGTTTTCAATGTGATTTAGACGGACGATTCCACATTTGTGCGGAAGCATTTTAGAAAATATAGAATTAAGCTGCTTTTCTCTTTGCTCCTGTTCGTTTGGCCTGAGCCGGTTTTGGGGAACCTTTCTTTTTTACATCTGTTTCGCTGGGAATAAACGCCCTGGTGCGCGGCATCTGTACATAGAGCTGTTCTTTCGTTCGCAGCAGCAAAGCACCATTTTGGTCAATCCCAACGCGGATGACACTTCCCTGCAAGGTTTGAACTGCTTTTTCGAGGATATCTTCACGATAATAGAAGACATGCGGCGTTGGCCGCGCCGCTGTGGCGGCGATATTGGTGCTTGTCCGGCTGAACAGGTCAGCACATTTTAGTGTCAAGGAATCATCTGTAAGCCCCAGATCAACCGTAGCACGTGGATCCTTCGCCGAAACCGTCAACGAATGGAGCGCGTTGCAGAAATCTTCCCGTTCAACAAGAGCACTGTAACAGGGCTTTAGCCGCTGCAGGATCATGGAAGGATCGAGGAATTCCGCCTTGCAGGCGGGACAGCTTGCAAGCAGGCCATGCGCGGAAAAAATCAGCTCATGGTCTGTAATTCCAATAGTAAGAGCCTCTTTGGCGTCCAGCACAGAAGAGACATATTTTGCCGCGTATGATGGAATGAGGAACATCGGCGCATCTTCCGCAGAAAATTCTTCCATCGTTACGGGTACTGCTACTTGTGTAAGCCCTTCCAGATCTGTTGTCGTAGCGATGGCGCGGCTGTTGGCTACATTCAGACGAATACAGCCGTAAGCAGGCTTCTCCGAGCTGTTCTGCATGAGTGCAAATGCAGTTCGTCTGACCAGCTGTGGAAAGTTTGTGATGGTGATTGCAGCGTGCGGGTCTTGGAATACAGGCTGCGGATAGCTGGCGGATGGCAATGTGGCGAGTGTAAAAGTAGCGCGCCCACTCCGCAGCACGGCATTTTCAGACGGAACCGTTTGAATGTCTACATCGTCTCCGGAAAATTTCTCCATCAACTGGCAAAGGAGGGTGCCGTTGATTACGGCGCTTCCGGCTTCCTCCACTTTAGATGGAAAGCTGATGCGCGCGGCCAATGCCGTGCTGCGCGCCGTAGCGGTAACTTCCTTTCGCTCTGCATCTGCTTCAAGATGAATACCGGAAAGCTGTGGGATCAAGTTGTCCCTTGGGAGCGCGGGCTGCAATTTCTTGAGTGCAGAGAGCGCTTGACTTCGAATAAAGCGAATATGCATACACGATACCTCCTATGCAGATTGGCCGAACAATTCAAACAGCGAAAGCTGCAGAGATGGTTCGGGCCTTTGATTTGTTCCGTATTTTTTTCGGGGTGTCTTGGGCGCAGTGAACGTGTAACGTAGTTTGCTTCCTTCAGGTAATACAGGCGATGTGTGACGAACGATGCCGGCAGGCTGTACAGTGGATGGCAACGCGATTCCGGGCTGCGACGGACCGTCCAATATAGTTGGTTCGTCTGCCTGTTCATTTTCTTTGAGAAAGGCCATTTTATGAAACATGGCTGTGAGGTCTTCCACATGCTCACTGATTCCTTGTGCCAATTCCCGGGCAAGCTGTGCCGCCAGGTCATCATTGCTGCCCAGTGCTGCAAGCCCTTCATCGGAAATGTTTCCTTCAATCAGAGTTGCCGCGGAAAGCTTTGTGGCCATCAGTTCAATGGCCCGGTGCTGAATCGAGCCGATATAGTAAAAGAAATACACCTCAATGCGGGGGGCATACTGGTTGATGCGCCAGCTCCGGCGCGATGACTGGCGTAAAGTAAACAGGTTGTAGCTGATGTTGTAATAAATAAGTGTCGTGAAATCATTCAAGTCCAAGCCCGTTTCCAGCAAAGTCGGATTGACAATCAGCACCCGGATGCCTTCATCCAGTTGTGATTGTATCCATTCCTCACGGCGCTCTACTGGGACACGCTGTGCCATGACTGCAGCAGGGATGTTATTTTCACACAGAGCTTTGAACAATTTTTCCTGTGTGTCCAGCCGTACCCAACTCGTATAGACCAGAACATTTTCTCCGGCGTCCAGCTTTGTGCGGATCAGTTCCAACACCTTTTGGTCCTTTTCCTGCAGGCATCCAGGGTGGACAGCATCTTCAGGTGCATAGACCACTTGGGGCGGCATCCCCTTTTTTGAAAAGAAAATGGGTTCATGCCCGTAAGGCTGGTCGGGATAAGCAGTGAGCAGGTTGATGAATGCGGATTGAAGTGCGGATGCCTGTTGGGGGTCAGAACGTGACAGGGCCTGAAAATACTTCTGGATGTGTTCATACTCCCGGGCAACGTCATCGCTCATGGCCAGGCCTATGGGGATTTCCTCATAATCCGGGAGCGCCTTTCCCATATCATATAGTGATATGAAAACTGCGTTTTCCATCAAAAAACGCGCGTAAACAAGAGGCGAAACGCCTGGCAGCAGCCGGTCTTTCTTTTTGTGCACTACCGTGCGCCTTGTGGACTGGTATTCCTCTTCTGCGACTTCAAAGGTGGTTTCGATGACTCCGTAGTCGGAAGCAAATGCTTTCGTATCTCCATAAGCCTTTTGATCCAACTGCATATAGCGGGGGAAAAGGCGGTATAAAAGATAGAAAATTCCCGTCGCATATCCGTTGATGAGTGTGGCCGTCATGCCGATAACCTTGCGCGCTGTATGGGCAATCTCCCCCATGGCATCGCCCTGTCCGCTGTCATTGTTGTATTGATGCAGTTCATCCGCAATCAAAGCGTCTATCCTGCCGCGCATTTTTTTGCGGATATAGGTGCTCAATGGATATCGCCGCGGGGAAACAACGCGCTGGGGAAAGTCATAATCAGCAAGCTGCTCCAGTTTTTTGTGTATGGCGGAACTCTTTATGAACGGCGTATAAAGTACCCGATGCGGAAGATAGACATAACCAAAGCCACCGATTTTTGCCCAACCCCTCGGGAGCGCCCCGTCACAAAGAGGAGCCCATAAAGGGGAGCGGCAGTGCCGGCAAATATGGTTTTTGGAATTTTCACGTAGAAAGAACGTGCCGTCGGCATGGACAAAATAGGTGGAACCGCCCTCATCCACAAGCGGCATCTCGATCACCTCACCGCAGTCCGGGCACACAAAGCCTTTTTTTGAGTGTATCCAGCGCACAGCCGGATAGCGGTAGTATCCGTTTCGGGCATGCTCTTTTGAGAGTACGGCATATACCGTTTTATCGCCGGAAAGATAGTCTTGATAAACCGCTCTGAATTCTGAAATGTTGTGAACAATAGCCGCCTGGCTGTTGGGGATTGTTTCACCGTTTTCACGCACCCATTTTCGGCACAAATGCGATGGGCACATCACAATATTGAAATGCTTTTCCTGTCGCTCCCGCATCTGGCTGGCGGCAAGGGCCGCCATACCAATTTTGGTTTTTCCCGTTCCGCAGTCGCCTACGACAATAGCCGGACGCTGCTGATCGATTTTGCGGCTGGCCGTCTCAGCTGCCGCCATCTGCGCGTCGTACAGACGGTAACCAGTGTTTCGAAAAATATAGTCGTTGATCTGATTTATTTCCCGGCTGAACGCTTCTCTGGAGGGATCGAACAGTGGTTGATAGCGTTCCTTGATGCGCTCTGCGACCGTTACGCCAAATTTCGCCAGATACTGTGAGATCGTCCCGACCTTCTCAAAAGCATCTGATGCATGAGGATCAGCGCCAGGTATCGTAATCTTTCTTTCGTGAAGTCCGGTTTCCAGAATCGCACGGAGGTTTTGTTCATTTTCGTTCAGCTTCAGCTGCCATGCATCAAAGGTTTCCGTACTGGATAAAACCGTAAGGGGAGTAAGTGCTCCACAGCGACGTGCTTCAGTCAAAATATACTCTTGAAAACCCAGAAGCAGAGGCATGTGCGAATGCTGATCAAGCAGTTGGAAAAGGCGGGTATCATCGCCGGCAGGAGTGTAAAAATAAAAACGCCGTTCTTTGATGCGGGTGACGAAATAGCTTTCCCCCTGAACGTTTTTCTTCTCTTCGCGCTCTTTTTTTTCCTCCTGTCCCAAGGATAGAATTGCTTCCGCGTATCCATTGGATCCAGTAATTGTTTTCTGATATTGCGCTTTTCGCGGGGTGAACTCCACATTGCCTTCTGGTGTTGTAAGCTGAAGAGGCATACCGCTTGCAATCAGAGTGCACAGCGCCTGAACGGTTGACGGCTCACCCCCAAAGTGGATTGCAATTAGGTTCCCTCTCGTATGCGCACCTTGATCGCTCGGCAATAGGGAGTATACGATCGTACTTGCGTATGCGGATAGATAAATTCCGCTTTTGGTGCTGCTGCAGGTGAATTTAAACAGCTGGGTTTGAGTCAATCACAGCCCCCCTCATTGTAATTTATAGGATTTGATATGCGTCCTCCTCTCTCTGTTGGAAATAGAAAAAGCTGCAGCAACGCACCTCAAAGGGGCAGGTTACTGCAGCTTATTGTACTTGAGGGTTATTTTAGACAGACTGGCACTGATAACGGCAAAGGATGAAGAAGCCGCTCCCACTCCGACCTGAAAACAATCACCTAAAGTACATCTTTATTATAGTACGTCAAAATATGTTTGTGCATTTACAAAATTTGTTTTTTTGCAAAATTTCAAAATTTCCAAGAAGGATTTTGAACTGCCAGAAATACAGTATGAACAGGGCATATACCATTACTGTACCGGAATGGACGGATACAGAGGAGAACCCAAATCCCACAGGGAATGAGTAAGAATTGCTGGACTTCTGGCGATTACTCCCGCAAATATACTACCAGTTTACTAGTTTAGGATTAGGAATAAAGATAACCGACAACCGCCTCGGTACGATATGCAAAGAGCAAGGCATGATAGATGTGCCTTTCCCTTTTTGCCATTGTTGCGTTTACCACTGTCGGAAAATCCGCCACAATAAAATAAAGATATAAGTAAGCAAAGAAAAATCAAGTAAAGATTTATCAATTACCCATTCCTTTTCTAGCTGTTCTTTTCTCGGAGAATGGGCAGCAAAGCCGCTGGAATGGAAACGCAGAGGATAATAACAGCATAGATTATCATGAACATTATCTGACCCTATAAAAGTGTACAATCGCTTTGCGGTTATACACTTTCATCAGAGGCCGCAAGAGGATCGCAGCCCTCTTGCGTAACAGTCCACTAGAAGCCAAGGCGGGGGTGCCGGGGTGTTGGCCTTTTCTTGCCCTAGCTTTTTCTTTGCACGTGTTTAGAAGTCTATTTTCAGGAGGATAAGTCAAATCATATCCCCCCTATACGACCAGCGCTTGAAAGCCTTGAAAAAAGGACGCTGAATAGGTCCTAAATGCGTAGACCAGAGGACTTCTTTAGGAACATATCGTAGCAAAGCAAATCAAAGCGGTTGCATATTAACAGCTTTTTCTGTGTATGTAACTTTGTCTTTTTTGAAATAATACAAAACGTCATGCGCATAAAGAGTAGAAAATCGCAGACCAGGGTTATCTCTTTCATGAAAAAAGATGTCATTTGGCAGTTTGGATATAAACCCATAATATTTCCCATGACGATCAAGACTTATCTTTATTATTGTGCCACGATATTGCAATGGTTTATCATTTGTAATCGGCTTACTAATTGAAGTGCGAATTTGCTCTTGTAAAAATGCAAAAATCTAAAGTTATCTTGGATATAAGGTCTTTCCTTGGGTTTGGGACTATACCAATAAGCAAAAACGGACACTGCCCGACAGGGTCAAAAGTGGGCGTTTTCGTGGGTGTGGCCACGCTCCCTATGCTTGCTACGTTGCTCCTATTCCTGTTTCACTTTCCTTGTCCTCATCGCTATCAATCACCGTATATAGCAACTATATCATAAATTCTACGCTTCAGTTTCTTACAAATATGTAGAGATTCAATGCACTCACATTTATCGTCAAGTCCAAGGAGAATATCATAATAGTACTCGTTTTTAATAAATAGGAATTTTACAAAGTAATGCTCCGTACCATCCGGCGTAAAGTGGTCGTAGGTACAGTATTGTGGAATAAAATTTTCCTGCCTCATTTGTAGGTTTGACATACGGGACAGTCTAAACAGGCGATAAACGTTTCTGTTATGACCGTACCCATATTGGCAGTTTTGAACTGTCGAGGAAAAATTGATAATTTACTGTGTCAAGCAATATAAACTAGTAAAACACCTTGACAGACAAACAACTTACGGAACTTTTTAGCCGTTACTGGGTTTGGGAATATGTCTACTCTTGTTATGAGACTTTGCATACAACTATATCATATGAGGATATTGACTTGTATATCGAAGCTCGCAAGCCATCTAAGACTTAAAGTGTCAAACCAACCAATTGAAAATTATCATTCTTGTGTAGACACTAGCTGACAGATGGTGCGGCTATTTCCGTTTTTTGGGGGGGAATAGCCGCACCGTCTTGTGTTACAACCTCAATACAATCCTCCCATATACATGCTTATTAACATAGTCGTAATTGGTAATACGTACCAACACCGCATCACCGGTCGAACAGTCATATTCTGTAAAGATGTTCGAGTACAGGCACATGCAGGTAACATCGTCCGGCAGCCTGCAAAACACACCGCCCCGATATCTCCCGCCGATGATGGCGCGGCACTCGCTGCCGACCGGATGGCGGATATCCGCATCATCAAAGGGATTGGGATTGACCTCTTTCACAGAAATCCTCAAATCATCGCTTTCCGGATTATACTCCTTAATAACCGCTTCCAGCTGCTGCCCGGAATGGTATTCTTCACGCAGATCCGCGACAGAAGCATAGGTAAGGCTGCGGGGTGTCAGCAGCATATCGTGTCCCCAACACTCAACGCGCATCAGTTTTGGCCCGACAATGAGTACATTCACCATGACATGATTGCCCGGCTGGTTCCCACGGCGCGCATACTTGAAACGGTTTCGCCGCAGTTCCAACGCCCGGCGCCGCGAGGCAACGGCGCAGTTTCCCGCCCTGTCAACATTGGTGATCACATAGTCGATCTGTGCGCCGATCATGTGTGACACGATATGACGTGGGTGCGCCTGTCCGTCTGCCCAAAGTTCAGTTTCGGGAATCAGAACCTTGACCCGGTATTGTACCACTGTCAGGCACAGGATTTCTTTGATCTCATTGGCGCCCGTTTCCGCGTTGAATACTTTCAGCGAGATTGTCTCCTTGCCGGAGATGATCCCGTGCAGCGCGGAGTGTGCGCGGAATGATGCATAGATATTTTCCCACTCTTCCTGCTGCTTTGCAGAGAGCCTGCGATCCAGTTTTCTAACATTCAGTGCGAAAAATTCTTCCCGAGCATTTGGCCCGCGGGAATAGGGATCCGTTTTTTTAGCATCGATGGGCGCATTTCTAAGGTGTCCAAATTCGGACACCTGTTCTACTCCAGCACCCGCTGCACCAATCTGTTCCAAGGAAAGGCAATCCTGTCGGCCAGTAGCAAGCTCTTCATTCAGCAACACGAAATCAGCTGGCGGGGGAACCAGGCTTTCTGCCAAATCACCTGGCGCAGATACCGCCCATTGCTCCTCTTCTGTAAAATCGACGGTTGGAGCATCTGTATCACTGGCGAGCAGACCATCGGGAACCTCTGTATCTCTGTAAGTACTTTCCTCCAACCTATCCTTATCTGAACTGTTGAAACTTTCTGACCGTTCCTGCGGCGCAGTTTCTGAAGTGTCAGCCAGAGCAGTGACATCCGTTTCAGCGTCTTCCGATATTGAAAACTGTTCTGCAAAAGCATTTTCCATGGCTTCATTGTTCGGCAGCCCACTGCCTGTTTGTTCTGCTTCTGCAGCCGTTTCAGCTTCGGTATTAGACACTTGTTCGGTGGTTTTATCCTTCTCCTTTTCCGAAGTTGATTGCAGCTCCGGCAATTCATTGTGTTTGGGTTCCTGTGTGGATTTTTTTCTGGGCATTGCTTATCATTCCTTTCCGTCGAGTTTGTGTTCGGCTTCTTCTGGGCATTCGCCCGCTATGAATTCAAAATGGTCATCACCTCCTTTGCAGACAGCAAAAAAGAGCTTATTGCAAAACAACTTGGAAAGCTGCATGGAATTTTCCAACAGATACAAAACCGTATGGCCGGGCGGCATCATCTGGGCGCTGGCCAACGTGCTCACATACGATTCCTGCCCCGCAGTAACGACATACAGGAGAAAGACATTCTCCCCACCATCATCGCCGGTAGGAAGGAAAAAGGTTAGCGTCTTCGTCTCGCGCTTGTAAACAAATTTTGGAAGGACATCATCTGCAAGTGCCATCATGACGTCCAGGCAGCGCAACAGGGTATAATCCGGTTCGTGCCACGGACGGCACCAATAGCGCCCACGCTTTTCAATTTTGCCGAGATAGTGCAGCTGCTTGATTACGCTGGCAAGCTCGGGCGTGTATTTGACTTGTTCAGACTTAATGTATCTCTGATAAAACCAGGCCAGCCGTTCTTCATTTAAGCCGCCAGCCTCTTCCACGATGTTTAGGAGATATTGGTGCGTGAGGGGCATACTGGCTTTCATACCGATTCCTCCCTTGCCGGAGCTCGAATCGTGCAAAGAGAGGTGTTGAGCTCCGGATCGAGCTCAATGTCTGCCCGGCTTTCCCAAATAGTGTTGATGATCACGACCATGGTATACGCCAGTCCTTTGCGTACCCGGCGTTCTGTGTTGCCGTGCAGCCGTTGTTCTACCGTCTGCAGGATGCTGCCGTCCAACGCATGCAGCGTTCGCCGAATTACCCTTTGCGGAAGCAGAGCTTCATTCACGCGCAGGTTATCTGAGTAGTACAAGCGTGTTATGGCGTGTTCAAATAGCCCTGCAAGTTCTGGAGAAAACAACGGCAGTTCACTTTTTTGCAAAATCTCACACAGCTCTGCGTCGCTGTCCTGTGACAAAGACAGACGATTTTTCTCAAGATAGCTTTTCTCAATATAATTTGCCTGCAGATCCGGCAGGTCTGGAGATGCGGCTTCTGCATTTCTTGATATGCGAGTTTCGCACTTCTCGCTTTCCACAGCACGGTCCTTTTCCCCATTGAAATCCTCTGATTCCGTCCGTGACTGATATGCTGAATCAGCATTTCTTACAGTGAACGGTGCGCAGTTGTGTGAGGATGCACCATTGTCGGAGAGCCGGACGGCGGCAAGATAGATCTGATTCGGGTATCCCCGCCCAAGGCGGCGCTCCCAAATCAGAGCTGCCTGTGCCAGCTCCTGAAAGCTTTCGATGGCTTTCCGATAGCTGACGCCCATTTCCCGGGCGAGGTCTTCACGCGTAAAAACAATGTACACTTCACCGGCATCGTTGACCCAGCCATTCATACGCGATAACTGGAATCGATTAAGAAGAAAGGTATAGGCAACTTTGGCTTCCAGAGACAATTCCTTATATTTGGAGTCACAGAAAAGCCAACGCGGCATCTGCAGATGGTAAAAGGAGATTACATCGGTCAGCTTCATAAGTGCGAAAGTTGGTCGCTGTGGTAATGTCGCAGGTTTCATATTATTTCATCCTTTTTTCGGGGCGGTATTTTCCCCGGTATTCGATGCGGCCTTGCATCGGGTCTGCGCCAGGACTTCCTGCGCCGTGTACCGACGCATATTTCCGACTCGGTCCTCTGCTGCCGGCGATGGCTTCTTTTGCTGTCGGGGCAATTCATAATGGCAGGTTTCTCTGGGCTCCATGGGTATCTGCAGTTGGCTAGTGCCATCAGCTCTGAAAGCAGGATGAGACAGCGGCCTGCAGGGAGCCGAACGGGAGTCCACGGAAGGAATATAAACTTGGGGTGCGGCCGCTGCTTTTTGGTATTGATCATCTTTTTCTTTCCAATGAGGTTTATAGTCTGAAATTTTCACAAGTCCCATTTTATCGAACCCGGGAAGTTCTTCCGGAATCAGCTTATAAAGCATCACCGGACGGCGGCCGCTGATGAGAGCAAGACACCGGGCTTTATCCATATGTTCCACTTCATCCGGCAGCATCAATGGACGCTGCGCTTCAGAGCGGCTCTGGCTATAACGGTTTGCACTGGCTCCGCTGGAAAGGAAAGACAGAGGCGGCAGCTGCGGTGACACGGTACTGTTGGTCCGTACCGTGACCATACCGCACTTCTTCGATATGTAAGTGGCCGTCGTAACGTCATTGACTCCGAGTACCAGCTGAGTGGAGCAGTTTGATACGATTTCTTCCCATTCCCCTTGCGGATACCGATCCTGCAGTTGGGCGACTGATTGTACCAGAAGCTGACAGGCAATGTTACGGCTTCGGACTACGCTGAGCAGCCTTGATGCGCTGGGAAGATAAACATTGCAGAATTCTTCCAAAAGCATATTTACACGGATAGGCAACCGACCATCCGGGGTATCACGCCGGGCGACCGCCATCAGCCGTGTAAACATGATGGAAAAGAACAAAGAGCTGATGAACTCCATAGAGGAATCGTGGTCAGAGATAATGCAGTAATAGATGCAGGGCTGCTTGCCAGGCAGTGTAATGTCCAGATCGTTATAGCTTGTGATCTTATTGATAAGTGTATCTTGAAACACAGAAAGACGGTTGCCGAGGCCGATGGCGATGTTTCCAAGGATCTGACGGTTGGCCAGCTTGAAAATACCATAAGGCGGCAGGGCCGGATGCTTTGCCGGAAGCTGCGCAAAACGGGCGTCCAGGTCATTGAAAGACTCCTCGGAGAGAAGCTTATAAATCGTTCCAAGGCTGCGCTCCTGTATGGGGAGCCGTTTGTGCGTTTCCGGATCTTCCAGCAGAACAACATACCAAATCAATGCCATCAAAAGATTTTTCTCTGCTTTGGCCCAGAAGTCGGATTTTTCAAATTTGCTGGAGGTCGTGGCGATAATGGTATCGGCGATGATATTGACAAGGCCGGCGTCTTCCTCAACGTCGGCCAGACAGTTGAAGCTGTCGCTATACGCAGGGTCCAACAAATTAAGCGCACGCACAAAAAAACCGCGCTCTTTGGCGCGGGCTGATGTTTTTTGGAAAAGGTCCCCTTTGGGATCGACCACAACCATGCTCTCTTTACGAGCATTCCCGAATAACTCGATTTTCTGAAGGATCAGCGGCAGCGTGAAGCCTCGTGTTTTGCCAGAACCGGATGCTCCATAGACAATAACGTGACCAGACATATAAAGCTGGTCGCTGACAGCGGCGATGCGGTCACTGCCCTCTGCATCCATCTTTCCAATTAACGTTCCGGACAGACTTTCGGCTTTCCCAACTTGGAGTGTGTGTGTCTGTTCCTCTTTTGTCATCCAGCCGCTGGTGCCATGCAGACCATCATGCAGAATCTCAAAGCCTCTCTGGTCCTTATCCGTTTTTTCGCCTGTGAGCAGTTCTCTGGCCCGGCCTGAGAAGAGGAAAACCATCCCATATACAAAGGCAATTAAAAATATACCGAATGGAGAGAATACACTGGAAATCGCCACAAAAGGGTTCCAGTTCCAAATTGGTTCTGCAGAAGTATTAGCAGAAAACATGATACGCACGCCATTATAGGCCGCGTGGATGAGGAGGCCCGCTAAATACAAGGCAATCAAAAGTGCAGGCAACAGCGAAAGAAGAAATTGCCTGTCGGCCAGCTTGTGTTTTAATTTTTTCCACAGTTCATACAACTGGGACATAACATCCGCCTCCTCGCTGAAGTACGGGTTCTCGCTCTGTTTCCTGCAGCGTCAGTTCCGGGTAGATAGAAAGCAACGCAGATTCCTCAATCGCATAAAGCTCACAGGGAAACATATCCTCCATCCAACGAGCAAGGGCTCCAATTTGAGCGGGGAGCGCAACGGCAGCAAGCTCGGTATATCCGTTAGCGCGGGCATATCTGCATGAAGCACGGATACGTTGAATGTCCATATCGACACAAACAAGGAAAGGCGTGCCCCCCATCATAGCGTCGAGCATCGGGGCGTCCTGCGGAGGCGGAAGATATTGTTCTTGTAGGGCATAATTGGCAATTTTTGCCCGGTAGCCTTTCTGCTGAAGCAGCATCAAATGACGGGCTCCGGTTTCTGTTGCCTCTACAAGATATAAAGGGCACATGGTCCTTTCTGCGGCGATCCGATAGGTAAGCGCATCGCCAGCCCGGCTTTTGGATTTGCTGAAGGCTTTGGACGCAGTAAGTAATTGCGTGATCTGTTCATAGCTTTTTCCCGTGTACACAACGCCGAAAGGACAGCTCAGCGCGGACACTGCCCCATGGAACATACGCATTTCGCTTGTGAAATACATGAACCCATCGTCAATATAGTGGACTAAGAGAGCTCTTTTGTGCGCATGCGCAATCCCTGTGAAGCGTACACCGGCAAATACTCTGCTGGCAGCTGAAGACGGGTCACGACGTAAAACCGCGGAGGACAGGTAAGTCAGCTCAGAAGTAAGTCCCTCCAGTTTATCAAGAAAAACATTGAAGCCCGCACGGCAAAAAAGTGCCGATACTGCAGCCGACATAAGCCTTCGTTCCAATTTGGCCTGTGCGGGCTGACGGCTGTCAAGCTGATAAGTATATCCCAGATGTTCAAGCAGGGCGATTCCTGCGGGGGTGAGGGAATAACTGCGGTGATTGCGGTTTTCTGTGAGAACTTTCTGCCGGCAAAGTGCCAGCAGAGTCTCTTCAGAAAATATGTTGCCATGAAAAGACTGGGGTAACTCGATCGGTATATTGCGAACATGCCCGGCAAACCGCAGAGCCATAATGTCGGCAAGGTCATATAACAAGAATGTACTCCTTTCCGCGCCCTGTGCTACACGGTGGGCGCTATGTTTTTATAACGCCCATGTGACAGGCTTGGGAAAGCCGCTTTGCAGCGGGGTAGCTTGTAAAGAAACACAGGCGCGCGCGAAACATGGCCGCGCCCGTTGAATCTTGGGAACGCCATATAATGCGCGCCCATGATTAGCCTTCATGGGGGATAACCAAAATTGCCTGAACGCAGAGTGAAAAAAGCGTCGGCTTCTTCTGCTGGCAGGATGAAAATATGACAGAGTGGTTGAGCCTCTTGCCTGGAAAGAAGTGCGATTTCCAGATGATATTGATCGTCATCCGCCAATACACGCCCTTTTAAAATGTTGGGGATCGCCTTCCAGCCTTTGTTGTCCTGGTCATATACCTGCCGGTTTCGTATATTGCTCCATTCATCGATGGCAAGCAGTGCCTTCGAAAACCAGGGCAGTTGGTGATGCTGCGCATAACCATCAAGCAGACGCTCCAGAGTATCGATTAGATAATGCGGCGTTTGGTATTGACAGTGAGGCAGCAGCATAGCCAGTTCTATATGCAGCCATCCATATTCGTTGACAGAAATTCTTCCATCGATATTCTGCAAAATTGGTGCGGTGGACGATGCCCGACCGGCAGATGTGTTACAGTATGCAGCTTCATATACCGTTCGCAGGCCAATTGCAAGCGATTCTGCCTGTGCCAGCGCTGAATGGAGGGCGTGGAGATCTTGACCCCCGGAAGTATAAAATGCGCTAAGGTTCAGAAGTGTCTTCTGAGCCTGCTGTAAAAGCATAGATTGTCCAGATGGATTTTTCAAGGCAGCGGCCTCCTTCTTAATCTGATTAAGGGCTTCTGGCAAATTTCAATTTTTTGCTCAAGTCGCGGTCCATTCTGCCCGGACGATTTTCCCACGAACCATAAACGCTCTTTGTTTCACTGACTTTAAACCATCCGTCCGCAAGATAGATTGTCCCTCCGTGGTGTTCTGCAGTTGATGCATACGCGATGAGACCTTTGATTTCCGGTTTGTGCTTGCGTATCCATGCCCTGGCTTTGGCAAGACAAAAGCTTTCTGTGTTGGGCGGCATAACATCAAGAAAGCAGCAGCGCGTGAGTTCGAGGATATGCTTCTGGTCGATTTGAGGGCTGACAGGCCGCCCCCACAGCATCGCGCCGACCAGACATTTTTCACCGGACAATTCTGTTTCACTACAAAGCTCCGCTGTCTCTTGCACAGGAATCCAAAATTCCATTCGTATCACAGCGCCGGCAGGAGTACTGTGCAGATAATGGTGGCGCCTTATCCACTTGTCAGTGGCTGTCGTGTGAGAAATAACAAGTTCCAACATATTTTCTTCATCAAAAACGCTGTTCTCCGATCGCTCAAAAACAGCGTTCACAGTTTTACATGGTGATTGGCCGAATCGTCTTTTAAGGCGGATTGCATGCGTTGCCGCTCCCATTCCTCTTCGGCCTGCGCCCCAACAACAATACAGGCGTATACGGAAAGCATCATGGCCCCCGCGATAACCAATAGTGATAAGATCATAGTGCTGGTATCACTCTCCCTCTACGTATTTTAATGTTTTTTTGCGTATTACGCGCTTTCCCTGTCCATTAGAATCACTGCCTTTCCCGAAGCTCATGATTCTGCCGCAGATGGCCTGCGGTTTTGAGCGGCGATACGCTCCAAATCCTTACGCGACGTAGTGATGAGTTCATATTCTAATTTCGTTGGCCGGAATGCGACGCTGAACCGGTTCTGTCCGATACAGAGCAGCCCCTCGCCCCGGCGGTTGCGGATGATCTGTAAGGTCTCCGCATCGGACAGATTTAACTTCTGCTGCACCAACCGGGCCTCGCCCTCTTCCAGCGGCAGCACGATTTTGATGCGGCAGGCGTTCAAAATCAGCTTGCCGTACTTGCCGTCCTCCAGGGCGAAATAGTCGAGAAGGTCCTGCGTCGCATTCAAAAAACCTGCCCCGTAGGAACGGATCAGCTTGGCGATTTGTACGACGCGTTCCGCCACCTGAGGATTGGAGCCCGCGCCGATCAGTGTCCAGAGCTCATCCATCATGATGAATTTTCGCCGCAGACGGTTTTCCGTACACCGGTCGCTGCAGGAACTGATGGAGATCAGCGCGCCAATGGGCTGCAAATCTTTTCCAATATCGCTGATGTCGATCACGACATAATCATTATCGAGCGATACGTTTGTTTGCCCTCCCAGGCTTTTGGCGCTGCCGTTCACGAACCGGGTCAAAAGTACGGCGAGATGCGCGACTTCCGGTCGACCTTGGAGCAAATGATATAAGTCGCAGAGTGTGGGCATGGTTTTCCGATTGCCGTCCGCATCAAAAATGCTGGCGTTGTCGTGCGTAATGCCAAACTGCGCATAGCACTCAACGAAAGCCGCGTCCAGCAGGTTTTTATCTTCCTCTGAAATATCCTGTTTCAAAAGCGAGAAGAAAGCATGCAGCATTGAAATCTTATCCGCCAGCAGGGAATCGTTGCGCTCCGACAGGCGGCCGAGTTCTTCGTCCGGATCCAGCGTGCGCCGCCATATCTCCATGATGTTGATGCAGTCCCGGGAGGACGGTGCCAGCTTGATATAAGCGCCGCCGATTTTTTCACACAGCGGACGATACTCAAAGCCTTTCTGCGGGGCCACGATGAAAATGCGCACATTCTGTTCGCGCAGCCGCGAGGCGAGGCATTGCAGCAGCATCGTCTTTCCGGCCCCGGTCCGTCCAAATACCGCGATGCCGGCGTTCTCGTATTTTTCATCGTCGAAAGGGTCGATGCAGCACAGGGAATTGTTCTGCATGTTGACGCCGAAAATCACGCCATTCATATCGTTGACCTGATAGGACGAAAAGGGGAAAGAGGCGGCGAGGCTGGTCGTGAGAATGTTGCGGCGGCTTTTCCGCTCCAGCGACGGCGACAGGGAAAGCAGCGGCAAGCAGGAGAGGTATGCCTCCTCCTGCTGAAAATCGCAGTCTTTGGAAATCAGGCTCAGCGAAGCGAGATAAGACTTCGTATCAGAAAGCCGCTGTTCAAGGAGTTCCGCGCTGGGCGCAGTCACCTCGACCAATGTGGACATATAATAAAAATCCTCGTTGTTGCGGTTCATCTGCTCCTTGAGAAAAAGGCCGGAAGTGATTGCAGAATCCAGTTCCTCAAAATCCTGGCGCGTATCGTCCACATCGCGCATCCTTGCCCGGTTGAAAACAGTCGTCTGGGAGATTTTTGAAAGGACGCGGTCTTTGGGCTGGCGGCTGATAAAAAAGCTCATATTTACCCCGTCGCCCATTTGCACGAGCGGATTGAGCCAGCCGCTGGAAACAACTCGCTCATAACCGTAGCCGGTAATGTACAGATAGCTGTGATAAACGCCGTCCACGATAATGAAATGCTTATGTTCCCGCTGGATATTGGCCGGGGCCAGCAGATCCGGCACAGTGACGGCGCCGGATTGCAGGGGCCTGTAATCCGGCGTCACTTCCTTTGCCTTTTTTTCGCGCTTGCGCCAATGCTTTTTCTGTTTTTCGGTCTTAACGGGTTGAGGCGCTTTCGGCTTTTTTTCATGACGAGGTTTTTTCGCCCTTTTCCTGCGCGGCATCCGGGGGATCGGTGCAACTGTCCATGCGCCGTCTATGATTCTGATGTCGGAAGAACAATCTTTCTCGGGCGATTCACTTTCCGGTTCTGCGGCCGGCGCAGGAACAACCGGAAGGATTTCCACTTCGGCTCCTTCATCCGGTGGAGAAGATGCAATAGCTTCCTGGACATCTTCATCTGCAGCCTCCTGGGCCCGCCGGCACATTTCTTCCTCTGTGATACCGGCGAAAGTGGATACTGCATCAAAGATATGCAGCGGCAATGGGGCGCTGCGGCTTGTATTGGGATTGAGCAGCTGATAAAGGAGTTCCAACTGGAAATTGTCTTCGTATTGCGGCTCTAAAACCTCCAGTCCGCACATGTCGAGGTACCTGCGGGCGGTTTGCGCTTCCTCATACATGCGCTCTGCGGCGGCTTCCAAGGTGCTGCCGCGCAGCTTCATATCTGGCTCCAGCTGAAAAATCAGGAAAATACGAATGTTGAGAACTTCGTTCTGCGCAAGATGGTCCACCTCCTGAATGTTGTCGCGGATCAACGCCCGGCAGGTTTCAGATGGTTCATCTTTTTCATAATCCTCCATGCGCTTTGTATAGTAGCGGATATCGGCGGGACGGTTCACAATGCGGATCTGCAGATGGGTGGGCGCAATTTTCAGGTAGCTGGCAAAGTAGTAAATCAAGTTTTCCTTTTCCATGTCCGATTTCAGGTCGAACAGGACCGGCAGCACTTCCAGAATTTTTACGATCCGTCCATCCTTGAGCAGTATCACGCCGTTTCGGATATCGGCAACAGGAAGCCACCCTTCCGTGCTTCCTTTTTCCTGTGCCGGTAGGTCGAAAGCTTTTTGCGGCGCGCCCAAAAGCCATTCTTTGAATTTCATTACTTTCCTCCTGTTTCTACTTTCCTCGGTAAAATATCACCGCCCGCCTGCGCCGCCAGCGCAACCACGCGGATAAAAATTGCGACAATGAATCGTCGTTGATGCCGACCAGTGCGACGCCGCAGATAATAACGGCGATCCCGACTGTGAGCATCAGCCTTACAGTAAAGGAAAGGCCCGAAAGATTCAGGCATATCAAAGCGACCGGAACCAGCAGGCAGAGCGCCTCAATGCTGTTTCGGACGGGAAATGTCCCCAGCAGCTTACCAGCATCCGTAAAATTTACGGGGATGATGTAATTGGTGTGCATAGATTCACCTTCTTTCCTGAGGCATCGTATCTAACAGACATGATTCCAGCTTATGAAAATCATGCTCCAGTTCTGTGGTTTCTCTCCTTCGACGCCGGATTACTTCACGGAATCCTTCCTGCAGCAGTGCAAGCTGTTCCAGGGTACAGGGTTTGCCGTATTGCTCGATATCTACAAAACGCATCCGGCTGACTCCCATGGCAGCAGATATTTCTTTCTGTGTGATTCGGTATTTCCGGCGCAGAGCATATTCAATCCGCATAATCTCCATCTCATCCCCTATCTTGAAACAATCCAGAACGGCCCGCCGGCACTGGCCGAACGCTTGGCCTCCCGCATGATCAGCGATAAATCCCACTTGCGCTGGCTGAAGCTGTAGCTGTACGGATCGGCAACCAGCACTTTGCCGTCGGCCGTCACGCCGCGCAGAACTATAAAATGCCCGCTTGTTGTGAATGTGCCAGGCCCCATAATCACAATCACCAACTTTCCGCTGGACAATGCAGCGGCAAGCTGCTGCGCACTGGAAACTCCTGCCCGCTGGACCGCCAGGCCATAATGGGTAAGCGCGTCCGGTATCAGTGAGTGATAGCTGCCGTTTCCGTACGCGGCATACCCAGTGGCCTCGCTCCAGGCGGCAACCTCCGACGGAGTGATTGCCTGTCCTGTCAAAGTCGATGCAACGATGGCGACAGAAGTAGGGCCGCAGCCGGCAATACCAATGGTACTGCCAGAATAGCGGATCCCGCTCCAGCGGCCGTCCGTCTGCGCATAATACACAACCGGAATTTCAGCGTCTGTAAACGTCACATCTCCCATATCGACTGCGGGCGAGTCTCCCTGTGTCTGGTTGTCCGCGATGTTATCGTGGATGTAGGCCGCCCACTGATGCTGTTCCTCCGTGAAACCAAGGCTTGACATAACTTCATCCGGAGAGGCAGCGCGCAGGCTGATGTGCAGCCTGCGGCGCTCCACCTCGCGGGTGCGGATTTCTGTTGTGCCGTCAGGATAGGTATACAGGTATTCCTCTTCCTCGTAGTAGGTTTCAACTGAGGACGTCTGCCGGACGGCATGCCGCGTGATATTTCTGATTTCCGATTCGTTGATGGCGTCCAGCTCCTGCATGTGCAGGACTGAGGATATGGCCGCCATCCAATAAGCGTCAAAGCCCTGCAAATCCTTTGTGGCGGCTACATCGTCAAATCCTTCGGATGCCTGCTGTAAGACAGCGTCTGCGTGATTTTGGATACTCTGCTGTGTTTGGGCGTAGTTACCGTATGCAGTTTGCGCCTGTACCGTCATATCCTGTATTTCTTCGTCCATTACGGACGGAAAACCAAACAGGCAGCTCGGCAGGGCCACGAAGATGATCAGCGGAAGGCACAGCAGAAAAAACAGCAGACCGGCAACGACCTTGACGATTTGTGGCAGGAAGCCTTTGACGGCCCCGACCGCGGCTCCATAGGCTCCGCCTTCCGCCGCACCCTTTGCAATATTAGCGGTTACGGCGGCGAGCTGTGCCGCCGCACGGGCACTATCGTTTTCGCTCATTCGGCGGCCTCCTTTCTGAGCCGGGCAGCGGTGTTTCTTTCACACCGTTTTTCAGCATTGTTTGCTGCCGGGCAGTATGTACGGACTTTTTCACTTGCTTTTCCGTGGAATGCACTAGGGGATGATTCATGGTTTCTGTGAATCGCCGTGCTGCCGGCACAGCGCCCATACCTTGCTCATAAATACTGTTCGACCGCTTTTGTGTCTGACGCGTAGTGTTTTCACCATACGACGCGGATTCGGCCCGCGTTGCTTGCAGAGGACGCGCAGCATGGCCCGCTGCGACCGTCTGGCTGTTGGAATGGCTGACAGAACTGGAAACAGCAAAATTCTTTTTTTCCATATATGCCGTCTGACCGCTGGAATGTTCAACTTCTCCCGCACGGTGCAGCGGCGGCCTTGTCGCTTTCGGTGCGTCTTGCTGCATCACGCGCCCTCCCGAAGAAGCCTTATCGGACTGTCCCTGCGTCTGACGGGCCGCGGGTCTCGCTTTGCGGATGGAGACGCTTTCTTCGGAAGGTGTTTCTTGACCCTGCTTGTGCAGGCCGGCGGGATGTGAAGTACCCGATGCCTGTGCTGCTGGCGGGCGAGTCGTTTTTTTCTGTACAGGGGCATCATCTTCTGCAAAAATATCAATATTGCCATGTGCAAGAGGAAACGGCTTTTTCGCATGAACGGCGCTGGCTTGCGCTCCGGCGGACTGCGGACGTGTTGTCCGTCTGCCTCTGTTGCGGGCTGCGCTGCCATGCACGCCTTTTTCAGAGAAATCATCCGGCATTTGACCGCCTGCAGGATCAGTTGGGCTGGAAGGCGGTTCAGGTGAGGAGCCATTGGGCGCGGACGGCCCGGGCAGTCCCGGATGCCTGTTGGGCGCCGGAAGTGCAGGCGGCGGCAGCTCCGGCAAATCGCTGAAGGTGCCGCCCCAGCGCCAGCCTCCGGGCGCGTAGCTCCGGAAATCACCGAAGTGAGGCATCTGCCCGGCATATGTCTGCGCCGCCTGTCGGACCGTATTGGCCACCGAGCGCAAGACCATCGCTGTAAAGGCGCCGGGAAATATATGCTCACGGCCGGTATGCGCGGCATTGAGGCCGAGTCTGCACAGGATATCGTCGATACGTCGGGCAACTTTGCACAGACCCACGACAAAAATCAGCCATGGAATAATGGTAAGCGTATTCGGTATTGTACTCAGTGCGGATAAAATGACTTTCAGGAAAAATACATTGCTTACCATGACCACACACATGCTGCCGAACATACGAACCCAGCCCTTGAAGATATCTTCCGTTGACCGACTTCCGCCCATGGCAAACGCTACCGGAGCAAAAAAGACCAGTATGCTCAGCACAACATATCGCTCGCCAATCTCAAAGAACAGCTTGAACACTTGAAAAAGCATGATGAACCCGCAAATCACTGCCAACAGCCAGCCCGCCGTAAAGTCAAACCATGATTCCTCGGGTGCCATGATGCTGACGGTATCAGGAAGCTGCAGGAGATTGATAACGTTGCTGGTCAGATCCATCCCTACCTGGCAGATTTCCGGGCTGGCAAATAGCAGAAAGGCAAATAGAAAACTTTTGGCAAAAAGCAGTTTCGGGTCCTCGGCATTGAGGCCGATCCCCGCCATCATGGAGCGCATCGCCTGAAACGCAAGATTGCCGAGCAGGAACGCCCAGCCCACGGCAATCAGGATTTTCTGCATCTCTAAAACGACCGGGACATGGCTGACAAAGTAGGAGGTATCCATGCTGAAAACCTCCAACAGCAGATTGCCAATGAAGCCAACGCACTCCAGAATCATGTCATAAACCCAGAGAATAAGCCCCTTTACGATGAGTTCCAGCATGGATGTTTTCCCTCCTTATTACGCTCCGGGTTCCAGGGTAGCCAACCCGGAAAAAAGTGGGGCGACATAGGCGATAAACGCGCCGATGCCGTTGATGACGGCCCATGCGATCCAGATTCGCTTGAGCCAATCCCATGACTGATCGACACGCTGCTGTCGGCCGCCGGAAAATTTACAGCCGAGTACCGCTACCGCACTCATGAGTCCGGCCAGCACGGTGCTGATACCGGCGATTTGAGAATAGACGTCCGTGATAATCTCGCGGCCCACCGTCCACATATCTTCGACGGCATAGGCAGGGGAGGCGCAGATGAAGAGAAGCGCCGCTATGGACACCATGGAGATATACCTCCGGGGTAGCATTTGACAAAAGCACGTTACTTTTACAGAATATTTCTTTTTTTGCATACAAACACTCCCTTGAAAAGAGGGGCGGCCCCAAAAGAGCCGCCCCTGTCTTATATTTTGATGTGAATGTCAGTTTCCGGTTTTGGGCAGTTTTCCTTTGGGCGTTGCATAAATTACTGTCACCCAGCAGTCCTTGTTGATCACCCATTCATCACCGTGCCGGCCGCCCACATCTGTGCAGTTGCGGAAACGGTACTCGTTGGGCAGGCCCGGATTTACGAGGCATTGAATGTATGGCTTGGTAACAGGCGCAAAGCCTGGCTGCACCGTGCCGAACTCAAACCGGAACTCCGTGATGACTTCGCCGCTCTTTAAACCCACCGCTGCCGTTTTGCAGTCAATAAGGTTGTCCACATTGGTGTGAAGCCCTTCGGCCAGCACCCGGTAGTCCTGTGACAGGTTCGTCTTGTACAGCACCTTATATTCCAAATCCTCATTCCATGTCCCCGTATGGATTTCCTGCAGCGTCACGGCGTCCGTCGGGAGAATGTCGCGCCAGTAGAATTCATCCAGCGGTACGTTTGATTTGTTGCAAATGCCGTCAAAATCGTAACGGATCAAATCGCCCGGCATTGCTTCGACATTTCCTATTTTCTGCACGTCTACTTCAATCTCTTCATTGGCGTCCTCTACTGTTAGCTGTATCAAATCGTTGTGGACCTTCAGTTCTACAAAAATTACCTTGTCGTTCAAAAGGTAATACTCAGGCGCCGACACTTCACGGATACCGTAGATTCCCAGCGGCAAGAGCCGGGATGTGGCGATCCCCCGCTCATCGGTAGTGATGCTATCCGCCACTTCGTTATCATCCGGCGTAAAAATTTCAAATGTCGCGTCCGGCAGCGGCGAGCCGGCAGGCAACTTCGTCAAGTCATTGTACTCCGCGGATACTTTTTCGATCTGGATGCGTCCCCGTTCCGGCGTGTTGGGCCAGGTGAGCCGTATTGTGGCGCCGTTTTTGATTTCCACTTTCTGCGTCTGCTCGTCCAGTACGAATCCATCCGGAGCCTTGATTTCCTTTAATGTGTAGAGCCCGGCCTTCAGCGCATGATCCAGCAGAATTTCGCCGTTTTCATCCGTCGTGTATTCGCCGATTAAATTGTCTTTTTCGTCATACAGCAGAAAACTGGCGCCGGGGAGCACCTGCTTTTCATTTTCTGCCGACACCTTTACCAGCGAAAGAGAGCCTAGCTCCTTGTTCTTCAGCTTGATCTGGGTGGTCTTGCCCCACTGGAGATATACGTCATAGGGCGTGGCGTCCAGCTCATATCCTTCAGCTGCCTTCACTTCCTGCACAACATAGTGGCCTTCGTCGATCCCGGTCAGCACGATCCGGCCCGCACTGTTGGTGGTGTAAGTACCCAGCTCGCGGCCCGCGTCATTGATGATCTTAAACGATACGCCGGGCAGCGGCTGGCCGTCGTATCCCAGCTTGTAAATGACAAGGTAGGGATAGGGATGGTTTTCAAATTCCACTGTGTTGGCTTCTCCGGCCTTGAGTTCTACAATTTTCCCTGCCGTGTCGATTTTATACCCGTCAGGCACACTGATTTCCCGCACTCTGACATACTGCTCTTCAAGATTGGGAATGAAAATGCGGCCGTCGCTGTCCGTCGTGTAAGTACCAATCTCCTCGCCGTTCAGTTTTGTCACGAAGAATTCCACACCGCCAATTCCAGCCTTTGTCACGCTATCGATTTTCTGCAGCGTCAGGCCGGCGAGCGGGACATTGGCAAACTCCACATAGCCGCGGCCATTCGCGTCGAGTTCCACGGTCTGAGGCGTCATATCCAACTGGTAGCCCGGCACGGTGGCGATTTCATAACAGACGTAGGCGCCGGGCTCCAGATCGGGAATGGCAATCAGACCCGCCTGGTTGGTCTTAAAATCTCCAATGCGCTCGCCGTCCAGCTTTTCCACGCGGATCGCCACACCCGCAAGCGGCTTTTTCGTGACGGAATCATATTTGTAGATTTGCAGATGGGGCAGCTCTTCATTCTCGAACTCCAGAATGGCGGGCTCACCGGCTTTCAGCTCCACCTTTTGCGGTATATTGTTCAGTTTGTAGCCGTCCGGCGCTTTGATTTCGACGGCGACATACCAGCCGGGATCTAGCTCCGGGATCGTTACAAAGCCATTGCGTCCTGTGGTATACTCACCGACCAGTTCACCGTTCATTTTGGTCAGACGGAACGTGGCGCCGGCCAGCGGGTTGCCTTCCATGTCCACTTTCTTTAGGATGACAGGGCTGGCGGGTGTATTTTCAAAACGCAGTGTTTTTTCTTCGCCCGGGTTCAGCAGGATCTCCTGTTCCTGCTGGTCGATGATGTACCCATTCGGAGCCGTGATTTCCGTAACGACAATCAGGCCGGGGTCGATTTGAGGCAGCCGCACGAGACCGCCCTCGTCAGAGGTAAAACGGCCGATCGTTTCTCCGTTTTTATATCCAATTTCAAATGTTGCATTGGCGAGCGGCTGTTCGGTGACACTATCTATTTTTAAAATGGACAGTGAGGGCTTTTTCTGGTTGGACAGTGTGATTGTTGTGACCTGCCCTTCGACGATTTCCACCGTATGCTCTTCGTCCGACAGGATATACCCATTAGGGGCCGTAACTTCCGTGACAACGTAGTAATCTGGCTCCATGCCTGTCAGGCGGGCAATACCATCGGGACCGGTGGTAATGTCCTGATATTCTTTGCTGCCGCGCTGTGCAATCCGAAATGTGGCGCCTTCAAGTTTGAGCGCGGGATCATCAGCATCCACCTTTGTAACCTCAAGGCTGGGCTTGGCATAATTCTCAAGTGTGATCTCACAGGTTTCGTTGGCCTTGACTTCTACTGTGTGCGGCGTACTGTCCAGGATGTAGTTGGGCGGACACGACACTTCAGTAATAACGTACCAGTCGGGCTCCAGAGCCGGGAGCAGGGCAACGCCGTCGGCACCGGTCGTCATCTGCTGCGCCTGGCCGCCGCCTTTTTTGGCGATATTGAATGTGACCCCCGGAATGACTGCCTTTGTCGTAGCGTCGATTTTGATGATTTTCAAACCTGCAAATTTATCGTTGTGGAAGGATACGCCGGGTGTTTTATTATCGGTGGAAACCACCACTTCCTTCTTCGGCTCATCGTCCAAAAGATGATTGGCCGGAGGGGTAAGCTCGGTGATGATGTACGTTCCCTGCCAGGGGACAGTCGCTTTGATTTTTCCCGAACCATCCGTGGTGTAGGTTCCAGCAACGCCTTTCTCTGAGTGCCTTACTTCAAACTCGGCTCCGGGCAGAGGCAGATCTGTGCCGGTTTCATATTTGCTGATTTCAATGCTGTATTCGCCAACATCTTCCGTGCTCAAACGAAAATAGGCGGGAACCGGATCCAGCACATCCGCGGTGGCGCGAATCTGATCAACACCATCTGTTGAACTCCAAAAAATTAGGCTGTTGGTTTCGCCGATAGACCCCTTATAAGCCGAAAAAAGCGTGGTCGCGGAAATGGGACTCGCTGAAGTGATATGAAGCGTCTGCTTATCTTTTGTAAATGTGACACCATTTTTGTTCTGAAAATTGAAATCTTTCAAATCACAGTTGGGATTGGTATTCTCCAAATCGAGCTTGTATTCTCCGGGAACGCCGAGAACCTTATGAGTTGGCGCCAGCGCACTGAAGAAATGCGTAAAAGACGGCACTTCCTTGTGGCTGCGCATCTGTACAAGAATTTGTTCATAGTAGGGAGCTGCGGCAGGGTTATACCCGATTACCGCATTATAGGCCGTTTTATTGGTCGCGATAAAGGACTCCAAATCCATATATCCGTGGACGATTTCCCAAATGATGGTCTGCGTCGCAATATGGAAAGGGATGTTGCCGGCGTCCTGGGCTCCATACAGCATGGCGTAGCCGATTGCATACCGCTGCGTACTGGAAAGCTGATCGTACTGGATCGGGTCGTAGGGCTTACTCCCATGTGTGTTGAGGTTTTCGGGCTGGACACAATATACGATTTGACCATTGATTGTAGCAGTTGGCCACACCTGCATATTGACGGATCCCATCCCCAGGTTTGCATCGTATTGATATTCCGGATGCTTGGTCCAGGAAAGCGTCCCGGCGCTGGCAGCGGAGGTAGAAAACAGGGAAGCGCCATTCATACGGACGATTTCCACCGGTATTTCTGCAGGAGCCTTTTTAACTTCCTCATTTGTTTCAATGGAAACGGATTCGCTTTCTGGGGTCATGGCCGGGCTGAGAGGGCTGGAAGAGTTGGGGCGCATCGCCTCGCTGCTAGAAGACACTGTGTTGTCGGAACTGACACTGCTGGAAGATGCCGCTTCCAAATTCGACGGCGTGTGAACTTCCGAACTGCTCGTGCTGGAGAAATCTGTGCTGGATGAAGTGCTTTCATCAACTGGACCGCTGTCCGGCCCTTCATCCGTAATCAAATCGCCAGCATCCTCATTGGGAACAACCGTGATATCGGTATCTGGTTTACCCTGTACATCAGTCTGTGTGACCGTGGATGTGTCGATTGTCGTGATCTCTGCCTCAGCAAACGCTGTAGGTACCATTCCAAAACACAACACAACCAGCAGTAATATGGGAATGATCCGCTTTTTGATAATTTGGGACATATTGTTTTACCTCATTTCTGTCAGCCTGGTATAACGGAAAAGGAATAACGCCAAAGCTTTTCCGTGGGATACAAGGCAGTCGGTATTCAAAATTAAATGAAAACGAGAAAACCGCCTGCCCCGAAGGGTAGACGGTTTTCCCGTTTGTATGAGTGATATAGGAGATGGTAAGTTTTAGCCGTACAGCACGTAGATTTTGCTGCCGTCCTGCACGATGTTGTAGACGGGCGGATGATCCTGTTCAACTGCTCCCATCATGCCTGCGATCTGATCGATGCAGTAGTAGATATCGCTTTGAGCAGAGACCTGTGACAAGATCGATAGATCCACCGGATTAAAATATCCGGCGTTGCCGATCGTCAGAGCCGAATTGACGCCCATGTTTTTACTTGCCGCATATGCGTGGCCATTGGCGATCAGCGCCGCGGCGTCAACTGCCGGTACTGCCGGCTGGGATGTGCCTGCGCTTTCGCCAAAGGCCAGGGTGGAACCTGCCCCGCCGGGGGCTGCATTGTTCGCTGCCTGCTGTGCAGCGGTTTTATTTCCGGCCTGTTGTGCGGCGGCTTTCTGCTGTGCCGCCCGTTTTGCGGCCGCTGCTTCATCGGCTTCACGACGTTCCAGCTGTGCCTGTGCAATCGCCAGCTGCTGGCTGGTTTCATCAATCTGCGCTTCCAGTTCCGCAAGCTGGGTTCTGTATTTGGCTTCCAGTTCCTGCACGGTTGTATCTACTGCCGCTTCACGGACCTCTTTTTCATTGACAGGCGTTGCCGTTGTAATTTTGAGGGCAGTGGTATCTATTGTTACGACCCGATTGCTGGGTACGCTCTCAAGAGGAAGCCATGCTCTTCCCCAAACAGCAACAGCGGTGACAGCTTCATCGTCACAAGCAATGCGGACGGGCTGAAACACCCATAAAGCGATGCCAGCCTCAATGGTCAGAACAGCCAATACAGGCACAACTGCCAATAAGATTTTCTTCGTTTTTGTCATTGCTGACACCTCCCTTGTGTTTTCACTATAGCACCAAAAAAGGCGATTGCAAGCTAACGACGTTTCTCCTAAAAAATATTTCAGATTTCAGTCCCCTGCACTACCAGGCGCTTGTCATCCTCACCGACAATGCAGGTGATCAGTGTGATCCGGTTGTCGTCGGTCCTGTCTAGATAACTCCAGTCATCGTCCGCAATTTCCACGATGGCGCTGACCTGATAATACCGGGTGCCAAGCGCTGTTTCATAGGCGATGATGTCGCCATCCTTGACCCGAGTGAGCGGGCCGAATTGAGAACGGTAATTGTGGCCGGAAAGGCCGATATTGCCTTCCCAGGCTGAAGTGCTCTTAAAATGTGCGGCCCCGTGCTTCATATCTTCCATGGCGTCATCCGTTTCGTATACCTGCATTTGAATTCCAACAGACGGTACAGTGACGATGCCAATGCAGCCTTCGCCGTTCAGAACAGCTGCTTCCGGCAGAGTAAAGCTGCCGATAGCCCATGCAGAAGAATCCTTCCAGACCGTATCCGGCATCTGGTTTTTCCGCGGGGTGTCTGCTGTAACTGTGACTTCTCCATCCTCGGCCGTGATAACATTGGGCAGCGGTATCTCCGAAGGCGTCGGATGCAGTATGAAATAACCGCCGGCGCATATTATTACCAGAATCACTGCCAGCACTCCAACGATGATCCAGAACTTTTTACGCGTGTCCATATTCATCCTCCTTGTATTCCTCGGCTATGGGGACCGGAATTGCCTCCAGATGGATCTTGTAGCCATAGCCTGTGTTCACAATCGTTTGTTCACGTACCACGCCGTCGCCGCACAAAATCCGCAGACGCTGATTGTTCAGCCGTTTTGTCGCCCAGCGATCGATGGTGATGATGTATTCGCTCACCCGGCTCTGGACGGCGGCTGGCGTCAGATCAATAATTGGATCAATATAGGAGATGCGTACCCGGCGAACGATTTTGAATTCACCATCCAAAAGGGCGTAGATTTTCGCGTTTTTTCGCCTGTTCCAAAGCACAGCCAGAATGATGAGCAGAGCCAGTACACTGCCCGCAGTCAGTCCATACTGAAGATAGGGCGCAGGAATGGGGGCACCTTCATAAATCACTTTGTAGGTGCAGCTGTCCAGTGTTTCTTTGCTCACTTCGCCGGAATAGATTGCTTTTGAGGTATATCCTGTGACCTTACTGCCTGTTGCACGACCGGAATAGCTGGCTATCGCGGTAAAAGTACCGTTTCCCATAGCCTGCCAGTCGATGCCGGCCAGTGTAAGGGATACTCCGTTTTTCTCCACTGTTTTCAGAATGTACGCCGTATCGTTACGGTCCAGATTGGAATATTCACGGGTGTCGCTTACGGTATAGCCGTAGCTTTCTTTTCCCGCCTCCGCCGTTGTGATACTCTCCGGCTGGATCATCAGCTGGCCGGTAAACCCATTTTCCGAGTATTCCAGCATCGGCTGCAGGCTGACCATGGCATTGTCTTTTTCTGTGTGGCTGACTGTCACTGTCTGGCTGGCCTGCTTGGCCTCCATAGTGCGATTGTCAGACACCTTGATGGTATTTTTATGTGTATACAACAATCCCCCCTCTTCAAAATCCGGTTCGGCCAGGCGGCTTACATCATAGTCTGGATCTATATCATACAGTTTGATAATCAGCTGCCTGCCTCCTTGAGTCATATAAGCAACATCCCTCAGCACTGGGGGTTGTAAGGACGCGTCCGCAGATGTTTCGCTTGCCACTGTAATCGCTTCATTTACATAAGACTGTTGCGCTGTCACTTCGCCGCTGTTGTCGGAATCCTCTGCAAAGCATACGGAAAGTACCGATAGCGTGAGGACACAGACCAGCATCAGAATCCATTTTCTCATCTTTTTGAACCTCTTTTCTACTGCAAAATAGCAAGGAAGGATACTAAATATCCCGGTGAATCAATACAGGCATCTCACCTCCGAGATCAAGCTCTACGCGACACTCTGGGTATTGCCGAATAATGGCGGCTCTCTGTATGGCGAGTTCCAAAGCGTACTGTGTGTCCTTATCACGCCTTTTTATAAAGGGAGCGAGGAGGATGATATTTTGTTTTGAATCCACCATGTAAATGACACGGAACAAGACGCGGATACGCTCACGATACTCATACAGGCCAGAATACCGTTCGATTGTAAAATGCTTGACATGCGGTTGTGTACGGTAGCTCGGGTATAGAACCATGCAGCGTAATCCTTTTAGGATCTTCTGCTGGAGCTTTTTGTCGAGCTTATGAAATAAAGAAAGGAACGGTGACTGGCCGTCCCTCTCGCAAAAGGTATAAATTTTAGTCACTGTTTTTACTCCCACTGGTGTAGTGCTGCGAACACAAAAAAAGCACATATTTCTATTTGGGGCATCAACTTATCGATACAATCGAATCATTCCGCTTTCATAAACACAATGTCCGATGCAGCCTCCTTCTTCCGAAAGTGATACGATAGCTTGGTTGAGTGCCTCCCAGAGAAGCTTATAGGCATTCTCCTCATTATCAGCAGTGTAGTCCGCCAGTATAAAGGACTCGACAAGCTGTTTACAGGCGTCGCTGCGCTCCATGCCCGCATGGCCCATCATGCTGTCCGCCTGGTTGGTCGCAAGCAGGACAGCGTATTCTTCCGATACCGTAACAGGGACCGACTGTTCGTCCGCTGTTGCTGCCGTTACACCAGATGAATCTTCGGCATTGGCGTCCGATTCCGCTGTTTCGCTGCCGGAAGCTGATTCTGTTTCGTCGGATACTGCGCTTTCAGAAACAGGCAGCGAGTTGCTGGTTTCCGTTTCCGAACCCTCAGAAATGCTGCTGTCAGACTCCACCGGCATACTGCCGGATTCGGGCTGCGAAACATCAGCCCCTGCATTGCTGCCGGACTCCGGCGCAGTGCTTTCATCCGCTGTACTATTGGAACTGGATGCGGCGCTTCCGTCCGCCAATGTACCGGAACTGGATATGCTGCTCTCATCCTGCGCCACACTTTCCGAAATGCTGGAGCTTTCGGGGATGGATACGCTTTCCGCTTCCTGCGCCGCCAGTGCGGGAAGCAGTGCGGAAATGGACATGAGGCCCGCAAGGGCCAGTGATACAATTGTTTTCATTCTGCAAAATCCTCCATGTTTTCTTCATCAATTTCTTCGGGCCTATTTTCCTGTTTGCGCTTCCAGATGAGCATGGCCAGCGCCGTGCCGCACAGCAGCATGAACAACACCGTCCACCAGTCCACCAGACGGAAACGCCATACAAGCGGCTGCGTGAGGAAGAACAAGACCACAGACAGTACCGCCAGCACCGCATTCACGGTTTTCTGGACAGCGTATCCCCGCGGCTCATCTTCTTCTACGTCCTCATCGACCTGTTCATCTTCATCGTCTGCATCTTCCCCGCCGTCTTTTTTCCCGTGCAGCCACACAAGGATGGCAAGCAGGATGGAGAGCAGCGTACAGGCAAGGTCGGCCAGCGTCAGCGCGCGGGCATCCTCCCGCGCAGGGACCTCCACCGGTGCCGCCGGTTCTTCCGGCTCCGGCGCAGGTTTCGGTTCAGTTTCCGACTTCGGATCTTCCGGCTCAGAGGGCGCAGGCTTCGGCTTTACAGGTGTTACGAAGCTATCGACCGGCACGGTGTACTTCAGCAGGTTCCCGCACCGGTCCCACACGAAAAAATCGTAGTCTCCGTTTTGGTCCACTTCAAACACGAGCGTGTCCACGCCATACGCAATGCTTCCATCTGGCCGTGTGATGGACTGGACGCCGCAGATGCTTCCGTCCATTCCCAGGTTGATGTTCACCTTTCCATCCTCACCCGGCGTCAGCGTATGCGAAGCCGTGGGCGGCGTTTTGTCCAGCACGATGTCCCGTGCTTTTTCTTCGCTCACGTTTCCGGCAACATCCCATACACGCACAACGATATGGATGACCTGTTCTTCCGTAAATTTCGGCGCGTCTGCCGGGTCGAACACCGTCCACTTCCCGCTGCCAACTTTGTACTCATACCGGATGATGCCGGAACCGACGTCACCGGCGCTGGCGTTCAAAAGGAGATCATAGTTGTAGTACTCGGTTTTGCCGTATTCCATGATGATGGTGCGGTCGCCGCCGTCCAGCGGCTCAAAATGGAAATCCACAGTCGGGCGCGCGGTGTCCACATTGCCCACTTCCGCGTGCAGTGTGGCCGTATTTCCGCCGTTATCGGTAACGATGAAGTCATACGCACCATTGACGCTCACGGTAAAATCCGCCGCATCGCCCTCCACTACCGTGCCGTCTGGCAGTGTGATGGATTTGACGCCGCTGGGCGCATAGCCGTCTTCCGGTTCCGGGTCCACGGCCGTCACATGGATGGCGGCAGGCCCGTTCGTCCAGATATCCGGCGTCACGGTATATTCCGCTTCGGGAGCGAGGTAATCAATATTGCTCACCCCGGTATGCAGTGTGAACGTGTTGCCGCCGTTGTCCGTGATGATGAAGTCGTATTTTCCATTGGCGTCCGCAGCGAAATCCGCGGTACCGCCGTCCACCACCGTGCCGTCCGGCATCGTGATGGACTTGACGCCGCTGGGCGCATAGCCGTCCTCCGGCTCCGGGTCGGTGGCCGTCACACGGATGGTCACGGGCTTGTTCGTCCAGTCACCGGGCATCACCTCATAGTCCGCGGCCGGCGCAAGCCGGTCGATATTGCTTACTTCCACGGGATAGGACAGGATGTTGCCGCAGTAATCCCGCACAGAGAAGTTGTACACGCCGTTTTTGTCCACAGTATACTTTGCCTGCGCGGCATCCACGATGCTGCCGTCCGGCAGGGTGATGTCCCGCACGCCCGACAGGTTATCGTCCGTGGACAGGTCGATCTCCACCGTCCCGTTCGTCCAGAAATCCGGGGTCAGATTTTTCTCCGCCACAGGCGCGGTCTGCTCGAACATGAAGCCTGCAAAAATGGCGTC
>OLSE01000457.1_pt1 | contig 51177 bp, 48 predicted proteins | sample 1673191 | NCBI WGS metagenome assembly OLSE01 (sample SAMEA3136764, study PRJEB25190) | human gut metagenome | biome: human gut; feature: human-associated habitat; material: faeces | place: Austria | collected 2013
CCCTGAATCTGACGCTATTCATGTTGAATCATCAACTTTTTAGTTGAATTTAGCGATCATTTTTAAAAGAAAAGTATCTTATACTCTAAATTTAGCAATCAATCAAATAACTATTCCTCTTACCATTCATATCGAGCAGACTCTGCCGCTTCAAAAGAATCAATGATTGTATCACTACTTAGTTTTCTTTGACGAAATGCTTTATTATTTTTTAATATAGTCGCATAAATGATATCAAACACTAAAGATATCATGGGAGAATTTGAAATTACTAATGGGTTTTTGGCAGTCATTGATCCAGGTATCAAAATCTTAACATCTATCAGGTCACTTAATTTAGGATTATCATTTTCAGATATCAAAACAGTTTTTACATTTTTCGTCCTAATTTTATCTAAAAAAGGCAAAACACCCTTACTTGTGACTGATGGAACAACAGTAATTAATAAAGAATCTGAGTTCATGTATTCTATTGCTAACTGGGCTTCAAGATGATCTTTAAGTTCTATTACATCTATTCCTAATTGGCGAAGTTTAAAAGAAAATTCTCCTACAACAAATGATGTTGTGTATATAGAATACATAAATACTTTTGATGCTAGTGGAATCAAAGAAGCTACTTCTTCAATATCCTCTTTTTCCAATAAAGCACATGTACTTAAAATCATTTGCTGATAATCATAAGTAATATAATCCAAAAGATTATCTGCATCCACTTCATTTTCTGACATTCTATCCAACTGTGTATTACTTTGCGCCAAAGCCATCTTAAATTTATTGAAGCCTTTAAAACCCACTTTTCGACAAAATCGATTTATACTTGCTTCCGATGTATTTATCTTATTTGCTAATTCAGAAATCGAGTTAGCAATTACATAATCTGGATTATTTATGACAAATTGACTGATTTCATATTCGCTGGATGTAAATGAAGATTCAAGTGAAATAATTTTTAAAACAACTGGCGATTTCATAGTTCCTCCATTTCGATACAATCATTATATAATATTTTAGGCTCAATAAAATATCTTTTCAAAAAGAGAACTCCATCCTCTTGTTTGAGAATGGAGTCCCGGCATTTTTTAAAATAATTTTGTAAATTCCTGATATTCTTCTTCAATATCATTATATGTTATACTTCCTTCCTTTAGCATAAACATATAATCATAATAATTGGGTAAATGATCGAGGTGCAGTATCTCTTTTGCAAATCCATTTGCCGCAATCTCACTAGCAGATTGTATCTTAGCCTCTCTAGTATAATTTAATATTTTAATAGTTGATATTGAATCTAGTTTTTCGGAAACAATTTCTTTGCTGGAAAACTCAAGAAAATGAAAGCATTCATGAGCAAGTATAATTTCCCACATTTCTTCAAAAGATACTGCGTTGGCTTGTGCAAGTTCTTGAACAGATGGTTTATAAAGAAGAATTTTTATTTTTCCTTCCCTGTCGATCGACGACTGAGCCCTAAACTTAACTTTAAAGAAGTCACCATTCTCTTCTGTATAGTGAACATCTATATTCAGCTGAGCAATAATATCTTTGATACTCATATTTTTAAACTCAGCTGCTCTTTTTTTTCCTTCATCTAATGATTCTTGTATATAATACAAAATTTTTTTCTTCGGAATTTTATTGAATAATAAATCTTGTTTAAGTTGTAAATACCCTAAAAAATCATCTGAATAATCAATCATACCTTTACCTTTTTTATTGATATGCCACTGCAAATATTGTATCTGTATCTATTAAAGATTCAATTTCCACTTCCATAATCGAAACTAGTTGCTCAATAGTTTGCATTCCAGTTAAATCTAACATCTTTTCTTTATAGAAAAGATAGACTTTGGGAATCGTTGCATTTGCATCTGAATATATTGTATGTTCGTCAACAAATGGTAGAAATGAACTTTCTAATTCTCGCTTTTCAAAGATATCGTAGAATGTGTTACTCCCTTTGAATCGCACAACACCTTCACGATCAATCATACAAACATCCGATTTCTTTTGTTTAAAAATAAATTTCTTTTTAATAGTTTGGGAATGCATTAAATTCCAACGGCCTGTTTGGGCAATAAGTTTTATTGATGAAGAATCTACGCCTAATGCATCAGAAGCCAATTTTATCAATTCTTCTTGGCTAATGATCGAATTTTTCAAATTTTTTTGACGCATCTCCGTAGCTCCTGTTGCGATTGCACGAACTATATTCCGTTGTGAATCAACTTCTATGCTTACTTCTACTGTCTCTTCTTGTGCTCCTGACTGCACAATCTTTTCAATAACATCTAAACGAATCTTTTTGATATCTTCATCTGTAGGATTTGCAATAGAGCGTTCGATTTGCTCACGAACCATAGCCAAAGCTACTCCGATGGTTGAAATATATGGGGCATTCTTAGCTATTTTCCATTTATAGCCTAGCTTTTTAGCAAGCGCTGGAACTACAACTGCACCTGAGCCACCGCCTCCAACCAACATCACAAATCCAGGATCAATTTCATATTCGTTGATTAATTCTTGTACGACTGGCTCTAATTTAGAAATTGCCAAATCAATTACTTTTTGCGCTGCTTCCTCTGCAGATATATGTAAATAATCTCCCAATGCCTTCCATGCGACAATATTACTTTCTTGATTTCCTTGTGCATAATCTCCAGCTGGAACATATCCTAAGAGATTAGCTGCACCTGCTAAAGTATAAGAATACGAGATACCTTTTTCCCCGGTAATAATCGCATATTCATCTGGGTCCCCCTGACGTGGAGAAACAAAAGATATAAGTGGATCATTTAAATTCTCTGCATCTGTAAAACACTCATAATCTAGACCCGCAATATGAGCTGATCGCGGACCAACATCACAGATTTCCCCATTTCTAACTCGTATCATAGATCCACCAGCCACTGCTAATGTTCGAACATCAAGGGAACGCAAATATGTTTTATGTCCTCCCACTTGTGCATACTTGATCATTACTTTTCCATTTTTAATGACTGAGATATCAACAGATGTCCCTCCGACCTCAAAGAAAATTCCATCCGAAACTTTTTCATACATTAGAGCTCCGGCAACACCAGCTGCTAGACCAGAAAGCATCGTTAAAATTGGACGTTGACGAACTTCATTAATGCTCATAACTCCACCATCCGCCCTCATAATCATTAAATTGGACTTAATTTTAGTATCTTGTACTGCTTTTTCTGTCATATCTGATGTCTGCATCATTTTCGGAATCAATGAGGCATTTACCACAGCAGTTCGAGTTCGCATTTTTAATCCATAAAGTTGTGAAATTTCATGTCCTCCTGTTGAGAACATACCCAGCTCCTGCGCCTTTTTTATAACTTTGTTCTCGTTTTCCGGATCATCTACTGAATATGCTTCGGATGCAACAATTACCTCACAATCAGCATCTTTTAATTTACTGATTATTTCCCCCAACATCTCGTCATTTATTTCTGAAGAATCAATAAATTCATGAGTAGATGTTAAATATTTTCCAGGTGCTAATTCAATATGTTCAATGGACGTTTCTTTTTTTGCAGAACGAGCATCCATTCCTGTTCCCATGCCGATTATACCTACTTTTGCTACATCGCCTTCTAATAATGCATTTGTGGCTTGTGTTGTCCCATGCGCAATAAAACTAACATCTTCAGGAAGTATATTATTTTCAGACAATAACTTCTGAATGATTGTTACAATACCTTTTGCTACACCATCCTTATGTGTAGTAGGAATTTTCATCTTCGCAATAACATCATATGTTTCATTATCTATAGCCACAGCATCTGTAAAAGTTCCTCCTACATCAATGCCAATTCTAACTTTCTTTCCCACTTTTAACACCTCAAATTTCTAGTATAGGAAAAATGACGATACAATTAACCCAATTAGCGTTGAAACCGAAATCCATAAAATAGTCTTCTTTAAAATTTCATTCACATCTGTTTTCGTGAAATCTGCAATCCATACATTATGTGAATTTGTTGGATCACACACTGCTTGTACATTTGAATCTAGACGAAGTGCTACCATTGCAGCAACAGGATTCATACCACTTGCAACTAATAATGATATTATCCCCGATCCTAATCCCCAAACATTTAGAGGTCCTCGATAAATAGCTAATGGTGACAATAGACCAAAAATCAGGACAAACATTAATTGATTTTTAGGAATCGCTAAGGAAATAGCCGGTGACAAGATAGCAGATACCTCGCTGGACATTACAGCATTTAGTAACATTCCGATACCAATCATTAATCCCATTGCACCTGCAACATCTTGAATTCCTTCAACAAATGCAGATGAAACAACATGAATTGGATTTTTTGGAGTAGATAATACCAAAGCAACTACTATCCCAATTAGTATGGATGCAATTAAAGGTACCTTAAACGCAAAAACTAATGCCACCGGAACAATCGGTGAAATTAATGCAATTGCTCGAACCTGTTGTCCATTTCTTGCATTATTAGGCATAGCCCAAGCTTTACTTGTTTTTCCTTGAAACTGGATATAATAAATAATCATAATTACAGATACGATAATTAAAGGAAGTCCAACCATCCAAGAATAACCTGTCACGACATCTAAATCCAACTTTAAAACATCTAAGTAAACTGCAAGAGTATTAACAGAGAATGTTACCCCAATTGCACTAGACAGCAAAAGGATAATTCCACTAATCATAGGAGACAATCCTGCAGAAATCATAATTGGAATAATAATTGTTCCAACCAAAATCACCATTCCTAATCCGTTACTAGCCGCAAAAATTACTGAACATACTGCCAAAAACACAAGTGCTATTGGCAATGCTTTGTCTCCAGCTAACTCAGCAGCTTTTTTTATAATTGTCTCTGTAATTCCAACTTTTGAAAGTACTTTTCCAAAAATTGCACCAAATACTAAACCTGAAATAGCCGTTGACATTCTCATTGAACCTGCTTCTAATACATCTTTTACAATCGTAAATTTTTCAGGATCAGAAGACATAAATGTTACGCCCGCTATAAAAGATATAGCTATTGCCATTACTGGTAAAGCAATAATAGTTGGTAGCTTTCTTGCCATCATCAGACCTACCATTATAAAAAACACCAATAAAATTCCTATTAACTGGATAGTTTCCATATTTTCTCCCTCTTATTTTTTCTCAATATAACTACCTTGCGCAATCAAAAGATTTTGAAGGTTTTTAATGTCTATTTTATTAACAGATTGATTTGTTTGTATTGCTAATGCAGCAGCAGTACCAGCTGCTTGCCCCAATGCTGTCATTGTTGGCGTTGTACGGATTGCTGCCTGTGCCTCAAAAGAGGCGGAGACACACCTTCCGGTCACAATTAAATTTTGAATTTCTTTTGTGATCATAATTTCATATGGAATTGAATAATAACTATCAAAAGTCGAACGATCGAATTTTGCTTCTTTACTCTCTTCTTGTTTATTTACGTGTACAGACAGTGTTCCTTCTCCTTTAGGATTATGAATATCTATCGGATAGCCAGAATGAGCTATGACTGAGTTAAATCTTTTTTGTTCCAATAGATCCTCACCTGTTAACTTATAAACTCCTTGAATCTGTCTCGATCCTCTTACACCCACACTAGGACCGGTATAAGCAATCTTAGAGTTTTCAAAACCTGGAACGTATTTTATAAGAAACTTGTATAACTCTTCACATTGTTTACGTCCTATGATTTCTGCATTCGTCAATCCTAGAGCTGAGGCACCGTTTTCATTAATGATCCTAGTCGTATTGATAATATATTCACCTGGTGTACTGGTTTCAAAGAATAATACATCTTCTCGAGGTATTGTTATCTCTCCTAATTCCTTCGCCCTTTTGAACTCTTCTTCAAAGCCTACAAACGATAATGCTTCTACTTTTTTCATCACTTCTATATCTCTGTTTAGCCTTGGAAATTTCTTTGGATTCTGTAAAACTGTTTTCTTCAATTTACTTGTATCAACTCCATATACTTTCATATTCATTGTTAACGGTTGAGTTGCATTATCTGATTCTCTACCTAATGTAAATGGAATACCGGCCTCAACAGCTAAGTCACCGTCTCCTGTCGCATCAATAAAGATTTTTGCATTTATAGTAGATATGCCATCCTTATTTACAATATCAATCGATTTAATTGTATTCCCGTTTTTATTTATACCGATAATATAGGTGTGATATAAGAGCGTAACATTACTGTCTATAGCCATTTCATCTAAAACTATTTTTAATCCTTCCGCAGAAAAAGGTGTCACATAAGAAATATAATGGGTAGAGTCATAAACATGCCCTGGCGAATACCCTCTTTCTTTTAACCTTTTTACGATTTCTTCTCCAATACCTTGAATAACTTGTTTTTCTCCTGCAAAAAAAGTCATCATAGGTCCTACACCATTTGCAGTTAACGTGCCTCCTAAATATCCGTTCTGATCAATCAACAGAACACTCATATCATTGCGAGCAGCTGCAATTGCTGCACAAGTGCCCGACATTCCTCCACCAGCAACAATAACATCATATTCTTTTTTTATCACATTCTTCTTCTTGATATATTGTAGAGACTCATCTGACGGTCAATACAATATCCTTTCTCCTTTCATTACATGATTCAAATTTTAAGCGCTTACATAGTAAGTATATCAATATGTCAGTTTATGTCAATATAATTGACATTTTAAAATCAAATTTATTTTGAAATTCTTTTTATACTTAACTTTACAATTGATTTTATGATTATTTCTTGTCTTTATATGTGTAAAGTTTTGACAAAAAAACTGCCTTGTGGCAGTTTATGCTCCTCTCTTTTGATCCGAATATTCATCGCTGAAATATTCTAAGATATTTTCCAATGCCTCGTTTAAGACTTCATTTTCTTCCAAACCTAGATCACCAATAGCTTTATCGATCATATTCGCATGGAATTCATCATGAATCTTTAGTACATCCAACGCTTTAGGTGTATTTCTTAATCGGACAATTCTACGATCATTTTCATCACGATAACGTTCTACATAACCCTTCTTTTCCAAACGAGAAACATTGGTTGTCAAAGTCCCTGATGTCACCATTAAACTTCTGGCTAAATGGCTCATCGTATTGGAACTAGCTCTTTGAATTCTTTCCAGAATATGAACTTCTGTAATCGATAGCTCTACACCCTTTTGTTTCAGGTTATTGGCTTCAATATATAGAATATAATTAAACAATCCAACTAAAAGCTCATTCAATGTATGGCGTGTTTTCTGTTTTCTTTCTTGTTTTTCTTCTTGTGTCATTGGTATCAAAATACCTTGTTTTGAAAGACAAGTCAAGCACGGAATTCAAAAAGAACCTGTTTGTTTCAACAGGTCCCATTTTATAGTTCTTGTTTACGCCAATATGCATAAGCTCCAGCCATACCAGCCTGGTTTTGTAGAGTTGCGAATTTCAGAGTTGTATTCCTATACATCTCTTCGTTCAAAAATTTCTGCATATATTTTTGCATAATAGGCTCTAAATACTCTTTTTGAGCCATAATTCCCCCACCAAGAACCACTACCTGAGGATTGAATAAACAAACACAGTTACTGATGCCTTGTATGATGTTTCTACAAAGTACATCAATAGCCTCTACGCACATTAAATCACCCTGCTTGGCTCTTTCAAAGATGATTTTGCCGTTCAGTCCTTTTTGAGATGTCTTTTCCTCTACATAATGCACCAAAGCTGTCGTGCTACCTGTATTTTCAAAATGCTTTCCATTCAGCCACATATACCCAATTTCTCCGGCACTACCACTATAACCATGATATACTTGCTCATCAATGATCAATGCTCCACCTACACCTGTGCCGATTGTTAACATCAGCGCACTTTGTGCTCCCTGAGCTGCTCCAAAAACTGCTTCTCCTAACGCTGCAGCATTTACATCATTTTCCATCCAGCATGGAATGCCAAATACACGCTCATAATAGGCTTTTAATCCCATTCCTGTATATTCCGGAATGTTTTCATTTGCATAAATGATTGAACCTTTCTGCGCATCCACCATACCTGCAGTCGAAATAGCAATTCCTTTGATTTCGTAAGTCTTTTGATTTTCCTGAATGATTGATTCTACTTTTTTTTAAATACCCGGCCCCTTGATAACCTTGGCATCTGTATCTACTTCACCACGTTCTACAAATGTTAATTCACCCTTTTTTTCATCTATAAGTCCATATTTTATAGATGTTCCTCCAATATCAAATGTTATGATCATAAATTTATTCTTCCTTCATTTCATTAAGCAGCCTCAAAAATTCTGAGGCATTTTTTGACTCTACAAGCTTATCAACATTTTCTTCATCCATCAATACATTTGCTAATTCACTGATTAACTCAAGGTGACTATCAGCATCTACTGCTGCTAATGTGATTACCAAAGAAACAGGATCAAATTTTTCACTTCCAAAAGGTACAGGAGGATTTAATGTTGTAAAATGCACAGATAACTGATTTACTCCACATTCTGGTCTAGCATGTGCTAAAGCTACGTGATTGCCTAATACGATATACGGTCCAATCTTATGTACAGTTTCAATCATTGCATCAATATAACTGTTTTCTATTTTTTTTGTTTCCAGCAAATACTGTGCTGATTTTCGTATGGCATCTTCCCAATCTGTTGCATGAACTCCAATACTTATATTTTCTTCTGAAATCTTTTCCAGCATCTGTTTATCCTCCCTTTATTCTTTTTTTAAAAAATATGATTCAATTTCGCTCAAATCTATATCCTTTAAAGAGTTAACCATTTTATAATAGCCAGTAAACGGACTATCTTTTGTAATCATGTTAGGAACGATCAAACACGGCATAGAAGCTCTTTGCGCCGCAATAAGCCCATTCAAAGAATCTTCAATAGCCAGACATTCCTCCGGCTTACAATCCAATAATTCAGCTGCTTTAAGGAAAATATCAGGTGCCGGCTTTATATTCTCGCTTAATTCAGCAGTCGAAAAAGCATCAAAATAGTCCAATAAGCCTAACCTTTTTAACTGTGTAACAGGCTTTTTTCGCGTTGCCGAAGTTGCAATTGCTAATTTTAATCCTTCTGATTTGGCCCGTATGATCAACTCTTTAACACCTTCCATCGCCGGAAGGCGATTGGTTCTTTCAATATATTCCTGTGTTGCTTCTTTTTCAAATTCTTCAATAGGAACATGATCTCCCAATTCTTTTTTAATAAATCGAAACAGGTTCTGGCTGTTGGCTCCCACACACACTAAATAATCATTGACTTTCAAGTCATAATCATATGTTTTTTTTAGCCATTCTTTATATATATAATACCATTCTGCTTCTGTATCTACAATGACACCGTCAAAATCAAAAACAAGTGCTTTTAACATATTTTCCCTGCTTTCTTCAATGAAAGGCAAGAATCCAAAACCGGAGGATCCTTGCCTTTTGTTTATTTATTTCTTGATGAAACGATATTATTCACCAGTTCGTCATATTCCGGTGCATTCAGATAGTCTTCAATAGAAATAATTTTGATATCCGGCTGTTTTTCGTGAGCTACATCTTTTAATGAAACATGCGTTACGATAATATCTGCATCCTCTCTAGGAAGATCCATGACACGAGCATGTTCGACACCAATATCAGTTATACCAGCTTTCTTCAACTTTTTCGCGATAACGCTGGCTCCCATAGCTGAAGACCCCAATCCGGCATCACATACATAAAGAACCTTTTTTATAGCACTATAATCAACCTCTTGTTCCTTATCTTCAAAGACAGAAGAGATTCTAGATTTCTTACCTTTCAAAGATTCCATTGTCTTAGCTGCTTCTTTTAAGCTCTTGTTAACTTCCGCTTCATCTACATCTTTAGAGCCTTTTAAAATAATAGAAGCTACAATACCACTGGCAGCAGCCGAGGCAAGAACGGCTAATAAGATTTTTAACTGATCGCCGGCAGCAGACATCATCATGATTGTGATGATACTTCCTGGTGAACTAACACCTACTAATCCTACTCCAAATAACGTAAACAGGAATGTTCCTACGATACCTCCGGCAATAGCCGCAATAACCAATACCGGTTTCATCAAAATAAATGGGAAATAAATCTCATGAATACCACCAAAGAAATGAATCACCGTGGCTCCATATGCATTTGCTTTGGAATTTCCTTTTCCAAACAGACAGTAGGCCAACAGAATTCCCAAACCTGGTCCCGGATTGGATTCCAATAAGAACAATACAGATTTACCCAATTCATCCAACTGAGTAGTTCCTAATGGTGTCAAAATCCCCTGACCAATCGCATTATTTAAGAATAACACTTTAGCTGGTTCAATAAAGATTGCTGTCAAAGGTAACAGATTATTGTTTTCCAAAGCTGACACACCAGCTGCAAAGAAACCGGAAAGTGATGTAATGGCTGGCGCTAATACGACACAACCAAATACCGCAATAATGGCACCCAGAATCGCAACTGTCAAGTTCCCAATCAATAACTCAAATCCAACAGGAATGTGCGGTTCAATCACACCATCCACTTTTTTCAATATCCATGCTGCAATTGGAGAAATGATCATTGCTCCTAACAACATCGTAATATTCGCACCAATAACAACCCCCATAGTAGTAAAGGCTCCTATAACAGCTCCTTTTTCACCATAGACCATCTTCCCTCCGGCAACACCGATTAGTACCGGAAGAAGATAAGTCAATACAGGAACTACAAAACCTTTTAATGTATCATTCGCAAGCCAAATTCCTAAAGCCGTTAAGATACCCCATCCCATAAAGGCACCCAGGTTAGGAAGCACCATGGCACTTAACTTACCACCTAGACGCTGCGCTTTCACACGCAACGAGACATTGTTTGACATATACTCTCCCTTCTTGTTAGTTATAATTCAACTTCTTTTCCTTCTTTTATTGATCTTTCAATTGCATCAACTACACGCAATGCATCATAAGACTGTTTAGGTGTAATAATTGATTTTGTGTTAGAAGCTACATTATTAACAAAAGCCATAACTTCTTCGGCTAAATCTCCACAAACTTCGCCATTGACATAATACCAGTGACGGCTATCCGGATATTCAATTCCTTTTTCGGATACAAAACGTACACCATAATCACAAGAGTCAACGTAAGCAACACCCTTTGTTCCCACTAATTCAACTTTATCATCGATGATTGTTGGGGAATTTTCCGGCAATGTCCAACAAGCTTCCATGCATGCAACCGTACCATTTTCATAGGTTACAATGGCATAAATAACATCATTCATACCATTTTCTTTCAACAATACACTACGGTTTTTAGCAAACACTTTTACTGGCTGACATCCAATCCACCAGTTCAGATAATCAATATCATGAATCATTACGTGCATGCTCAAATCGCTAGCTCCGATATAACGTCTTGGACCAATGATTGGTGAGTTTCTACGCACATAACAGTGGATGATATCACCTAATTCTCCGCTATCTAAACGTTCCTTGATCATCGCAAAACGTGGATCAAATCGCAACAAGAAACCTGTTGTAAACACTTTGTCATAGTCTTTTGTGATTTCATATAAAGCTTTTCCATCTTCTAATTCTTTCGCTAATGGTTTTTCCAAAAGAATATGCTTATTTGCTTTTACCGCAAGCTCCACAGCTTCTCTATGTAAATTGTCTGGTAATACAATACTAACAGCTTCAATACTATTGTCTGCTAAAAGATCTTTATAATCCTTATATAAAGCAACACCAGGGAATTCAGTTTTCAACTGCTCTCTTCTTGTATCATTAAATTCACAAAGCGCAACCAGTTCTACCTGCGGCAACTTCTGATAAATCTGCGCATGGTAGGTTCCCATCTGTCCTACTCCGATAACTCCTACTTTAATTGTACTCAACGTAATTCCTCCTCTTTGCAAAATATGCATCTTGCGTTAGATTGAAAGGCCTTTCATTTTCTGATTTCATTCTATTCTGTTTAATGCTTAAATAAAAGACAAGCATTTACCGTTTGAAATGGCAATAATTTATAATATACTCTATTTTAAAATTGCCACTTGAGTTGGCAATGACTTATAATGCTATCTTTTTTCACAAAAGTTATAATAAATATGGATGATTAGGAGGTGTGTCCGTGTTTTCTTATAATCGCTTACAAGAAATTTTTACTTTCCTCGCTTCTCAAAAAGGACCCCTTTCCCCTGAAGAGCTAGCTAGAAAATTTCAGATTTCCAAGAGAACTTTACGCAATGACATCCGCATCCTCAACGAAGAACTGGCACCATGGAATGCTAAGATTTTGATGAAAAGAGGGAATGGTTATATTTTGGAAATTCCCGAAGATTCATTGATCCTATTGCAGAATGATACAACACCAGATGGAAGTTTAGATTCCGTAGATAAAAGAATTAATCACATTATCATCTATATGCTTTATTCAGATGATTTCAAAACACAAGACGATCTTGCCAATGAAGTATTTGTAAGCATCAATACGATTATTAGCTATCTAAAGACTGTACGTTTGATTCTTCAAAAATATGATTTAACCCTCAAAAATAAGCCCAATGTAGGTTACAAAATTGAAGGTTCTGAAATGAATAAGCGAAATTGCATCATAGATTTGGTCACATCCAATTACAATGCTTATGTATCTAAGTTTTCAAATGAACAGCAAGCGCTTCTAAAAGATTTAGAATTTGAGCAGATTCAAGAGCTGGTCACAGATTTCAACAAGAAAAACGGCATGCACTTTTCAGACTACAATCTTAGAAACCTGATTCTTCATATTGCCTTATCCGTATCAAGAATTCAGGCAGATCAAAATATGGAGAGCCATGACTTTTCTGTAGATAGTCAGACTCAAAACCTTCTTTCGCCATTGATTGAATGTATAGAATCAACATTTCATACTCGTTTTAGCGAAAGCGAAAAAAACTACATTTATTCGCATTATATATCCAATACCAATGAGCTTTTAAACAACCATGCGAATATTGATTATGTACATCAAATTGTTTCTAGTATCATCAACATGATCTATGAGCTTTATCATTTTGACTTAAGATCTGACTATATTTTGGAAAGAGATTTAAACCATCATCTTCAGTCCATACTCAATACACATTATTTAGATTTACATAAGAAGAATCCTTTATTGAATACAATCAAAAATAACTATATTCTTTCTTATGAAGTTACTGAAACGGTAATTAAACAAGTTTTTAAGAATGAACCTTTTGATCTCAGCGATGATGAAATCGGGTACATTTCCCTTCACATCGGTGCAGCCATTGAACGATACTTTGATTTAAGAAATTCAAATCATAAAAAAGTAATTATTCTCTATGATAACGGCTATGCAACTGGGAGCTTTTTATCCGCCAAAATCAGCAAATTGTTCTCAAATAATATTGATATCATCAAGGTGGCTCCTTCCAATGAATTGGAAGATATGGATTTAGAATCAGTGGACTGCATAATCTCTACGGTTCCCTTATCTAATACAAAGATTCCATGCGTAACTGTTGAAATGCCCTTATTAAGAAAAGATATTGAGAATATCACTCGCGCTCTTACTATGAGCAATATGCATCCTGTAGATCAAATTCAAAACTTTTTTGATCCTAAGTTATTTGTTCACACACATGTCCACAATAAAAAAGAAATTATTCATATACTCTGTGAGCTCCTTCGAAATGCCGGATATGTAGATGAACGTTTTGAAAAAAGTGTATTTGAAAGAGAGAACAAGGTTTCTACAGTAATGGATGGAGTCATTGCAATTCCCCACCCTTTGGAAATGTGTTCGCTTAAAAGTAAGATAGCTATAGGAATATTGGATGAACCTATTCATTGGTCTGGTAAAGATACAGCACAAATTATTTTAATGTTAGGGTTATCCGATGAATCTAAAAAAGATATTGAAAAGCTCTACGATACCTTTGTAGAAATGATGCACAACCCACAACTTCAGAGTTTATTATTGAAAACTGAAAATCTAAATGATTTTTTACAAATCTTAAAAGATCACATTTCATTAGATAACTTTTAAGGACTCAAGCAGTCCTTTTTTTCATTTGTTTTGAAAATCTTTCATTCTTTACATCATGAATCCATTTTCATGGTATCATAATGCAGAGGTGAAACATATGAAAATGACAGTTAATCTTAAAGATCGCTCTTATCCGATCTTAATTGAAAGTGGTGCTCTTTCTCATATAGATACAATACTCGATGTTAATCGAAAACTGGCTTTGATTGCCGACGATGCGATTCCGGAACAATGGATACAAAAGATCAAAGACCAGTGTCCAAACAGCTTTGTGATTCGTTTTCCCCAGGGAGAAGCATCCAAGTGTTTTTCACAATATGAAAATCTATTAAAACAATGTATTGATCATGATATGACAAGAAAAGATGCGATTGTGGCTATCGGTGGTGGTGTGACCGGTGATTTGGCAGGATTTGTGGCCTCCAGTTATATGCGTGGCATCGATTTCTATAATATTCCCACTACTTTATTGGCACAGGTCGATTCCAGTGTAGGCGGTAAGGTAGCCATCGATGTAGCTTCTTATAAAAATATCGTTGGTGCTTTTCATCAGCCAAAAGGTGTAATCATTGATCCGGATGTTCTCTCTACGCTGTCTCAAAGACAAATTCATAATGGACTTGTGGAAGCTTTAAAAACCGGGTTGATTCAAGATGAAAAGCTTGTCGAACTTTTTGAACAAGAACCACTTGATATTTCACAGATTATCGAACGTTCCATCAATGTGAAAAGACAAGTTGTTGAACAAGATGAAAAAGAAAGCGGCTTGCGAAAAATCTTAAATTTTGGGCATACTATTGGTCATGCGATCGAAGGTGCCTATGGACTCGATACCTATCTTCATGGAGAGTGTGTAGCAATGGGAATGTTGTTCTTTATTGAAGATCAGCCATTAAAAGAGCGTGTTTTATCGATCTATAAACGACTCGATCTGCCTAAAGTTCCCGATTATGACATCAATACTTTAATGAGCTATATTCAACATGACAAAAAAAGCAGTGCGCAAACGGTTAGTATCGTAAAAGTTAGACAGGCTGGAACTTTTGAGATTGAAGAGATGACATACGAACAAATCCGAAACGTATTAGAAAGAGGTCCCTATGAAAAATAGTATCGGAAACAATATCACAATGACGATTTTTGGTGAAAGTCATGGCCCTTGTGTTGGTGTAACCTTAGATGGACTTCCGAGTGGTTTCAAGATCGACTTAGACTTTTTATATGATGACATGGAAAAACGTAGAGCTGTCGGCTTGATTTCTACGCAACGCCACGAAGAGGATCATCCGGAGATTGTATCTGGTTTTTTCAACGGTTATACAACGGGTACGCCTTTAACTCTGTTGATTGCCAATAAAGACCAACATTCAAAGGATTATGAAAAGATCAAGGGACGATTGCGCCCTGGCCATGCGGATTATACTGCCTTTGAACGATACAACGGCTATCAGGATTATCGTGGTGGTGGTCATTTTTCAGGTCGGTTAACCGCCTGCATGGTAGCTGCAGGAAATATTTGTAAACAAATCTTAATGGCAAAAGGCGTTCAGATCGGCTCTCACATGGAACAGTTATACAACTTAAAAGACATTCCTTTCAGTTCAGACATCAACGTTTTGAATGAACAAATCCAACAGGTCAATCAAATGAAGTTTGCCGTATTGGATGCAGCCATGGAAGAACCGATGAAAGAAGCTGCTTTACAGGCACAAAAAGAAGGCGATTCAATTGGCGGTATTTTAGAAACAGCCATCACCGGTTATCCGGCAGGAATCGGTGATCCCATCTTTGGAGCATTAGAAAGTACATTGACACAGATTTTATATTCTATTCCCGCTGTTAAAGGCGTCAGCTTTGGTTTAGGCTTTGGCTTTGCGAATTTAAAAGGAAGTCAGGCAAACGATCCTTTTTATTTCGATGGCCAGATTCGTACAACAACGAACAACAATGCCGGAATCAATGGAGGAATCTCCAACGGAATGCCAATCCTCATTCATACTTGTGTCAAACCGACTTCTTCCATTTATAAAGTACAAGATTCCGTCGATTACTCAACCAAGCAAAATGTAAAGCTGCAGATCGTCGGTCGTCACGATCCTTGCATCATTCATCGCGCCCGTATCGTCGTCGATAACATGTTAAGCTTTGGTTTATTAGATGCATGGATGTCAAAAGCGGCTCTGGCCCCCTTTGAAGGAGAACATCATGAAAGTTAAGATCTATCCTTCCAAAGTTCATGGAACCGTTGCCATTCCCAGCAGTAAGTCCATGGCCCACCGTGCTTTGATTTGCGCCTCATTAGCCAAAGGGTGCAGTACGCTTTCCGGTATCACACCTTCCAAAGATATTGAAGCGACCATTTCGTGCATGCAGGCATTAGGTGCAAAAATCGAAAAAGTAGAGGATAACTATATCGTTCATGGAACCGACTTACAAGTACAGGCACAAAACATCCTCTGTGATTGCCATGAATCTGGCTCCACATTGCGTTTTTTGATTCCGGTAGCTTCCTTAACTAACCAAAAAGTGACTTTTATCGGACAAGGACGACTGATGAAACGTCCTATGGATATCTACCAAACTTTATTTGACCAACAAAATCTTTCCTTTATACAGGAAGAGGATCATATTGAAATTCAGGGTGCATTAAAAGAGAACCATTACACGATTCCAGGCGATATATCCAGTCAGTTTATCAGCGGGCTTTTATTCACACTTCCCTTACTTCCAAAGGAAAGTACAATAACGATTCAAGAGCCTTTTGAATCCAAAAGTTATGTAGATTTGACCCTGCAAATGTTAAAGAATTTTGGTATAACGATTCATCAAAAAGGAAATACGTACAGTATTCCCGGCAGTCAGCACTATCAGGCAAAAAATGTTCACGTGGAAGGCGATTATTCCCAAATGGCTTTCTTTGGGGTGTTGGCTTCTCTACAAAGTGAATTAACAATTACGAATATGGATCCTGACTCCATGCAGGGAGATAAAGCCATCTTACAACAATTACAAAATGCTGGAGCCAAGATATCCATCAAAAACGATCAAATTACCGTTACCCATCAACCGTTACAGGCACAGACCATTGATCTGGCCAATTGCCCGGATCTTGGCCCTATTCTTTGTGTACTGGCAAGCTTCTGTAAAGGATGCACGCACTTCATTCACGCAAAGCGACTTCGCATCAAAGAAAGCGATCGTATTGAAGCTATGGAAACGGAATTAAAAAAATGGGGTGTAGATATTTCCTCTACCGAAGATACGATCACCATCTATGGTAAAGAAGCCTATGATCGCAAAGACGTTATCATTGATGGACATAATGATCATCGTATCGTGATGGCGATGAGTGTTTTCGGCCTTTGTGCAAAACATCCTTCTGTGATTCAAGGTGCACAAGCCATCACAAAAAGTTATCCGACATTTTTCGATGATATTCTTAAAATCCATGGAAAGGTGGAAACCGTATGAAAACAATCGGAGTCATTGGACTGGGGGTCATGGGCGCCAGCTTTGCCAGCCGTTTAAGCCATAAAGGCTATACGGTTTATGGTTTTGAACGATCCCAGGAAACACTGGACTTTGCCTTACAGAATCAGATCATTCAAAAAGGTACGACCGAACCGGAACCCCTGTTAAAAGAATGCAATCTGATCATCATTGCCCTTTACCCAACACAGATTTTGCCTTGGATCAGGCAATACCAGCATGCCTGCAAAGATAAAGCGATTCTCATGGATATCAGCGGTGTCAAAAGCAATATCATCGAACCGGTACAATCCATTTTAAGAGAGGATTTAGAGCTCATCAGCGTTCATCCCATGTGCGGTAGAGAATCCAGAGGCATACAGTTTAGCGATGAAACCATTTTTGATCATGCCAACTACATCGTTGTACCAACCGATCAAAATACACCGGAAGCGATTGAACTGGCCAAACAACTGGGTGTGGTTTTAGGTGTTAAAAACATCAGTACCCTCAGTATTGAAGAACACGATCGCATGATCGGCTTTTTATCCCAGTTGACTCATGTGATTGCGGTCAGTCTGATGAACACACATGAAAATGCACATCTTGTAGAATATACCGGTGACAGCTTTCGCGATCTGACTCGTATTGCCGAAATCAACGAAGATCTATGGAGCGAATTGCTCTTATTAAACAAAGAAATCTTATTAGATGAAACAGACCAGTTTATCGCTTCGATCCAACACTTCAGGGATGTTTTGGACCAGGAAGATGTCGAAGAAATGAAACGTCTGTTTATTCAATCCACAAAACGAAGAAAGCTTTTTAATCGATAAGGTGATACAATATCCTTATGAAAAAGATACGTATCACAGCTTTAAAACAGACGATCTACACCGATCTGATTCAAAAATATGAAAACCCGATTCAACATGCCTGCCCTGTTTCGGAAGGGCAAACATGGGTCGTTTCCAACGCACTTTGTCCATCAGACTTTTGCCAAAGCGCCTGGCAGAACTTATATCCCTATGTTTTTGCCTTAGCACATGGCGCAACGGATTTTTTCGATGGATGGATGAAGGATTCAAGATCGGCTTTGATCAGCTGTAACGATGGATTTCGTCCAGTATCTTTTCTTTTAGAAGTGATGGAGGAAAAATCATGAAAATCTGTATTTATTACGATAGTATAACCGGCAACACAAAAAAGATTGCCGATGCGATTTATGAAACTTGTAAAGACGAGGTTGTATATTGCGGTAAACCACACAAACTACAGGAAGCCGATTTATATTTTATTGGTTCCTGGACGGATAAAGGCAATTGTTCTTCTGTGATACAAAACCTTTTATCTTCTTTAAAGAATAAAAAGATTGCGTATTTTGGCACATGCGGTTTTGGAGGATCATCAGAATACTATGCTTCTTTGTATCAAAGAGCCAAAAGTCAGATTGATGATTCTAACGTCATTTTAGGACATTTCTTTTGTCCCGGAAAAATGCCGGAAGCCATTAAAGATCGTTATGTGAAATTATTACAGGAACATCCGGAGGACAAAAAGCTGCAAGTCAGTTTAAAAAATTTTGAAGAGGTAAAGACTAGGCCCAATACAGAAGATATAAACAAGGCACAAAGTTGGGCCAAAGAAATGATAAAGGAGGCTCTACAATGAAAATTGGATGGATTGGTGCCGGAATCATGGGAAACCCCATGGTGCACCACTTATTGAAGAATGGACACGAGGCACATGTATATGCCAGACACCCTCAAAAAGTACAAAATCTGGTTGAAGAAGGCGCTGTTTTAGAAGAAAGCATTGCTTCTTTGGTGCAGCACAGCGATGTAATTTGTACCATGGTAGGCTTCCCCAGTGATGTAAAAGAAGTGTATGGCACAATTTTCGAACACATTGAACCCGGTAAAATTTGCATCGACTTTACTACATCTTCACCATCTCTGGCTGTTGAGTTAGCACAGCAGGGAAAAGATAAACAAGTAACGGTACTTGATGCACCTGTTACCGGTGGTGATGCCGGCGCCAAGCAGGGAACCTTAACAATTTTGGTCGGCGGTCCAAAAGAAACTTTTGATCAGCTACGGCCTGTTTTCAGCGCATTTGGTAAAGATATCTTTTATTGCGGAGTAGCTGGAGCCGGTCAAAAAGTAAAGATTGCCAACCAAATCATGATTGCCAATACACTGCAGGGTATTTGTGAAGCTATGACCTATTTAAAGAGCCAAGGCTGCGATCCTGCTTTGGTCATTCAAAATCTGCAAAATGGAGCTGCCGGTTCCCGTCAGTTAGAACTCTTAGGACCAAAAATGCTTCAAAATAATTTTGATCCCGGCTTCTACATCAAACACTTTGTCAAAGATTTAAGAATTGCTCTGGATCAAAAAGAAGCAAAACTGACCGGCGTAGAAAATGTGATCCAAGAATACATTACTCTGATGGATCAAGGATATCAGGATCTAGGTACGCAAGCTCTGATTAAATATTTTCAGTAAGAACCACTCGCTGGTTCTTTTTTCTTTACCGAGTTCCCCGAAAATAAATCAATAATGTCAACAATGGAACCAAGGCACAGAAAAAAGCTGAATATTTTTCATACCATTTTTGATGATGATAAAAAGACCAGCCAAGCCATCCCACATCTCCAACTAGACAACATATCGCCAATCCGATATGTAACATTGACATATGCGTATTACAAATCCATGTATAGATAAAAAAGATCAAGTTCAAGATAAAAAACATTATGTAACGATATACATCCTTCTTCATAGAAATCATCCCCTTATTTGCCCATATACTATATGCGTTTTCTGTGTTTTCAGTACTGTTTAAATGTGTGAAATTATCAAATCTATAGAAGAGAAAATTACTTTTCATCAATTCTCTTAACTTTTCTTCATACGTTAATTTTATAATAAAAGTGAACCCTCCAGTTGGTTGTCCAACTTTCTGGGTTCACTTCACAGAAATTCAAAAACTGCCTGGCACTTTCTTATATACAAATTAAACAGAGATCTTTATGAATAGAATTCTTCACATACCTGACTCTAGACAGTTATTTTACGTTATATCCGTTACAAATTGACAAAGCTGCTCTGCATAAGAATCAAAATCAATATGATTTACTTTTTTTAACAATGCGATCTCATTGGATTGAAATGTGAACTGTACAGCGCCAGAAATCCCAGTTGCTATAGCTCCAATTGTATCAGTATCACCACTTAAATTTGCACATAATTGCGCGCATTTTCTTGGTTCAAGTTGACTTAGTGTTAACACAGCCATCACCGTTGGAACTGTTTCGATAGTTTCCATACCACATCCTAAAAAGTTTTCGATTTCCTTTAGACTACAATCAGAATCACTATTTCTCATTAAACACTGTTTTACCCAGTCCATCCTACTTTTTAAAGAAGGTGACGGCAAAGGATTGCCATATTTTTTTGACATCTCTATTGCTTGATAGGCAATATCCCAAATTGCTTCTATGTCTTTTCCACCACGAATCACATAGCTAACAATTGCTGCAATTACGGAAGCCCCCATGATTGCTATCGTAGAGTTATGTGTTGGAAGACACAATTTCTCCACTTCTTTTATTAACTTATGCAATTCTCGATAATCATTAATAACACCTATACCTGATACTTTCATACAAGCTCCGTTTGTAGTTCCAAATTTTCCTGTTTCCGATAGAGGGATTCCTTTTTCTATCAAATTTAATGCCTTTAGTGTACTAGGTCCCATGATTAAATGGGCTATTTCTTGATGAACCGATATCCATTGTTGTAATAAGGACAAATAAACATCCACATTAAAAATACCATGATTTTCAACAATACTTTTCCAAACCAGTAATGTATTGATCGTATCATCTGTAACCTTCCCAGCTTCTAAATTCCTTCCTATGAAATCATATCGACTGGATGACATAAAAGAATGAATCCCATTTGGAAAAGCCTTCTTCATCGTTTCTCTTGTCATCATTTCAGAAGGCATTCCCATCGCATCTCCATAAGCACATCCTATTAAAAGTCCTTTAATCCTTTGATACATCATAAATCTAACCTTTATCTACTTGTTTTAAATCTATTGTCGTCATTAATTCATCTAGATAGTTAACCTGTGAATTATTTGTCTGTATAACATCTAAATATTGATTTGAATTTGATAATATCACCGCTGTCTCTAAACAATACTCCATCTTTTGTAAAGTGCTCATATCAAACGAAATTAATGTCTCCCCTTTTTTTATCTTCATTCCTTGTTCTTTATGTTTTTTAAATAGCCCTTCTTTTAATTTATAAGTATCCATTCCGACATGAATTAAAAGTTGAGCCCCTTGATTGCTTTTCAGACCAATTGCATGCCCAGTCGGATATAAAACCTCGATAGTACCATCAAAAGGTGAAACGATTTTCCCTTCTTCAGGAAGAATACAAACCCCTTTTCCCATTCCTTCTTTTGAAAAAGCAACATCTTTCATCGATGATAAAGCCTGCACTTTTCCTTTCATTGGAGAAGCTATAATTTCTGATTGATTTGCTTTATCTGCCACTGTCAAAACATCATCTTCATTACGACCATCTTCTCCCGGACGATATGTAAACCATGTTAAAGAGAATGTTACAGCCATAGCAGCAATACATGCAATTACACACCAAACCAATCCCATAAAATCTCCTGTTACTGGACTGATAAAAGACATGAAACCAGTCACACCCATACTAACAGAATACATAGGAGAATGTGCTAAGATCAAAATAGAGCCCCCAACTAAGCCACCAGCCATACAATAAGCAAATCTTTTTTTAACTGGTAGAGTAACACCATAAATAGAAGGTTCTATTATACAAAAACAAGCTGATAAAAAAGCAGGAAGTGCAATATTTTTCATCTTAGTACTTCTAGTTTTTAAGAAAACAGCTAAACAAGATGCCATATGTGTAAAACTGGCAGGAAAAATAGCTGCGATAATCAAAGAACTGCCTCCTGCTGCAAATTCCATGAGTCCTAATGTAATCAGCGGCCAATGCAAGCCAAATATAACAAGCGGCTGATAAATCAATGTGATGATCGCGAATGCTAAAATCTCTGAAACACTGATCAACCATGTCAAAATAGCCTGTAATCCATTTTGTAGAATCATCGATAATGGCCCAATCAGTAAAACTCCTAAAACTCCTGCTATCAAAATTGTAATAAAGGGTACCATAAATTGACGCGTGACAGCCGGCATGATCTTATTCAAAAATTTTTCTAATTTGGCGGCGGCCAAATTAACCAACATAATTGGAATCAAAGTAGAAGTATATCCCATAGCCGGAAAAACTATAGGAATGTTGAAAAATGTTTTATGTACTGCCATCTCAAACGGTGTTTGTGCAAAAATACTAAATAATGGTTGTCCATCATTCATTGAATCAGCAATACCCGGAAAAATTAAAATGGCACCAAGAATCATTCCTGTAAATGGATTCATCCCAAAAGCAACAGCACTGGTATATCCTAAAATTACCGGAAAGAATGTAAGACAGGCATTCCCCATTGCATTCAACAATAAATAGGTACCCGAATCTTGTGTGATTACTCCTGTAGCCAATAAAACAGAATTCAATCCGGCAATAATTCCACATGCCCCTAAAACACCTAATGTGGGAACGACGATTTTTGTGATTGTAGCAGCAAATCGATTAATTAAAGAACCTTTTTCTTCCACTTCCTCTTCTTCCAAATCATGATTCCCTGTTTGTCGAATAATCTCTTCATAGACATCTCCAACATGCGTACCTATAATAACCTGCAGTTTTCCTTCTGCCTCTTGTGTCGATATAATTTCATTGTTCGATTCTAGTTGCTCTTTGTTTGCTTTGTTATTATCCTTAAGCTTTATGCGAAGTCTTGTCATACAGTGTGTAATGCTGACTATATTTTCTGCTCCACCGACTTCCTGAATAATAAATGAAGCTAAATTCGTATATTTACTCATTTTCCCTGTCTTTCTAAACGCTAAAAATGGCTCTTTGAATATGAATGATCAAATAAATCATCTCTTCATTTCCAATTGATACATTATAGCGACCTTTTATAAAACCTTGGATGTTTAATGCACACATGTAAGATTGCACATAAACTTCCTTCATCATCTCTAATAATTTTTGATCATGATCATCTTTAGAAAACGACTCATTTTTTACAATTCTTTGAGAAAAATACTTTAAATGATTGATAAACCGATAATAGGTTAACGAATCTTTCTCAATATCTTTATCAAAAAAATCACATACAATATTGAGCACTTCTTCAATGATTTTCATCGACTCCTGTATTTTCTTTGTTCCTATACCATTTTCAGTCTCTGCATTAACAATATGAAGTGCAATAAAACCTGCTTCATCATCAGGTAAACGCACTCCCGTCTGTTCTTCAATAAGTTGTAAACCTTTTAATCCCAAAGCGTACTCATCTGGATAAAAACGCATAATTTCATACATTAAATTATTAGAAACCTTGATTTTCATTGCATAGTTTTTTAGTGCAAAATGAATATGATCACTTAAAGAAACATAGATTGAATCACTAATCTTTTTTCCTAAGGTCATATACACTTGATCAACAATTTTCTCAACAATAGAGATTTCTTCTAATGGCAATGAAACAAGAACATCTTGAAATTTTACACTTAACTGTGGAGAAGATAGGCAAAATTTCTTCTCAATAGAGGCTGGATTTACTGTATCTCCTACCTTCTTATGAAACGCAATTCCTCTGCCAATTACAACAACCTCTTTATTGTCATGATCTATTACAACCGCACTGTTGTTATTTAAAATTTTGCTTATCCTCATTTTCTTCACCTCTTTCCTGGTCCATCTTTGTATTTTTCGTAAAATGAGCGTACAAAAAGCTCGTTTGCCGGCAATACGAAAAATACTTACCTGATGCAAACGAGCTTAAGCTTACCTGAAATAATAACTTCCTCGCTGATTTCAAATATATTATATCGAATGCCTTTGTTTTGTCAATTTTTTAAGAATTTAAATTGTTAACAGAAACAAAATTTATGGGTATCTCCTTTACATTATGTGAAATTATCTTTTCTTTAGCAAACCAATTGACAGAGTGCTAAAAAGATTTATAATGATATCAATTCTTTTAGGAGGATAGATTCATGAACAATCAACCCAAACGATCCTTATATCGTTACTATGCCATTATATTAATTATTATCCTGGCTTTAAATTTTATTGTGATGCCTCTGTTCAATTCCAGTCGTATGGAATCAACAACATATTCTGACTTTTTAGATTCGATTGAAGAAAAAGATGTTGAAAATGTACAGATTGAAGACCAGACGGTATATTACACATTAAAAGGTGAAGACAATAAAACCTATGAAACCGGATTAATGAACGATGGTGATTTGGTAAATCGACTGGATGCTTCCGGTGCTAACTTTACACAGGTCATCCCGACACAGATCAATCCGTTTGTCTATTATCTCTTAACTTTATTTTTGCCGATATTCATCTTCTGGTGGTTTGGACGACGCATGTTTAAGAAGATCCAAAGCAAAACCGGAAACGAAAGTATGTCCTTTGGCCAGGGAGGCTTTGGTTTTGGAAATTTAGGAAAATCCAATGTAAAAGTCTATGAAGGCAAAAAGACCGGAAAGACATTCCATGATGTAGCCGGGCAGGAAGAAGCCAAAGAAAATTTAAAAGAAATCGTGGATTTCTTAAACAACCCGAAAAAATATAAAGAGATTGGTGCACAGATGCCTAAAGGTGCTTTGTTGGTTGGCCCTCCGGGAACCGGTAAAACTTTATTAGCCAAAGCAGTAGCCGGTGAAGCCGGTGTTCCTTTCTTCTCTATTTCCGGTTCTGAATTTGTAGAAATGTTTGTCGGTCGTGGAGCTGCCAAGGTCCGGGATCTATTTAAACAAGCACGTGAAAAAGCACCTTGTATCGTATTTATTGATGAGATTGATACCATTGGTAAAAAACGAGATGGTGCCGGATTATCCGGAAACGATGAACGAGAGCAGACCCTAAACCAGCTATTAGCAGAAATGGATGGATTTGACGGATCAAAAGGTGTTGTCTTATTGGCAGCAACCAACCGTCCGGAATCCTTAGACCCGGCTTTGACAAGACCAGGAAGATTCGATCGTCGAATCCCTGTAGAATTACCGGATCTTGCCGGACGAGAAGCCATTCTTAAACTCCATGCACAGGATGTAAAATGCTCTCCGGAAATAGATTTTAACGTAATCGCAAGAGCCAGTGCCGGTGCCAGTGGCGCTGATCTAGCCAATATGGTCAATGAAGCAGCCTTATTAGCCGTACGTGACGGACGAAAGATGGTTGTTCAACGTGACTTGGAAGAAGCTATTGAAATCGTTATAGCCGGTGAACAGAAAAAAGGAACGGCCATTTCCAATAAAGAGCGTATGATCGTATCCTATCATGAAATTGGCCATGCCTTAGTCGCTGCCAAATGTCAAAACAGTGCGCCGGTTCATAAAATTACGATTATCCCAAGAACCAAAGGGGCTTTAGGTTATACCATGCAGGTTGAACAAAATGAACAATATCTGGTATCGAAAGAAGATGCTTATCATCGATTGATGATCTATACTGGTGGTCGATGTGCCGAGGAACTGATCTTTAATTCTATCACAACCGGCGCCAGCAACGATATTGAGCAGGCTACCAAGCTGGCACGAGCCATGATCACACGCTACGGTATGAGTGATAACTTTGGCATGATGGCTTTGGAAACAGTAAACAATGCATACTTAGGTGGCGATACCAGTCTTCAGTGTTCGAATGAAACCGCAACTAAAATCGATGAAGAAGTAGCCACTCTAATCAAAAAAGCCCACGATGAAGCTTATCAAATCTTATTAGACAATAAGATGAAGCTGCATGAACTTGCCAAATATCTTTATGAAAAAGAAACTATCACCGGCGAACAGTTTATGTACATTTTAAATAAACCGGTAGAAATTCCGACTTCTTTAAACAATGCAGAAACTAACGCATAGGCTAAGAGCTTTGAGAACAAACTCAAAGCTCTTTTTTAAACATTTTCATTACGATAAGATGCCAGGAAAAGATCCATCTTTCCTTCAAAATGCATCCATCCCATATCAGCTGGAACCAGTATTGTTTCGCCTTTTCGAATAGGGATATCATTGATTGTCCCCTGCCCTTTTACACAGGTATAGAAGGCAAATCGATCATGAAGAAATTTTACTTTTTCATCGATCTGTAAGCGAAATATTGTATATAATTCGGGTTCATCCCCATATCGTGTAACTCTACAGCCAAATTCAAAAGAAGCCGGAAACATTTGAAATTCAATCCTTTTATCCGGAATATTGACATTCTCAAAAACTTCCTGCGGTTGACTCTCTCTTTTCTTATGTGTACCTGGATCAATACGATCATAATCATACAAGCGCAGTGTCAAATCTGCATTTCGGGATATATTGTATGCAAGCACTCCTTTTACTATCGCATGTAGCGTACCGGTAGGAATATCGATAAATCCATCTATTGGTGTAGTAAGATAGCGTAACAGTTTTTTCCATTCTTTATGCCTTGTCCATTCCATAAATTCTTCTTTCGTGTTGGCCCAATGCCCAAATTCAATATATCCATCTTTTGGCGCATCTAAAATGATCCATGCCTCCGGTCTCCCTCGACCTCCGTTATACGCTTTGGCAAATGCATCATCCGGATAGATTTGAATAGAAAGATCTTCCATGGGATCTAAGATGTTGACACGAACCGGCAACTGTTTAGTCTCACATTCAAACCACTCTGGCTTCTGATCAAACAATTCCGACAATGTGCAATTCATTTCCGGCACTTCACAATCCGCATATCCCGGCAATGCCACTACATTATAGACTTCCCCTAAAGGAGCTACATCTGTATCATAGTGAAATTCTTCTTTTAGCCGGATGCCTCCGCCCCACATTCTGGGCTCATAATGTGGCATGATTTTAACGATCTTTTTCATGAGCTTGATTCTCCTGTATTCTCATCTTTATCTCATTTATATCGTATTTATCACATATCGTACATTCCTTTTTTCCTATGATTTTATAAAAAGAAAAGCCGTGACCTTGTACGATCATGGCTTAACCTATTACTTAAATTGTCCTACTACTCTATCGATATCTTTTTGAAGCCCAATCACAACAAGATGCTCATCGGCTTCAATGACATGACCGGCACCTGGAAGCATATCCAGCTTTCCTTCTTTTTTCGTGCTGATGATGCTCAGACTGTACTGACGTCGAATATCAACTTCACCGACTGTTCTTCCCACCCACTTCGGTAATGGTGGAATTTCATAGATGTAGTATCCTTGAGAAAGCTCTACATAGTCAAAGACATTGTTCATGCTGCAACGAACAGCCATTTTTTCCGCAATATCCCGGTTTGGATACACGACTTCATCAGCTCCGTTTTTCAACAAGAATTTTGCCTGAATATCACGATCGGCCTTACTGATGACTTTCTTGGCACCCAGGACCTTTAATTGATCCGTGATCTCCAAAGAGCTTTGGAAGCTGCTTCCGGTGCAGACAAAACAAATATCATAGTTGTTGACACCTAAAGAGCGAAGTACTTCTTCATCCGTACAATCACCGATTTTTCCATCCGTTACGATCGGCAATAGTTTTTCCACTACTTCCGCATCCTGATCAACAACCATAACTTCATTGCCTAATTTTGCCATTCGAGTAGCCAAATGACGTCCAAATCGTCCTAATCCGATAATCAATACTGTTTTCATCTTAACCTACCATCACTTTCTCTACCGGGTTCTGTACGGCCGGTACGCTCTTCTTTTCAAAGAAGCTGTATGCAAAGGACATCGATCCTATACGTCCTAAATACATCATCAAAATAATGATCACACGACAGACAGGCACAAGGTCTCTTGTGATTCCGGTCGTCATCCCTACGGTTCCTAAACCGGAGAAGACTTCAAACGCCACATCCAACATATTCAAATCCTGTATTGCACAAATCGTCATGATGGATACTAGCGCCAAGGTCATCGTCATGATCAAAACATTGCTGGATTCTCGTACGGTATCCTTGGAAACCTGTCGTTTAAATAAATTACAGTCATGATGACCACGTACACTGTTAAACCAGGAAGAGAACAAAACTGCTACCGTTGTCGTTTTGATACCACCGGCTGTTGATCCGGGACTTCCTCCGATATACATCAACACGCACATCAATAAAGCACTGCTTTGTCGTACCACACCGAAATCAACAGAGTTAAAACCGGCTGTACGTGCTGTAACCGAACTAAACAAACAACATAAAATCTGTTCATGAATCGGTCGTCCTGCCAGAATCGCATCTTTTTCAAATAAATAGAAGAGGAACGCTCCTCCAAAAATCAAGATAAATGTTGTGACGAGTACGATTTTTGTATGTAAACGATATTTTCTAAAATGCCATTTATGTTCCAAAAGATCGGCCCATACGATAAAACCGATACCACCGATGACGATCAATGACATAATGACCATATTGATTAGTACATCCCCGGCATATGTTTCCAGGGAACTATAAGCCCCAAAGAAGCTCCCCAGAATATCAAAGCCGGCATTACAGAAAGCCGATATGGAGTGAAAAATACTCATCCACAAACCTGTCTGCAGGCCAAATTCCGGAATGAAGCGAAACATCAGTAAAACAGCACCAATCGATTCAATGATCAAAGTTCCCATCAAAGCTTTTTTGACCAGTCGGATAACACCGCCAACCTTATCAACATTAAGACTATCCTGCAGCAGTCCACGAGTTCGTAAACTGATCTTTTTATTCAAGAACATCGAAAACAAAACACCCATGGTCACAAAGCCCAGTCCACCAATCTGAATCAATGTGATGATGACTAACTGCCCAAAAAAGTTCCAGTGTGTTCCGGTATCTACCACAACCAGTCCAGTCACGCAAGTCGCACTCGTTGAAGTAAACAAGGAAGACAAGAAATCAGTCGATGTGCCGCTTCTGGAAGAAATAGGAAGCATCAACAACAAGGCACCCATCAAGATCACCAGAAAATGACCGATGGCCAAAGTCTGTGCATGGCTAAATCGCCTCTGAATTTTTTTAAACATATCTCTTCTCCAAATTCTCTATATCTAGCGTGAACCACGTTTCTTCTTATATACATATAATGTATATAGCACGGCATGGATATAAACAAATAGAAGAAAAACCGCTAGAATTTCCATCTTATTTTACACCGCACAAAAATATCACAAAAGATATTAATGTTTAATTAGTGTTCTTTTCTTTTGTATTAAAATTGTATTAAGATTTTGTGATCACATCTGTCAACATCGGCACAATCTGATTCTTCCGCGATAATATATTTTTTTGTACGATATGCCTATTTTTATAGGAAGGGAAGGCTTCTTCTACCCAATGTTTTTTAGGCCCTGCTGCGAAAAAGACCGAGCCATTTTCCAATATGCTTGTAAAAACACCTACACATACATCCAACCCTCTTTGTTTAACAAGCTTGGAAAGCTCTTCTTCGATTTCTTCATCCAAACCTAGCACATAGTCCACACAAGGTATGATCACTTGCGAAATCATCAGCTTCTGATTACGAATCTCAAAGTATTTGATATCGGTATTGACTAACTGTTCCACGCTTTTTCCGGAAATATCGGAGCTGACTGTAAACATATCGGTCGCAAAGGCATCGATATCCAGGGACGCGAACGCCGCCAGCATGTTGGCCACCTCAATATCCTTTTGCGTTGTCGTTGGTGACTGAAACTTCAAGGTATCCGAAAGAACCGCTCCCAGAAGCAGACCGGCCAGATTTTTAGGAATCGGAATCTGGTTTTCTTTAAAAATCTTGGCAACGATCGTTGCGGTACTGCCTACGATTTCATTTCGGAAGGATACCGGCTTGCTTGTCGCAAAGTCACAGATCCTGTGATGATCCAATACTTCCAACAGTTCGGCCTGTTCGATTCCTTTGACCGACTGTGAAAATTCATTATGATCGACCATAATGATCTTCTTATTCGTATAATTCATCATATGATAACGAGTCACATAACCGATTGGCTGATATTTTTTATTCACGACAGGATACATGCGATAACGCGTCTTCAACATCTTTCTGGAGACATCTTCGGCAAGTTCATAATCGGAAAATGTAACCACTTTTTTCGTCATGATCAATCCGATTGGCACAGAAAAATACAAATAACGTGAAGTATTCATACTTCCATGGCCCGATAGAACAAGCTGACAGTGATAGTGCTTAGCCAGTTCAATGACTTCCGGCTGTACCTCTTTTGTCCAAACCATGACAAGCATACCGGCGCCTTTTCGAATCAAGTCAGACTGTGCCTGTGGATCGTCTCCGATAATAACGATTCGATCCTGAATATCATAGTTCTTAACATGATTTTTCGTTAATGCGACGATGGATACTTTCCCGTTGATATGACGATTTTCATCTCTATAAACCAATTTTCCGCTGATTGTTTTCACAATATTTTCAACCGGTGTTTCCTTTAACAGATCGATACCCTGAGCCGTATCACCCAAACCTACAAAGGAGATATCGCTGCGTGTAACGATTCCGATCAAAACACCATTTTCATCCGTTACCCCAAAGCCTTGCCCTTGTCCACTCTGCATCAGCTGCAGGGTTTCAAAAATAGTTGTTTCTGGATTTAGATCGACCGGATGATCCAGCTGCATTTCCTGCAGTTGGATTCTGGCATCTTCTAATAATTCCGGTTCTTCAAAGTGAAAACGCTCCAACAAATAACGTGTTTCTGTATTCAAATTTCCCAATCGACATGCCTTGGCGGGAATGCCCATCGCTCTTTTTAAAAAGGCATACCCAATCGCCGATGCCACACTGTCGGTATCGGGATGGATATGTCCTGTAATATATAGTGGTTCCTGTTGCATCATCAGCCCTCCATTTGATTTCATTATAGATTTTTTCTATAGGTTTTACAATGAAGAGTGTTAATGCCCGGAAGGGATCTTTTGAAAATCGCGATGATCTTCTTTAATATCCCCACATGCCAAAAGTATAAAGGTCACCAAAAGAGGTAGTAGTGCAATCCAGATAGCTCTTTCCTGTAACCACAAACAAGCAGCTGCTTCAACGATACCACCAAGCAAAAAACTCAAAAGCATCGATAAATGCGCCAACCCTTTCGATAACGCTTTGATATCTCTTTTTTTGATGTAGTGGATCAAGCCAAGTCCTGTCTGTCGCAAATGATTGGTACAAAATGTAGTAGCCATAGGAATACTTTCTGCCTGGCGGAATGTATTATACTGCATCGAAGCAATAAAGTTGATCATAACTTGCACAACATGATGGTTGACTGTCAACGGAATCCAGCCAACAATAAACAACACGAAGATCTCAAAAGCCACCAGATAGGTATCCCAGCGAAACAGATGAATTCGTTTTACCGGATTTGGCAACAGTTCGGAAAGGATCGTTCCCGCAAAATAAGCGGTGATCGGAATCAGATAATACAAACCCTGTGAAAACTTTCCGGTCCCTAAAGAGACTCCCATCATCACAAAGTTTGCGGTTTGCGCATTACAGAAGACACCACCACGTAAGATAAATGTATAGGCGCCCATCATTCCTGCCGCAAACATCAATAAAATGAAGACTTCCCTGCGCTCACAGGCAAGATATTCTTTTTTCATTTAGAGCGTGTACTCCAGGATATAATCATCCATTACATATCCGTTTCCGATATCTGTCACATCCTCATCCACTTTTTTAAATCCCCATTTCTTATATACATCTAAAGAATGACGATTCTGTTTATTACATGTCAGATAAATCGAGTTATACTGATATTTCTTGGCATGCTCTTGAATATAGGCAAACATTTTAGAAGCATACCCACATCCTCTGGCTTCCTTCTTTAAATAGATCTTACTTAAAAACAACTGTGTTTCTTCATGCGCTAATGCGATATAGCCAACAAAACCTTGATCATCCTTTACCATAAAATAATGATAGTTATGATGTTTTTCCAGATCTTTCATCGCATCAAAGCTACAGAATTTTTCCACCATATAATCAATTTGTTCATCACTTAACAAAAATGGAAAATACTCATGCCAGATGGCATTAGCCAGATCGGCAGTTTGATGAAGCTGCTCATCATTTATACAAGGTTCAATCAATAATGTGTTTGACATATTCTCTCTCCTTTTTTACGTTGTCTATTGTACACCAAACTTTATATCCATAACAGAACGATCTATTCTTTCTTTATCCAATTGTGTTTGAACTGAAATTCCATAAACGCACTTAACTAAACCATTTGTCTATTTTATATTCAATATATTCTAAGTATTGTGATCCATTTAATGCACTTATATCATGCAAATAGAGAACATAAACCAAATTTAACTGTACACACTAACTAAATATTAATATAATCTTAATTAATGCCTGTATTGCTTACCCCCCCCCGGTGGTATAATACGGCCAAGGAGATTTAGAAGTATGATTGAAATTAAAAATGTGACAAAACGATTTGGTGAAAAAACAGCGGTGAACCAACTGACTGTTGACATCCCTACCGGATGCATTGTTGGCTTTATTGGCCCGAACGGGGCTGGTAAAACAACAACGATCCATATGATGACAGGGGTCTTGACACCGGATGAAGGAACTATCACTTTAAACGGAAAAGACATCGTAAAAGATCCGGTCAATGCCAAACGTGAATTTGGTCTGGTACCGGATTCTCCGGATTTGTTCTTACGTTTAAGCGGTATGGAATATATTCAGTTTATGGCAGATATCTATCATATCGATACAGAAACCAGAAATGAGCGTATTCAAAAATATGCCAAAGATTTCGGTATGGAAGATGCCCTAAGCGATCGCATGTCCAGCTATTCCCATGGTATGCGACAAAAAGCCATTCTGATTGCCACGTTGGTATGTAACCCTAACATCTGGATCTTGGATGAGCCAATGACTGGATTAGACCCTGCTTCTTCTTACTTATTGAAAGAAATGATGAAAGAACATGCTCATAATGGCAATACTGTTTTCTTCTCCACCCATGTTTTGGAGGTTGCGGAAAAGCTATGTGATAAGATCGTCATCATCAATCATGGAAACATCTGTTTTAACGGTACATTGGATGAACTAAAAGAACTACATAAAGACAAGGATTCTTTGGAAGAAATCTTCCTGGAGGTTACACGCAATGCGTGATTTTCTGACAGTGACAAAAGCCTTATTTAAGGCCAATTACGGAATGGATCTAAAATCCAAACAAGGTAAAAAAGGAATCGCGGTCGCAGCCGTACTGGTTATCTGCTTACTGCCCACATTTGCCTTACTGTTTAATATGTTTCAAACTGGTTTTGCGACTCATACCGTCGATTTATTGATCATGGAAATGGGCTTTGCGATGATTTGTTTTTTGATGTTGTGGACAGCCTTGTTTATCTTTCCATCGATCTTTTATTTCTCCAATGATTTGGAGCATTTACTGGTACTTCCCATTACGCCCAGAGTCATCGTTGCCAGTAAGTTTGTGATCGTCTATGTATCCCTGCTGTTAGTAAGCTTATTAGGGATGGTACCGATGTTAATTGCGTATATCAGCGCCGGAAATGTGAATATTTTATCGATTTTATTATTTATCCCTCAGATTCTTTTAATTGGGGCACCGACCGCCTTTGTCGCAAGTATCTTCTGGATGATCATATTAAGACTATTGCCATTCTTTAAGAATAAAGATCGTTTCAACATGATCACCGGAGTTCTATCGATCGGTATTGCCGTATTGATCGGTATCGGTTCCAGTCAGCTAGGTGCTAACGTAGAAAATCCTATGTTCTTAATGGATATGCTTCAAAACAATCCTGAAAATCTATTGAAGATCGTTCGTATTTTCGCCAATGTGCCTTTTGCCGCCAGATCGATCGTGGAAGTATCCTTTGTAGATTTTTTGATCACACTTGCCATTACACTGATTTTAGGAGTTGTTTTTGTCATTTGTGCCGATAGGTTTTATTTAAGTGCCGCCAGAGAATCCAAGGTTTCATCAGCCGGAAAAAAGAAAAAGGTTTCTTATCGAAATCAAGGTTCTGTCAGCTGGAGCTACTGGAAGGTTGAATTTTTACGATTGGTTCGAACCCCTGCCTATATGGCTAACTGTGTTTTATCCGCTTTGGTCATGCCGGTCATGTTTATCGTAATGGCAATCGTCACACCGGGTATGAGTGAAATTAAAGAAATGTTAACAAGTCAGGCTATCATCGTTCAAGATTTAGTCAATCTTCCTTTGATCCTGGTGATTGCCGGAGCAGCCGTTGGTTTCTTTGCCGGATCGTTAAACGGAATCAGTGCTACTGCCTTTTCACGAGAAGGAAAGAATTTAGACTTTGTCAAATACATTCCTTTTGACTTTACCAAACAAGTCATGATCAAAGGTTCGGTAGGAACACTTTTCTCGGTATTAACTTGTGTTTTGATGTTGTTTAGTGTTCATATGATCTTGCCTTATCCAATTTGGTACGACGTATTCTTCCTTTTTGGCAGTATTTTGACAACCATTTTAGTCAATGCGATTGCGATTTTTGTCGATGGTATTCATCCAAAAACCGACTGGGAAGATGAAACCAGTGCCGTTAAAAACAATATGAACGTTGTTTTAGAGTTCTTGATCAGCTGGGCTATCCTTGCGGTAACCGTAGCACCATTCTTCTTATTTGATTTAATGGCAAGCTGGGAAATGTATTCTATCATCATGTTGGTTATCATCTTATTGATTACGATCGGTTTTGTGATCATCACACCAAAAGTCATATTGAAACATTTGATGCAGACAAGCAAATAGCTGTCTGCATTTTTCTTTTCCATAAAAAAGTGCCATTACGAGAATGACACTTTCTTTGATTATAGTGCTTTTTCAATACCGGCAACAAGCTGTGCTTCCGGCATATAACCGGAGAATGCGGTAACCTGCTGTCCTTTTTTAAACAGGATCATTGTCGGTACAGCCATAACACCGTATTGTTGAGCCAATTCTGGGCTTTGATCCACATCGACTTTTACGATCTTCACTTTGCCTTCTAATGTACTAGCCACACTTTCCAATACCGGGCTTAACATTTTACATGGCCCACACCATGTTGCGAAGAAATCTACTAAAACCGCATCTTCCTTCATGTATTCATTAAATTGTTGTGCATTGATAATTTCCATATCCTTCACCATCGCTTTCTATAGTCTTATCTTACAGCTTTGCATGGCGTAAGTCTATTTCTTTGCCCATCAAAAGCGCATCGATCGTTTTACCGATTCCATTGTTCAAATTCGTATCACAAATCACATTAGCTACGGCTTTTACTTCCTCCATCGCATTCCCCATGGCTACACCGATTCCTACGCTTTCGATCATCTGAATATCATTCTGGGCATCTCCAAAAGCCATGATTTCATCCATGGTAAAGCCACCTCTTTTACAAATCTTTTTGAGGGCGCTGGCTTTGGATACACCCTTTGGCATGATTTCCAGCCATTCCGGTCCAATCAAAAGCACATCATAATCTGATAATGCCTGTTTTAGATCGTCTAAATGCTTTTCAAAGAACTGTGCGGTATGCACCATAATGACTTTATTGATATCTTGTGTCAGCTCAATCTCTTTATAAGGAAGATCGATAAAGTTACGATTTGGCCCGCCTTTTTTTAAGCCATAATCCATCGGTTTCCCTGATATTTTCTCCCGTTCGATCTTCTTCTGACGATTGGCTTCCGAAATATAACTATAAAAATCATAGCCACAACAAAATATGCCTTCAATATCAAACCGCTTACAGACTTGTTGGATCTTTAACCCATCTTCCGGTGTCAATACATCATCCAAATCATATTCTTTCTTTTCAAAATCATAAATAATCTGTCCATTGACTAATGCCAAATAATGATTTCCTTGCTCCAAGCCTAATGGTTCATAGACAAATGAAGTTCCGTTTTTATCTCTTCCACTGGCAATGACGATATGGATTCCCTGCTCCATTGCTCTTTGAATGGATTTCTTAGTACGTGGATCAATTTCTTTTTGATCAGTCAATAATGTTCCATCTAAATCAAAAGCTAAACACTTGATTGTCATAGTTGTATCCTTTCCAAATCTTAATTTTCGTTTCTATTATATCATTTTCTATTCGAAAACCTTTTTTGTTTCTTTCCATTTTACAATCATTTTAATACCATTTTAACTTTACCAGACTATGAATCGGCACTACAATAACCCTAAGAAAGCTACGGAGGTATTTTAAGATGGGCTATTGGATTTTTATGCTTGTTATGGATCTGTTACTTCCTGTTACCATGATTGGTTTTGGAAGATATTTTTCCAAACATACACCAAAAGAAATTAATCCTCTATTTGGTTATCGCACAGAAATGTCAATGAAAAACGAGCAGACATGGCAGTTTGCAAATCATTATTTTGGTAAAATATCTTATCATTTCGGCTGGATTCAATTACCCATCACAATACTTTTTATGTTGCCGGCCATCGGTAAAGACACAACGTTTATCAGTATTGCCGGTCTGATCTTAATCGGTGTTCAACTGATACCTTTATTCGCTTCCATAGCAATCACAGAACATACCCTGCATAAGAATTTCGATTCTAATGGGATGCCCATATAATATTCCACAGATACTGAAAGTTTTTTCGATTTGCTTGATTCGCTTAAATAGATCCACTATCATAAATCGATGAAAAAAGAGCTATGCCAAATGAAATGAAAATTCCATTTGCATTAGCTCTTTTTTAGTTTATTCCTCGATTATTTTTCCAGCACCTTCTGATACGAATATAGCGGTGTGCAATAGTCCCCGTTAAAGCATGCGACACATAAACCGATCTCTTTAGCTACCTGCTGAAGTTCTTCTACTTCCATATATTGTAAAGAATCGGCTTCAATGTATTTTTCGATCTCATCCTTATTCATGCGAGCCCCGATCAATTCTTCTTTGGTTGAGGTATCGACTCCATAAAAACAAGGATGTGTAATGACCGGAGAAGCAATACGCACATGAACCGCCTTTGCCCCAGCTTCCTTTAACAAACGAACGATACGTCTGGATGTTGTACCACGAACAATGGAGTCATCGATCATGACAACACTTTTTCCTTTGACAACACTGGTCACAGGGCTTAGCTTCATACGAACTCCACGATCACGCATGGCTTGTGTTGGCTGAATGAAAGTACGACCTACATAACGGTTTTTATATAATCCGGTTTCCAAAGGAATACCGGAAGCCTCCGCATATCCAATGGCAGCACTTAACGAAGAATCTGGAACGCCGATTACGATATCGGCATCCAATCCTTTGTCTTTCTGAGCCAGAACGGCTCCTGTTTTTTTACGAAAGGCATGTACATTGATTCCTTCCACCACACTATCCGGTCTTGCGAAATAAATATATTCCATAGCACACATATGATGTGTAATATCTTGTGTATATTGATACTTCTTGATCAGTCCTTTTTTGAATTCCACAACTTCTCCCGGCTTTAGATCCGTCGAATCATAGATCCCCATGACTTCAAAAGCACACGTTTCCGAACTGATCACATAGCCATCTTTAAACGCTGCATAGCTTAAAGGACGAAGTCCATGTCGATCTCGTACCGCATAGATGGAATCTTCATCCAACACAAGAAAAGAGAATGCTCCTTCTAATCGTCTTGCGGTCTTGATGACCTTTTCCAATAGTGTTCCTTTTTCTTTCTGAATCAGATGTAACAGCACTTCACTGTCACTGGTTCCCTGAAAGATGGCACCTTGATTTTCCAGTTCCAGTCGCAGTTCTTTTTCATTGACGATTTGCCCGTTGTGTGCCACAGCCAAAGAACCTAAATGTCCTTTAGACACAATAGGCTGAATATTTTCATTTTCCTGTCCACCGGCTGTCGAATAGCGCACATGTCCAATAGCCAGATCCCCTTCCAACTGATTTAATTTATCTTTTCTAAAAACATCGACTGTTAAACCTTTTCCCTTTTGCACATGGATCTCTTTTCCATCACATACAGCCATACCGCTGGCTTCTTGTCCACGATGTTGAAGAGAGTGTAATCCATAATATGTTATACTCGAGGCATTTTCGATTTGATACGCACCAAATACACCACATTCCTCATGAAGTTCATCAAACATAACGTTCTCCTTTTTTTACCCGTCCATTATAGCATGTTCTTGTAGGATGGTATGATGTTTTCCTGATTTTCCCCCTTTCCAATTTTGTGTTTCTTATTATACTAAAAGTGAAAAGAGATGATTAGATGCTTGAAAAATGTAAACACAGCCTTTCTGTTTTTCTGGATGTTTTAGCATCCTGCCTGATGCCTTTGATTCCGATGTTGATTGCCGCTTCCATGTTTAAGACCTTGGCAGCCATTTTAGGGCCGGATATGTTACACTGGATCGATGCTTCGAGTTCTTTGTATGTCCTCTTTACCTTTGTCGGTGATGCCGGTTTTTACTTCTTCCCAATCATGATCGGCTATACGGCTGCCAAACGCTTTAACTGTAATGTCATCTTAGGAATGTTTATAGGTGCCATCATGCTGCATCCTACATTTGTGCAAATGGCTGAAACTGGCAGTGCCTTTGATGTGTATGGTATTCCCTGCCATGTACAAAACTATTCCTCTACAATCATCCCAATTCTGTTATCGGTCTTTGTATTTTCCTATATTGAACGCTTTTTCAATAAACATATACCACAGACATTATCTGCCATTTTCGCCCCCACCTTATCCATTGCCATAATTCTTCCGATTGCCCTTTGTATCTTAGGCCCAATTGGTTCCATCGTAGGCGAATACATCAGTAACGCTCTGATTGCCTTAGGTAATATGGGCGGTCTTGCCACAATTCTTTCCATGGCATTGATTGCGGCCCTGTGGGAATATATCGTTATGGCTGGGATGCATTGGTTATTTATCACAACCATTTTTATGATTCTTGCACAAGATGGCGTAGAATCGGTTGTCGCCCCTTCTGTTTTACTGGCCGCCTTCACCGTGGGTGGAATGTGTTCAGGTGCCATGCTTCGAATCAAAGACAAAGAACAGCGTGCCTTGGCATTTTCTTATATTATCGCCCAGATGATCGGCGGTGTGACTGAACCTGGTTTGTATGGAATTGGGGTACGATACAAAAGACCGTTTATCGGCATGATGGCTGGTGGAATTGCCGCCGGATTATTCGCATCGATTGTCGGATTACAAGTTTATAATTTTTTACCCGTTGCCAGTTTTTTAGGTTTATTAAGTTTTATTGGTAGTAGCACCATGAACTTAGTTTATGCCGTTATTGGAGCTGTCATCGCCTTTGTGGTTTCCACAGCCGTAACGTATGTATTAGGTGTCGATGAAACCAAAAAAGAGAATAAAGAAGTAATTAAACAATGATTTTGTATCATCCATGAAACAAATTGGCATGATTTTTATAAAAAAGTATCATAAATTGCGATTTATGATACTTTTTTCTTACTTTCCTACAAATAAGTCATAAATTTTCTTATACTTATATCCTTTTTTCATCACCTTATCATCCTTAACAATAATATTTAACTCTTCTAATCGGTTAATAATCCGTGATACAGTCGCTTTTGATACACCGCTCATTTCCTCGATTTCTTTTTTTGTGAAAACAATCTGAGACATAATGACCGGCATAACTTTATATACCATACCACTATGAACTTGTTCTATGGTCTTCATATCTTCCTCATAAATCGTTTTAATCTTATGTAGTCTCAATATAAAAGCATTGCATTGATCAATGATACATTGTGAGAAAAATTTCAAATATCCTCTGTAGTTTCCTTGTCTGTACTGCATCAAATATCTTTGATACGAAGGTTTGTAAACCTCTAAAATTTCAGACATAAAAAGAATTGGTTTTTGTTTCTCCAACATCGCCATTTGTACCGGTATCAAAGCACGGCCTAATCTTCCGTTTCCATCACTATAAGGATGAATCGTCTCAAATTGTGCATGTGCTAACGCAATATTGACTAATAAAGGATCAATAAACGCATCATTCATATACTCGTATAAATTCTGTAACAGTGGATAAATTTCTTGTGGAGCCGGAGGAACAAAAATAGCACCTTCAATACCTACGCCTCGAGGTGCAATCCAGTTCTGGGTAGAACGAATCTGTCCAGGCTGTCGATCATTTCCGCGCACACTATCTAACAAAATCCGGTGCATCTGATTCACCAGATACACATCGATCTTATTTCCTTCTACAACTTGTTGATAAGCAAATTGAATCGTTTGTTTTAGATTTTGAATCTCTCGACTATCGTCTGTCGGTTTTAGATATTTCAAATAATACATTTCATCCTGTGAAATCTGTGTTCCTTCAATTTGTGTAGATTTGTAGCTTTCATTCAACAAAGCAGAATCCAAAAAGAAAGAGGAATCAAAATTCAAATTATCCAATAATGATTTATATTCTCCATATCTTTGACTAGCTTCACTTAAAAGATTCAACAACTCTTTATCTACTTTATACTCCACAGGAAGAAATTGTGCCTGAAATGGTTTCAAAATAATCACCTCGATTCATATATGAAATAATTATACGTGATTTTTAAAAAAAGTATCATAAACCGCAATTTATGATACTTTTTTATATGAATTTTGAAATAAGTTACCACAATATATTGGTCATACTTAATACTAATGGAATACTGATAAGCGACAATAGGGTAGAAAGGCTGACTATACGTGCGCCATATTCAAAATCTCCTGCATACATTTGAGAAAACATCGCCAACATCACACCGACTGGCGTACTATTGGCAATCAATAAAGTCATTCGAATATCATAATACTGCATAGGCAACAACATCATCACAAAAACAGTACATAATGGCACAACGATCAAGCGAAAAAAGCTCACTTTATAACCTTCCTTAGAAGTAAAGATATGCACACTGCTGCTGTTGGCCAAATAGCTGCCTAAAACAATCATTCCCAATGGTGTATTACAATCTCCTAACAACTGAAATGTTTCATGAACAATATCCGGAAGAGTGAATGGCGTACAAAACAGAAAGAATCCAATAAATACAGAGAACATAGCTGGATTTAAAAATGCCTTTGAAAGCTTGATCTTTGTTTTTCCTTTGGATATCAAATAAATCCCATAGGTCCATACAAACAAAGTAAAAACCGCCATATAAATTGTCAGATAAAATACACATTCTGTTCCTAAAATATTTTGTACTAGCGGGAGTCCTATAAAACCACTATTACAAAAAACAATACCAAACTGCTCTAATGTCTGTTCAGAAGACATAAAAAGTTTAGCCAGGAAAATAGAGACCAGCGTAATTAACACGCTAAAAAGAAATGCGATTCCCATATTTTGTAATCGCAAATACGAAAAGGATGTATCAAAAGAAAGTATCATAATCGCCGGTCCACAAATATACAACATTAAGTTGGAAAGAGAACTGGCTCCTTCCAAACTTAATAGTTGTTTCTTACGTAAACAATAGCCTGCTATCATCAGCAGAAACATGATGAGAATTTGTCGCAACAAAATCAAAGTAGAACTCATAGATTTTCGCCATTTGTTTCTATAATTTCTTTGTAAGCATAAAAGCTTTCTTTCTTAAATCTTTCCTTCGTTCCATTTCCCTCATCATCCTGATCCACATAAATGAAGCCGTATCGCTTTGACATTTCACTGGTGCCTGAACTAATTAGGTCAATCGGGCCCCACCATGTATAGCCAATCACTTCGCATCCATCTTCTATTGCCTGTTTCAATGCCTTTAGATGTTGTCTTAAATAATCGATTCGATATGTATCATTAACCGTTTTTTCTTCATTGAGCTGTTCAACTTTTCCAATTCCATTTTCTAGGATAAACAATGGTTTCTGATACCGGTCATACATTCGATTTGTAAGAATGCGTAATCCGACAGGATCGATTTGCCAACCCCATTCTGTCGATTTTAGATATGGATTGACTAATCCATTTTTTAAGTTCCCGTTACCGGATGATATCCCTTCTGTATGATCTGCCGTAAGCATGCTTTGATAATAAGAATAACCTACCCAATCCACTGTGCCTTGTAAAAGAATGGAGGAATCTTGTTCGATAGGTAAATATATCGAGTGTTCTTTAAAATAGCGAAGTGCAAAATAAGGATACTTCCCTTTTGATTGCACATCCAGGAAAGTTAGATTGGTCATTTGATCAAACTTATCATTTGCCAATACATCTAAAGGATCACAGGAATACGGATAGCTTTGGCAATACGCCACCATACATCCCATTTGACAGTTTGGATAGTTATCATGGGCATACTTTACAACTTTGGCCGCTGCCACAAATTGATTGTGTGCTGCCTGCCAGCATTTTTCTTCATAATTCTCTTCATCATTTAATACGGCAGAGCCTTTAAACGGAGCTAATATGGCTGCATTGATTTCATTGAACGGAAGCCAGTATTTGATCTTATCATGATACCGATCTAATAAAAGTCTGGCATAGCTTTCAAAGATATCGATCATATCCCGATGATACCATCCGCCATATTTTTCACAGATCGCAATAGGAGGATCAAAATGAGAAAGCGTAACGAGTGGCTGCATACCTGCTTGAACGATCGTATCGACAAGATCATCATAATAAGCCAGTGCCTTTTCGTTTGGCTTTTCTATATGTAAGTCCGGAAATACTCTTGCCAAGGCGATGGAAAAGCGAAATACCCGAAATCCCATCTCTTTCATCAATTGAATATCTTCTTTATAGGTATGATAAAAATCAATACCCCAACGTTTAGGATAGTCTTTCCAATTGGCGGTTTTTGCCTCTTCTACATCATTCTTCGTGATTGTTGCCTGTAAAAAGGTTTTACGCTTGGCCGGATCAATCTTTTTTACTACATCTGGAATCGTTAAAGATCGTCCATCTACATTCCAGGCTCCTTCTGCCTGACAGGCACTGATGGCACCGCCAAACAAAAAATCTTTAGGAAATGTACTACGCATTATAGTTCACTTCCATTCGTTTCAATCACGTGTTTATACCAGTCAAATGACTTTTTCTTCCTTCTTTGATACGTTCCCTGGTTATAATCATCCACATCTACATAAATAAATCCATATCGTTTGGACATCTGTGAAGTAGAAGCACTGACTAAATCAATACAAGCCCAGGAAGTATAGCCCATGACCTCCACACCATTTTCGATAGCTCTGGCAATTGCTTTAAAATGATCTGAGAAATATTGAATACGATAGTCATCCTGAATCGTTCCATCTTCTTGTACAACATCGTTATAACCTAATCCATTTTCAACGACCCATACTGGTTTTTGATAGCGATCATATAAATCAATCAAAGAAATCTCCAAACCTTTTGGATCAACCTGCCAGCCCCATTCACTGGTATCTAAATATGGATTCTTAACGCCCGTAGTTAAGTTGCCACCTACTTTTTCTCGTTTAGAAGCATGAACGCTTTGTACCATACTCATGTAATAAGAAAAAGAGATAAAATCTACGGTATGCGCCGCTAATATTTCTTCATCACCTTCTAAAATTGGAATCTGAAAACCTTTATCTTTCCAAAGCTTTTTAATCCACAATGGATATTTTCCACGTACTTGTACATCTGTATATAAAGAATTAAAACGATTATCCATCAAAGCCAAATAGATATCTTCCGGGTTGCAGGTTTCGGGATATGTCAAAGTCTTAGTGACCATACATCCAACCTTGGCATCCGGTATAATTTCTTTGGCATATCGTGTCGCAAGAGAACTGGCGACAAACTGATGATGTAATGCTTTATAAATGGCTTCTTCTGCTTGTTCTTTAGAAGCGTAGTTTTCTTCAATAATACCTACAGTCGTAAACGGATGACGGAAAACACTGTCAATTTCATTAAATGTCAGCCAGTATTTGACGAGATCTTTATATCGTTCAAAACATACTTTGGAGAACTTTACAAACATATCGACAACTTCACGACTGGCCCAACCCTCATATTGTTCTGTCAGGTACAACGGCATTTCATAATGAGAAAGTGTTACTAAAGGTTCAATATTGTGCTCCTTTAAACAGCGAAAGACATCTTCGTAATATTTTAGACCTGCTTCATTGGGTTGTTTTTCATCTCCATTTGGGAAAATTCTTGTCCATGCGATGGATAAGCGTAATGTTTTAAACCCCATCTGTGCAAAAAGCTCAATATCTTCTTTATAGCGATGATAAAAGTCAATACCATGTCGTTTGGCATAATAGACTTCATCCTGACTTTTCCTTGCGTTTTCAATATCCTGCGGACTAACGTGCCATTGTGACACGTAATCTTTTTTATCTACATTGGGTTTAAACATTGCTACATCGGCTACGCTCATTCCTTTACCATCAACATTCCATGCCCCTTCACACTGATTAGCCGCAATGGCGCCGCCCCATAGAAATCCTTTTGGAAAATTTGCCATATCTATCACCTATAATTCCTTTCCATTTGTCTCAATTACATGTTTAAAATAGTCAAAGCTTTTTTTCTTTGCCCGATGTAGATCACCGGTTCCATCATTGAAACGATCGACATAGACAAAGCCATACCGCTTTTTCATCTCTCCGGTTCCAGCCGATACGATATCAATAGGCCCCCAATATAAATAGCCCATACAATCTACGCCATCTAGTTCTATAGCCTTTTGTACATTTTCTAAATGTTTTTGAATATAGTGAATACGGAAATCATCTTCAATCGTATCTTCTTTATTTAAAGACTCATCCAAACCTATACCATTTTCCACAATAAATAATGGTAAATGATAACGATCATACAACACATTCAACGTATAACGAATGCCGGAAGGATCAACCGGCCATCCCCAAGGCTGAGGTGCTTTATCTTGCAAGAATGGATTTTCTTTACAGGCAACACCGCCTGTATCTACTTTCAGATTGGTTCCTTTTTCATAGGTAGTAGAACGATAATAGCTAAAGGAAAGAAGATCTACCGTATTTTCACGAATGAGTTTGCGTTCCTCTTCTGTAAAATGTACCGTTACCTTTTCTTCTTTCCATACACTTTTTAAGTAAGAAGGAATGATACCTAAACACATCGGATCAGCCATATAGAAGACGCTTTTACGTTGTACATCTAAAGCACCCAATACATTATCCGGATCACAATTATATGGATATGTCGCAATGGCAGAAGCCGTCATCATACAACCGATCTTGCTTTCCGGATCGATGGAATGACAAGCCTGCACTGTTAACGCATTGGCAACCAGCAGATTATGATAGGCATCCCATTGATCTTGTTTTGTTGTAGAGGCGAGCGGAGAATCAGGATCTTTTGGATTTTTGATGGTCAATACACCACCGGCCACAAATGGCATACGAAACAAAGCATTCACTTCATTAAAAGTCAGCCAAATCTTAACCTTGCCTTTAAAGCGTTCAAAAACAGTTTTGACATATCGCATCCAAAATTCGATCAGCTTAGGATTTGACCATCCTCCATACTCGGTTAATAAATGTAATGGTGTTTCATAATGCGATAAGGTAATGACAGGTGCCATCCCCAGTTTATTTAACGTGTCAAAAAATTCATCGTAGAATCGCAATCCGGTTTCATTAGGTTCTGTTTCATCCCCATTAGGAAATATTCTTCCCCAGGCAATGGAAGTACGAAAAGAATTAAATCCCATTTCCGCCATCATTTTTAAATCTTCTTTATAGCGATGATATCCATCTACTGCATCATGGGATAAATATACTTTTTCAGGGTTCAACTTCATTTCATATTTCTTGGTTTCTTCATTCCATGCGATGCCAGGATCCTTTGATAAGATTCCCACTAATACATCGGTCACATTGGGCTTTTTACCATGTTCCAGCCAGGCTCCTTCATATTGATTGGCCGCAATTGCACCACCCCATAAAAACTCTTTTGGAAATTCACTCATTTTATAAATCCTCTCTATATAAATAGAGCTATCTGGTCAGGATAGCTCTTTGTTTCATTAAGCAGTCTGTTCCTGCTGTTCTTTTTTAAATTGTTTATTGGCCATAAGTACAAACGGCATCCAAGTTAATACAGTGACAACCAGACATACAATTTGTACTACGATACCTTGCCATCCATGTCCCACAAAAGCGCTCAACAAAATCGGAACCCCAAATGGACAATCGACTGTATTACAAGGTAAGAACCCAATATTGGTAGCCAACATCGCAATTGCGGTTGTGATTCCACTGTTGAAAATAAACGGAATCGCAAAGGTTGGATTTAATACCAATGGTAAACCAAAGACAACCGGTTCACTGATACCACAAAGTGCAGGAATCAGACCTAGTTTGGCAATCATTCGATGATCTTCACGCTTAGAACAGATAAAGATAGCGAAGATCAAAGAAAGGATACAACCGGCACCACCCGGAACAACAAAGTTTAACCAGAATCCATAAGTTACCGGCTGATCTGGTGTTCCGCCGGCAGCCAGGGTTGCGATATTGGCCGCAATGGCTGCTGCAATCAATGGGTTACGAATCGGTGAAATTACCAATCCACCATGAATACCCAAAAACCAGAACAACTGTGAAATAATAACTACGACAACGATTCCAACTGGACTTTGGAAAATGACTTCTAATGGTGCTTGTACAATAGAATAGATAAAATCATTCAAATACGTTCCACCCGTCACAATGACAAACAATTGGCCCAAAATCGCAACCACACATAAAGTAATTAAGATTGGAACTAATGTATTAAAACTTTGAGAAATCGCATGAGGTACAGAAGGTGGCATTTTGATTTTTATCTTATCTACCTTCATTAAGGCCGCAAAAATCTTTTCTGCCAATATTGCAATCAGCATTCCTACAAATAACCCTTGCGCTCCCGTAGCTGTAGAAGAAAGGCCAGCCCCGCTTACGGCTTCGCTCAAGCCTTCAACCGTTACTTGTACAACCTGCGGTACCACGCTTACAAACGCCGCAATGGCAGTCACACCAGCCAAATGTTCCGGCAATTTATCATGTTTGGCTAAATTCATCGCAATCAAATATACAACCGCAATTGTCATAAAGGACATCGTCGCATAGTTAATGGCAGTAAAAGCCGGTGATATAGAAGCCACCGATGGGAAAATGGCAGCCAATCCAATCTTTGGAGAACAAATCAATGTATTTAATAATGTCGCAAAAGATCCGACAATGATAAATGGCATATAGGCCGTAAACGCATTTTTGATAGCTGCCAAATATTGATTGTCGTCTACCTTTTCTGCGACCAACAACAAGCCATCTTGGAATTTTTCTGAGAAAGCCATATTACTTTCCTCCGGCAAGATCTTCTGCCTGTTTTAATACTTTGGCACCGTTACATGTGCCATAGGCCACTGGATCGATCACTGCAATCGGTGCTCTGCCGTCTACAATTTTCGTCACTTTTCTCTGGATATGACGTACTTGCGGTCCCAACAACAAAACATCAAAATTTCCTAATTCATCTTCAATCTGTCCTTGTTCTACCGCCCAGATCTTGTAATCTTTTCCCTGCTCCTTGGCAGCTTCCTGCATTTTCGATACCACTAAACTCGTTGACATTCCTGCACAACACGCTAACATAATTCGCATATACTTTATTTCTCCTTGTTTAATAATCGATAAATATGAATAAACTCTTTGGCTTGATCAACCATGATCATAGCCATCGTCAAATGATCCTGTGCATGAATCAGAATCAAATTCACACCTAATGTTTGTCCATTCGCTTCTTTTTGAATCAGATCCGTTTGTGTCTGATGAGCTAGACGCAAATCTTGTTCTGCTTCCTTGACCAATTGTTCTGCCTGTTCAAACTCACCATCTCTGGCAGCTTCAATGGCCATCAAAGATTTTGATCTTGCGTTTCCGGCATTCAAAATTAATCCAAAAGAAGTTTCATAGTTACTTTCCATAAACATCCTTCCTATATATGTTTGTGCACAACATATTTTATTTACAATGTCATCTTACGCTTGCTATGTAAACGTTTCCATGGCACAACTTTCCTTAAACAATGTGGAACTTTTATAAAAGAAAAGTGCAATGAACCTCATTACACTTTCCATTCTTCTTCATTAAAATCTAAATAGTTTCCGTTTTCCTTATATTGTCGAATGGCCTCCATAGCCTGATTTAAGACCATCTCTCCATCCAATCGCCCATAAGCCTGAGCATCGATCATGATAACCGGAACGAATGATGCATACGCTTTATAAAGCCTTCTGTACGTATGCCGAATTTGTGGACCTAAAAGCAGAACATCACAATGTTGCACTTCTTTTTCAACTTGTTCTTGATCAATGCACCATATCTGATGTTCTTGATGATGTTTTTTGGCAGCCTGATGCATAGATTCTACAAGCAGGCTGGTAGACATTCCCATACAACACGTCAACAATATTCGCATTCTATCCCTCGATTCTAATCCATAGATGATTCGATCGCACTCAATAAAGAAATCAAAGTATCAAAATCCTGTGTATGAATCATCGTTTTTACATATTCTGGATTCATTAAAAACTTGCTGGTAACTTTATAGAATTTCATTAAGTTCTGACCTGAATTTTTCTCCATAGACATTAAGAAAATCAATTGCACTTTCTTCTTTTCCCAAAGAATTGCTTTATCTAAAATACCTACACAAACAAAAGTATTTTTTGTCATAGGCTGATAAGGATGCGGTATCGCGATTCGATTACCAAATTCCGTCACTGCCTGTTTTTCACGGTACAATACTGATTCATAGAAAGATTCTGTAACATCTTCATGAATTTTTTGAATGCTTTGAACCATATATCTTAATACTTCTTCTTTTGTCGAAGCTTTGATATGTGTCAAGAAGAGCTCCTTTGAAAAATATTGTTTCATTCCAAATGTATGATTTTGAGCCAAAAACTTTTGAATCGTCTTTACATCTTTATCTTCCACAAATGTCTTAATTTCTAAAATAGGCACCGGTATGCTTTCCTGAATCGGAACAGTCGTAATTACATAGTCGATATGTGAAAAATCAACCGTTTTAATATGTAAAGAATCACTCGTTTTGATATCGTTTAAATAATTACCAAAGCGCTCCTTAAACTGATACATCAATAACTGTGCGGTTCCTCGACCAGTACCACAGACAATAAGAATGTTTTTCTTATCCCTTTTTTTATTTTTTCGCTCTAATGCCAGATTAAAATGAAGGGCAAAGTAGCCAATTTCATCTTCTCGAATCTCTTTATGATAATGCTTTTTCAGTTCTTCACTGGCAGCAACTGCCAAATTATAGGCCAAAGTATATTTTGTCTTGATATCTTTTAAGATTGGATTATGTAGTACCAGATCATAATCCATGCGCACGCCAAAGGGTACCAGATGTAAGGCAAGCATCATGCGAAGTTCCAGATCATCCATTAAATCAATGCCATAGGTTTTATCTACTGTTTTTAACATATGCGAAACCATGGCATACACATCATTGGGAATTACAACATTCCCTGATTTTGTTTCATCCAAAGTTACGGTTTTCTTAGCCGCCAAATGTATGGCAATATAACCAGACTCATCTTTAGGGATAGCTACATGGAATTCTTCCTGTAAAGCAGATACGATTTCATTAGCCATAACTAGCTCCGACCAGGTTTCAATTTCTTTCCACTGCGCTAAAGAAAGAGTCGTCTTTTGTCCCTCTTCAATTCGAAGTAATGCCACATAAATGTGCATAACTAAGTTTTGAAAAGACACATCGGACATATGAAAATCAGAATGATCAAAGATACGATTTAAAATCCTAATAATTTTTCGCTAAATTCAACTAAAAAGTTGATGTAGAGAATTAAAAACGATGTTTTTTAGTTTTGATAGAGTGTAAACACATCAATTGGCAGCTCAAAAGAACATATGTCTTTTGTCACAAAGGAAACAGTTCCCTTCATAGCCAACATATAAGCTTTTGTTTTTCTGGCTTCTGCTTTGATTTGGTATTTCATCTGTTTACGGAATACAAGCCAATCCAAATAGTGTTGTAGATGTCTTATGGAGACTCCATGATAATGTTTGATCATTTGTTTGAATTCCTGATGCAGCTGATTCACTTCGCCCAGACTGTTTCCGTTCTGACTTGCATAGTTTTTTTGGTTCGGTTTAGGCTGGATCGTATCTTTTTGAAACTGATTGTTGGAAGCAAACTCAAGAATGGCCTGTTTACCATCGGAAACGATCGTGCAGTCTTCATCGAATCGTTCAATATATTTTTGATATTTTTCCGTGCTTTCTGCTCCGTTACCGGCTATTTCAAACAACATGGTATCCCATTCATCTATGGCAGTCACAATACAAACCTTGTGACTGTTGATTCCCCGCTTATGTTTGCGGTTCGTATCTGTTTTTGATTTGCCTCGGACCTTACTTATCCGGGGCATATTCTTAGCTTTCATACCTTTCAGATTGATACCGGTAAATGTACTGTC
>OLSE01000462.1_pt1 | contig 50786 bp, 43 predicted proteins | sample 1673191 | NCBI WGS metagenome assembly OLSE01 (sample SAMEA3136764, study PRJEB25190) | human gut metagenome | biome: human gut; feature: human-associated habitat; material: faeces | place: Austria | collected 2013
CATATTTAGAATGAAACAGAGAGTTGAATTCGGGAAATACAATATCAATACATTTTTGAAGACGATTTTTGTATGTGTTTAACTCTTCTTTCAGATTATGATGATGACGGGTTAACTGTTTCTGCTCGTAGAGGTCAAAGCGATTTAACGTTGTAACACGATAAGGTTTATTGCGGTGATTAGAGGAAATCACATCGCAGATGGTGAGAGAATCAAGAGGGTCGTTTTTAGTAATACCGCCTTGTAATTTTCTTGTAAGATCAGTGGTTGTAGGATTAATCAGGGCAACGGTATATCGTCTGTCGAGAAGATACTTAAGTAAGGCAAAGTGATAATGACCTGTATCTTCCATGCCGATAAGAAGTTTCGATTTAGTATAGCTGCTCAATTTTGGGATGAGGAACAAGAAACCTTTCAGATTATTAGAAAAATCAGAAGGAGATAAAAGTATTTCTCCAGAGTTTTTATCAATTATGGAAAAAGTGTGTTTGTTTTTACCAATGTCAATTCCGACTAAAATCATGATAATACATTCCTTTCAAAAAAATATGTAATGTGTTTATCCACAACACTTGTTCCGTAAAACCTGGTACAAGATACGAATTCAAAGACTCATCTAACTAATCATTACTAAGAAACAAGGCGTGGTAAGAACCTCCTTCAAGTAGTCAAAGCCACAGGAATAACATATAAATCCACATCACATGTTTATATAATACCAATGTATCACACCGTAATCAACCACGGATTAAAAGGTTGATAGAAAGGAGAAAGGTATAATGTAAATGACTGTTAGATGAGTCTTTTTTACATTATACCAGGAATAGAAAAATGAAAAAAATTTTATCATTAATCGCAATTACATCACTTTTAGCGATAGCACCTGTGGTTTCAGCAGATAATACGATTTCTGTAAACATTGATGGTACACCGGTTGAATTTGATGTACCACCAATGATAATTAATGACAGAACAATGGTTCCAATGAGGGCTACTTTAGAAATGTTAGGAGCTGACGTAAGTTGGGATGATACAAACCGTGTAGCTACAGGTATAGCACCTGGAATAAGTGTTCAAATTCCGATAGACAGTGACGTTATATATCGAAGTACAATAGAAATCCCTACGGATTCACCGGCTACAATTATTGATGGACGAACACTTATACCATTAAGAGTGGTTTCTGAATGCTTTGGTATGAATGTTTCATATGATGAATCCACACATACAGTTAATATAACAAATAAAAATTCAATTGGCAGTTATAATTGGAATAGTTCATATACATATTATGGCGAATTATCCAATGGAGAGCCGGATGGTTATGGTGAGCTTTATAATGATGTGACTGGTCACATTGAGCAAATAGGTTTTTATAAAAATGGAGAAATAATCCAAGGCACTAATTATTATTCTAATGGTTCTATGTTTCAAGGTGCTTATAAAAATGGAGCAATAAATAATGGAACATATTATTATGCAAGCGGTGATTCCTTTGAGGGTTCATTTGATAATGAAATGAAAAATGGATATGGTACTTATCATTGGTCGGATGGTGTTTCTGTTTATGGCTATTTTGAAAATGATAAAATTAATGGTTTATGTACGTACTACAATCCTGATGGTACTGTAAAATATACTACAACTATGTATAATGGTATGACAGCACAAGAAGCATATGAAACCGAAAAAATAAACATAGATAATGAATATATAAATAAATTAACAGAAATATATGGACTGCAGTCAGAATTATACGAATTACAAACAACAGATCCATATTCGACTGATGAAGCTAAAGAAATATTAAGAAAGTATAATTTGTCTAATTATACAAATACTATTGCTTCAAATGGAGGTAGTATAGATAGTTATAGTGCAGCAAATGCAATGAGGCAACAAGCAGCGTTGTATTCGCAAGCACAGCAAGCTATACTTAATGCATATAATGCAAAAATTGAAAATATGCAAAAAATAATAGATGCTTTACAAAAGAATGTTGATAATTGGTATAATGATTCTATAAAAGCATTAAAAATAAAATATAATATATCCTGATAACTATAATCTATTTTGGATTGTTAAAATAATAAATATTTTAAGCTGAAATAAATGTGTTTTACTAAATAATACCACATAAAACCTCGTTTTTTTCACCATCTACACAATATGGTCTATTTTGGAATATTGGTAACGGACGTCAATCCTTGCGACTTATTTGAGAGAACAGATTCTCAAGTTGACGAGCTCTTCACACCTGATAGAGGTGGATTCTTGTATTTAGGTCAAGATGAGATATCCGAGCCGAAAGATGGCAGTGACTGTTAGTGTCAAAGAGGATAAATATGATTAATATAACACTCTTACCGGTTTTGATTTAAAAAGAGGGGCACATCAAAGTTAGACATTCTCAAAACAATTTGATATAGTTTAAAATATCACCTGCGGTATTTGTGAGGGAGCTAAGGACGTTGCCTTGAACTCTAACACTTGCCGTAGGTGTTGCTTTATGCGGAATTTTTAGAGGTTTGGCTGACTTGACAGATAGAATTTGCGGAAAGTATTGTTTATTTTTATGGCTTGTATATGTGAAAATTTAATGATATAATATTAAAAAAATATTAAGGGGTAGAAAAATGAAAATATTTGATAATATAATGTCTTGGAAAAAGCCCGAAATGCTTGACTTGGCAAAAGAGCTTAATATAAAAGGTCGTTCAAAAATGAACAAGGGCGAAGTGGCAGAAAGCATATCGAAAATATTATTATCAGACGAGTATTTTAAGACGGTTCTTGCGGCGCTTGACAAAGAACAAACAGAATGTCTTGTAAATTGGTGCGAGAGCAATGAAATTAAACAGTCAGACGTTTTCAAAATCAGACTTTTATTGGAATTAGGTTATATATCATTTGAAAATGAACAGTACAGCTTGTGTGACGAAGTAAAATACTTAGTTGCTAAATGTTATACAAACGAATCAAAAGGCGGTTTGGAAGTCAGAGATAAAATAATAAATTACTGCAATGTTTTTGCGGAACTTTACGAAATTGTTCCGTTGGACAAGGTTTTTGAAATATACGACAAGCAAAACCATGATATTTCAAAAGAAGATTTTATGGAATTGATTAATACTGTCAACGGTAAAATGGATTTGTGGGAAATATACAACAATTCGATTGTAAACACTTATGTTTTGGAAGAAGGTTTTTATGATGATTTGTTGAAAACGCAAGGTAACAAGCCGTTCTATATTCCGTCAAGAAAAAAGATTATGAAAATGGCTAACCCGGGATATATTGAAGAAACCAACGAATATCTTGCGCTTAGACATTACTTGATTAAGAGAATGGGTATGGATGAAGTAAAGGGCGAAAACTTATGCTTTGAAATTGAAATGGAATGTAAAATGAGCAATGAAAACGCTCCTGATATTCTTAGCTTGTTTGACAAGTATAATGTTGAATTAAATGATAATAATGCAAAAAAAGTAATCGGTTTGGTACAAGCTGTTAATTTAAACACAAGAAAAGCGGTAAACAGAGGTTATACCGATTTGCAAATCGAAGAAATGAATAACAGATATATGGTTCAGAACGATTTTTTCCCGTTCTTTATGTAAAAAACAAAAGCTCCCGAACTTATATGTTCGGGAGTTTTTTTATTCTTCTATCGGCAGAGCCACTTGTGTTATGAAAAGTTTTTTATCATTATGTTGCGGGGGACCTTCAAGATATGTATGACGACACATTCCCAAAGGTGTGAGATTATGTTCTTTGGCATACGACAAAAGTTTTTCGCGAACTTTCGGGAGTTCCTCATATGCACCGTGATGATAAATGCAAATTGCACGCATTGGGGTCAGTACGACGATATGTTCGCCGCTGCTTTCAGGCGGTACGGCAACACAGTAAGAAATTTCGTTGGGTGCGGACAATGAGTATTCTAAAAAATACATTCGCCTTGTCATATCGGTACCGTATTCACGCATGGCAAGTATTGCGGTATCGCGCAGAATATTTGTTTTATCGAGAATACTTTCCGTAGTAAAAGTGCGTCGATAAATCGTTTGTTTGTCAATGTGGATTTCCTTGATTTGTGTGGGATTGGTGTTTGCTCTTTCATACAACTTTTCAATATTCAAATTTATTTCGTCACGCATAGCTTCAAGGCGGCGGATAAGCGGTAATAAATCGGTTTCGCCGTCTAAATAGGCATGAATTTCATCAAGCGACAGACCGAGCTTTTGCAAAATACGTACTGTACGAATTTTAGTGAACGTATCTACGGTATAATAACGATTTCCGTTTTTACCGTCCTTAACGTCCGGAGTAATCAATCCTTTTGCTTCGTAATTCAATATGATTTTTCTTGTAATTCCGATTGATTTTGCCATTTCACCGATCGTAAACATATTTTTTTCAACATTCATATCATCACCCCAAAACATATATTAATACAAAAAACGGAAAAATGCAAGACATAGAAAAATGTTGTTTAAAATTCGTGTATAGTGGTATATATTATATATGAGTAAATTTACGGAGGTAATATAAATGGCAAACAAATATTCGGGAACAAAAACAGAGGAAAATTTAAGAACTGCCTTTTCAGGTGAGTCGCAAGCGCGTAACAAATACACATATTTTGCGTCGAAGGCAAAGAAAGACGGCTTTGAACAAATAGCGGATTTGTTTTTGAAAACAGCCGACAATGAAAAAGAACACGCAAAAATGTGGTTTAAAGAATTAAACGGAATCGGAACAACGGCAGAAAATCTTGTTTCGGCGGCAGAGGGCGAAAATTTTGAATGGACAGATATGTATGCCGATTTCGCAAAAACTGCCGAAGAAGAAGGTTTTACCGAATTGGCTGAAAAGTTCCGTATGGTAGCCGAAATAGAAAAAACTCACGAAGAACGTTACCGTGCATTGCTTCACAACGTTGAAACAAAAGAGGTTTTTGAAAAGAGTGAGGTCAAGGTTTGGGAGTGCCGTAACTGCGGTCATATTGTTGTAGGCGTAAAAGCTCCGCAGGTTTGTCCTGTGTGCAATCACCCGCAAGCATATTTTGAAATTCACGCAGAAAATTATTAAAAATTTCAGCATATCATTTTTGGAAATGATATGCTTTTTTATTTGAAAATATTAATCGAAAAGTCTTGATTAAATGAATAATTAATGATAAAATGTATGTAATGGCGGTTGAAATTTGTATGAATTGAATTTGCAATTTTACAGACGCTATTATTAAAATTGTTTTTTTATTTGAGAAAGGCTATGGAGTTGAAAATGAAAAAAATTACGGCTCTTTTAACGGTATTGATGATGTGCATGACATTCGGTGCGGATTTTGTATACGCAGCGGACAGTAATTCGGCACGCAATGCTGTTTTGCAAATACGTAAGGAGATAGACAGTCACAAGTCGAACATTCAATCGAAAAACGGTGAACTGTTTAAACTTACACCCGAAGAAATCGCCGAAGCGGATTTTAAGAATTATGATACGTCATCAGTACTGTTGGGAACTGACTTGTATGAGTTTTCTGCCGGCAGTGTTTCAAACGACATAAAAGGCAAAGACGGAACAATAAACACACTTGCTCCGAATGAATACAAAGTTCACAGTACGATTAAATACGGAAAATATCCGTCAATATTCAATTCAGACACGGTGATAAAAACTTCCGGCGGAAAACGGGCAACGCTTGTTGCGGATTATTCGGACGATGTGCCGTCATATCAGATTGTGAAGAATGTTGAGAATTTATATGTCGAAAATATAGATTTTGAAAATTTTCCTATGATAAAGTTTGAAAATTGCGATAATATTATTTTCAACAACTGTTCTTTTACCGATTTTGAAAACAACGGAATTGTGTTCAGAGATTGCAGTAATATCGCGATTTTGAACAGTAAGTTCACAAATTGCGGCAATCAGATTTCGGACAGTTCAAACAGCGGTTACAGTATAAGAATAGTCGGTGATGCACAAAGTCCGACTGAAAATGTGCTTGTTGAAAATTGTACTTTCGAGAGCAGCTGCGGTAAGACGATAAGTTTTGTCGGCAACGTTGACGATTATGTTGTAAGAAATAATACGATTAACAACAGTGTTTGGGGGGCGATTGATTATTGGACTCCGACTGTTTCGGGCAAATATGCAGATGTTATTGAAAATAATGTGTGCAAAAATATCGGTTTCGGCAAACCGTCCGTAAATGATACGAACGCACTTACAAGCGGTGTGGGTTGTGCGGCGATATTCGCGGGTATGGGAACATCGCTCCCTAATACGATTGTGAAAAATAACGTTGTACAAAATTGCGTTGAAACGGGTATCGAAGGTCCGTATGAATTGGTTTATCACAATACGGTAAAAAATACAGGCGAAAATTCCGTTGCGCGTTATACCGGCTCTACAGAGGCGATATATATTAAGCTGACGACTGAATTTGAACAGAAATATATAGGAAATACTATCGAAACAAGAGGTTTGAGATGCTTTTCTTCTTACTCGAACAGAGATGATGAGTACAAGGGAATATACATTTTGAACAATTCTGTGAATTTGGAAAATACAGATGCAAGTATTGCTTGCAATTACACTCGTTCGGACATTGAAATCAACTGTAAAAAAATAAAGAAGATTGTTATTGAAAATAATACGGGAATGATGAAAGACAAAAAGAGTGTAAACATCTATACCGACAAGGGTTATGTTATGGATTATTTCAGTATTCATAATCCTTGTATGATAGGCTCAGTGCCTGAAAAGGCGAGATATTGCTTTAATATCAATAATAATTAAACAGAATGCAGTCAAAATCGTTGCGGATTTGTCTGCAGACTCAATTAAGCTAATTATTGGGGAACATATAAACAATGCGTATGCTTTGTTTATGTGATCCTTTTTTGGTGCAAATATATAAAAATTATAGGTATATTTAATAGATAATTACTAAAAAGTAAAATATATGTTGAAATTGCACGAATAAAGTGATATGATAAAAGTATAATTTGTACAAAAGGGATGATAGCTGTGGAATATATTGGGCATACATCAGACGACGGACGGAAACAGCTGCTTTTGGACCACTTGAACGGAACGTCAAAGTTATGTCGTGAAAATGCGAATGAATTTTGGGCGGATATAGCCAAATTTGTGGGGCAAATACACGATATAGGCAAGTATACATCGGGTTTTCAAAAACGTATAAACGGTGCGGAAAATATCCGAGTGGAACACGCAATATGCGGTGCAAAAGAAGTTGCGAAAGCACCGCCGAAATCATATGTGCCTATGATTGAGTATTGCGTTGCGGGACATCATTCGGGTTTGCCTGACGGCGGAACGAAAGTTGACGGTGAAGAAGATTCGACCTTGCACGGCAGAATGAAACGAAAAACCGGCGATTATTCTGCGTATGAAAATGAAGTTAAACTTGAATATCCCAAAGATAATTTGAGAGAACTTTTTGATGTCAGTAATCAGAGAGAAATTATTGAAAGGTATTCTTTTTTTACAAGATATTTGTTTTCATGCCTTACGGATGCGGATTTTATAGATACGGAGCGGTTTGTAACTCCCAACACAGACAGAGGTATGGACGGAGATTTTCAAAAAGCATACGAAAAAGTATGTGAAAAACTTAATTCTTTTAAAATAGAAACCAAACTTCAAGAATCAAGAAGTATTATACAAGAACAGGTTTATAAAAGCGTTGAATCGAATGCGAATGTGTATACATTGAATATGCCGACAGGCAGCGGAAAAACTCTTTGCAGTATAAGAGCGGCTTTGAAAACTGCGATAGAGAATAAGAAAAAACGTATTATATATGTAATTCCGTATGTCAGTATAATTGAACAGACAGCAAAGGTATTCGAGGATATTTTCGGTGATGTACTTCCTGTGTTGCAGCACCATTCAAATTATGATTTTGATGATGATAAAAATGAAGATGAGAACGAAATAACTTCGGAAAAATTAAAACGTTCCTGTGAAAATTGGGACGCAAAACTTATAGTAACAACGAATATTCAATTTTTTGAATCACTGTATCATTATAAAGGCAGACGACTTAGGAAACTTCATAATCTGGCGGACAGTGTTATCATATTTGACGAAATACATATGCTGCCGATTGACTATATTCAGCCTTGTTTAAGGGCGATAGGGTATGTGACGAAGTATCTTAACAGTACGGCAATTTTGATGTCGGCGACAATGCCGAATTATGATAAATTTATGGAAAGGTATATGTCAGGTGTCAAAATAGAAAATGCGGTTAAGGATACGTCGTTGTTTAACGTATTTGATAAGTGCAGATATGAGTATATCGGAAAGTGTGAACTTGCTTCACTGGCAGAAAAGGCACAGGAATATGACAATGCACTTATAATTGTGAACAAAAGGAAAACGGCAAGGGAATTATATGATATTTGCAGCGGTAACAAGTATCATTTGTCAACATATATGACGCCTTTGCACCGTTCGGAGATTATTGCAAAAATAAAGGAAGATATAAAGAACGGAATTAATACGACCGTGATTTCAACATCGCTGATTGAGGCGGGTGTTGACCTTGATTTTAAGGCGGTGTTCAGAGAAATTGCGGGGATTGATAACATATTACAGTCCGGCGGTAGATGTAACCGTGAGGGTAAGATGGATATGGGCGATGTGTTTGTTTTTGAAACAGACGGCGGAAAAGGTGAAATTCAGCTTAAATCAAATATAACACGAAATTTATTTGAGGAATTTGACAATATTTCAACCGACAAATGTATTGAAGAATATTACAGTCGCTTATTTGCGTTTAATGACGGCAATATAGACAAAAGTACCATAACTTCGCTTATGGGTGAAAATTTGAAATTTGATGAAATACCGTTCAGAACGTATGCCGAGAATTTTAAGTTTATCAAAAATCAAGTTATAGGAATAGTAATTCCGCGTGATGAAAATAAAGATTTGATTGAACAGCTCAGATACGGAAAACTGTCCGTAAAACGAAAATTACAGCAGTACAGTGCGTCCGTACATATTTGGGAGCTTGAAGAAATGATTAAAGAGGGGATTATAGAACAGCTTGATTGTGGTGTTTGCATACTTGCAAATACAGATTATTATAAGTCGGACGTGGGTTTGACGTTGGAAAATGATGTAGATTATTTTGTATGAGGAGGTTAAAATGAGTTACGGATTTAAAATTATGGTTAAAGGCGATTATGCCGCGTTTAACCGCCCTGAAATGAAAGTTGAACGTGTGAGTTATGATGTTCCGACACCGGGAGCTCTTGAGGGACTGATAAAGTCTGTGTATTGGAAACCGGCAATTCGGTATGTAATTGATAAGATTATCGTTTTTAATCCGATAACATTTATCAATGTTCGCCGTAATGAGGTTAAGGAAAAAATAAAATTGCAGTTGGTGCAGAAAAGTATGAAAAACGGTACAGGTGATGCAACGATTTATACTAAGAATATGATAAATCAACGTGGAAGTATGATTTTGAAAGATGTATGTTACGGCGTGGAATTTCACTTTGAACTTACGGGTATACAGAGTGACCATGATGATGAGTCGGAGGAAAAGCATTATAATATTCTTCTAAGACGTTTAAGAAACGGTCAACAATTCAGACAACCTGTGCTTGGGTGTCGTGAATTTCCCGTAAAGAGTATTGAGCTTGTGGAGGAATTTCCGCTTGAAAATGTTTCGGATACGTTAAAAGGTGATACGGATTTAGGATTTATGCTGTATCATATGAAGTTTGAGGACGGCGGACATCCGAAAGATAATGATTGGGATAAACGTAATTTTTCGGACAAGGCAGACGCACTTTTTTACAGACCGCATATGATTGACGGTGTTATAGATGTAGCAAAATATAGGGAGATGATGAAATGCTGATAAAGGCTTTGAATGAATATTACGATATTCTTGCGAGAAATGACAAGGTTTGCAAAGACGGTTTTTCAAGACAGAATATCACGCATATGATTATGCTGAGAAAAGACGGTACAGTAAGCGATATTATAAACGTGGAGCAGGAAAGTGAACCCGACAGTAAGGGTAAAACCAAACTTCAGCCTATATCGGTGGTTTTGCCGGAGAGAACGCAGAAACCCGGTATAGACGGAAATATTGTCGAACACAGACCGTTATACATTTTCGGACTTAATTACGACAATAAGAGCGGTACATATTCAACAGAGGACAGTACGGATAAGGCGAAGAAATCGCATAAAGCATTTGTGGACAAAAACCTTGAATTTACAGAGGGTATGACATCGGATATAGTTACGGCATACAGAAACTTTCTGCAAAAGTGGAATCCGCAGGACGAAACCGAAAATGAGCTGCTTGTAAATCTCGGAAAAGCATACTCGACGGCGAATTTTATTTTCGGTCTTGACGGACACCCTGAAATAAAATTGCACGATACTGACGGCGAAATTGCTCAAAAGATAACGGAACTGAAAAAATCAGTCGGACCGGTGCAGGGTAATGACATATGTGCCGTTACGGGAGAAAAAGGTGAAATATCGGTAACGCACGATAAAATCAAGGGTGTAAGAAATGCAAATGCAACAGGTGCGTTAATGGTTTGCGTAAATAATACGGCAGAGTGTTCATACGGCAAAGAACAGGCGTACAACAGTTCCATAACGCAAACTACTATGAAACACTACACAGAGGCATTAAACACTTTAATCGCAGACAAAAATCACAGAATATATCTTGATGATATGACAGTTGTATTTTGGGCGATGTCAGATGACGATTCAAAAGAAACGGATTTGTTTGCTTCAATGCTTGGGTTTGACGATAAGATTGACGCAGATGAAATGAACGGTATTTTGCTTAAATCGCTTAATGACGTAAATCAGGGCAAAAGTCCCGATTTTACAGAACTCGATATTGATAAAAATGTTGAGTTTTATATTGTGGGAATTGCTCCGAATGTTTCGCGTCTTGCACAAAAATTTATATACCGTGATAAATTCGGCAACATATTTTCACATATAGCAAGACACCAAGCAGATATGATGATTGTTAATTCAAAAGGAAATATACCGATGTGGCGAATATTCCGAGAATTAAAACCGCCTCAAAGCACAAATTACACCACACCGCCGCCGCTTATGGCTTCGGTGTTCGGTGCGATAATAAACGGTACACGTTATCCCGAGTCCTTGCTTGAAAATGCCGTAAGACGAGTGAAAACGGATAAATCGGTAAATTATGTTCGTGCAGGTATTATCAAGGCTTGCATAAACAGAAAAGATAGATATTCAAAAAATAAGGAGGAGATAAAAATGGCACTTGATATTGAAAATAATAATCAAGCGTATCTGTGCGGCAGACTTTTTGCCGTACTTGAAAAAGTTCAATCGGACGCATTACCTGGATTGAACAGAACAATTAAGGATTCATATTTTGCGTCAGCTTGTGCAAATCCGTCAACGGTATTTCCGAAACTTATAAAGCTTTCGCAATACCACATTGAAAAACTTGAATATAAAGTTAAATATAAGATAGTTACGGGTGAAATTATGGACAAGCTAAACGGCAAATTTCCAAAGACATTACCGCTTAGCGAGCAAGGTAAGTTTATTATAGGCTATTATCAGCAAACACAAGATTTTTATAAGAAAAAAGAAGATAAGGAAATATGAAAGGAAGTAGAGAATTATGGAACCAATTAAAAACAGATACGAATTTACAGTTATTTTTGATGTAGAAAACGGAAATCCCAACGGTGATCCCGATGCAGGCAATATGCCGAGAATTGATCCCGAAACGTCGGCAGGACTTGTTACAGATGTGTGCTTAAAGAGAAAAATCCGCAACTTTGTGGAAATTTTTAAAGAAGATGAGCCGTATTATAATATTCTTGTAAAGCCTGATAAGGCACTTAACACAAAATTTACGGAGGCATATGAGGCAATAGGCGAAAAGACAGGTCAAAAGGGTAAAAATCCTGAGGCGGTAAGAGCGGCAAGGGATTACATATGTCAAAATTATTTTGATGTAAGAACATTCGGTGCGGTTATGAGTACAGGTAACGACCCATGCGGTATTGTCAGAGGTCCTGTTCAGATTAGTTTTGCAAAGAGTGTTGATCCGATATTTACACAGGATATAACAATTACAAGACAGGCAAGAACAAATGAAAGTGATAGTGCTACTATGGGCAGAAAGAGCATAGTACCGTATGGCTTGTACAGGGCGGACGGATATGTGTCGGCTATGCTTGCACAGAAAATTACTAAGTTTTCGGAAGAAGATCTTGAACTTTTGTGGAAGGCCATTATCAATATGTTTGAACACGACAGAAGTGCCGCAAGAGGTAAAATGTGCGTAAGAAAACTTTATGTATTCAAGCATGATTCCTTACTCGGAAATGCTCCGGCGAATGTGTTGTTTGACAAAATTGTTATCGGCAAAAAAGACGGAGTGGAAGTTCCGAGAAGTTTCAATGATTATGAAATCACTGTCGATAAAAATATGCCTGAAGGAGTAGAACTTCAGGAGAAAGCATGATTAATATAAGGACAATACAGCATTATATGTATTGCCCGAGAAGATTCGGATTGCTTGAAATTGAGAATGCCTGGGCTGAAAATGTTTCGGTTGTGTTGGCGAATATTATGCACGAAAACGTACATTCGGGCAAACACCAATTCAAAAGCAATAACAAGGTTGTTTTAAGCTCGGTTACTTTGTATAATGATGAACTTGAATTGTATGGTGTTGCGGATTGTATAGAGTTTTGCAAAAATAAAGACGGCGTACCGATAGACGGTCTTGACGGAAAGTACACTGTCAGACTTGTGGAATACAAGCCTACACAGCCTAAAGACGGCTCTATAAGAGAAACTGACGCGATACAGGTATTTGCTCAAAAATTGTGTGCGGACTATATTTGGAAATGCAACAGTGAGGGGTGCATATATTATGCCGATACAAGAAAACGTGTGAAACTGCCGTTTGATGAGGAGTATGACAGGTATAAAGTTTTGCTTGATGATTTGGTCGGTAAAATGCAAAACGTAATGGAAAGCGGTGTTATTCCTCCAAAAATAAAAGGTCAAAAGTGCAGTGGTTGCTCGATTAAAGATTTGTGTATGCCTAAAACGAAAAAGTACAGCATTAAACAGCTTATTGAGGAGGATTGCGTATGAGAAAACTTTTGAATACTTTGTATGTCACGAATGAAAATATATACATGACTCTCGACGGCGAAAATGTTGTATGTAAGGAAAATAATGAAGTTAAATTACGACTTCCGTTTTCAAATATTGAGGCAATATTTTGTTTCAGCTATCTTGGCTGTTCGCCTGCACTCATGGGGAAGTGTGCCGATTACGGCATACCTATTAACTTCATATCTCCGTCAGGCAGATTTTTGGCTCGCGTGCAGGGTGCGTCACACGGAAATGTGTTGCTGAGAAAACGTCAATACGAACTTTTTTCAAAACCGCCTGCACTTTTAAGACAAAATACCGTTGCCGCAAAATTGGCGAATACAAAAAGTGTTGTGAAAAGAACGCTTAAAGATTATCCGCAAATTGATGAGGACGGCAAGCTGACTCATTGTATAGAACGCTTGGACGGTTGTATTAAAAGCGTGTATATCACAGATGATTATGACGGCATACTCGGTACGGAGGGGAACGGTGCAAAGGCATATTTTGATGTGTTTGACAGCCTTATTCTTCATCAAAAAGACGATTTCTGTTTTGCAATGAGAAGTAAAAGACCTCCGCTCGATAGGGTGAATGCAATGTTGTCGTTTTTATATACGATTTTTACCCGTGAATATGCGGCGGCACTTGAAAGTGTGGGATTGGACAGTTATATGGGATTTTATCATTCGCTTCGCCCCGGACGTGAATCGCTTGCGTGTGATTTGGTCGAGGAGGGGAGATGTATTGTTGAAAGATTTGTGTTGACATTAATAAATCTTAAAATTATTAAACCCGAAGATTTTGATGTACAGTTAAGCGGTGCAGTTTTCTTGAATGATGACGGCAGGAAAAAGGTGCTCTCAAAATGGCAGGAGAAAAAACGTACCGATATGATACATCCGTATTTGAAGGAAAAAATCCCTATTGGACTTTTGCCGTATGTGCAAAGTATGTTGCTTGCAAAATTTGTGCGTGGTGAAATTGACGAGTATCCGTGTTATTTGGCAAAGTAGGTGATATTGATGATGACTTTGGTAAGTTATGATGTGTCAACTGTCGATGCGGCAGGCAGGAAAAGACTTCGCAAGGTTGCAAAGGAATGTGTTAATTACGGACAAAGAGTGCAAAATTCTGTGTTTGAAGTTGATGTTGATTACGGAACATTCTTGAAATTAAAAGATAGACTTATGAAAATTATTGATGAAGAACAAGATAGCCTTCGATTCTATTATTTGGGTAATAATTGGAAGAGGAGAGTGGAGCATATAGGTGCAAAGGAAACATATGACCCTGAGGGCAGTTTGATTTTGTGAGCGAACGTGCAGTGATATTGGTTTTATATGGAGGTTCGCTGAAAAAATAATACATATTATGTAAAAAATATCGATTTTTAAAGTGATTTTTAGTAAAATGTCCGCTCTGTTGTGGTGGTGTGACTTCACATATACAATATGTAGAGTCACGCTCCCCACGGAGCGTGTGAGTTGAAATGATAAAATGGAAGAACTTGTCGAGCTGTACCACAGTCACGCTCCCCACGGAGCGTGTGAGTTGAAATTCGGAATAATTGTTAATACTACTTCGTTTTCCTGATGTCACGCTCCCCACGGAGCGTGTGAGTTGAAATCGTCTAAAGTCTCTGACATTGTGCCTAACTGTGCGTCACGCTCCCCACGGAGCGTGTGAGTTGAAATCGCGATACGGATCATCAACCATTCTATTCGTAATGTCACGCTCCCCACGGAGCGTGTGAGTTGAAATGGCGTAGACAGAACAACATATGTTAAATATGAAGTCACGCTCCCCACGGAGCGTGTGAGTTGAAATAACGTCCGCACGAACATAATATTTGATTTTTATGTGTCACGCTCCCCACGGAGCGTGTGAGTTGAAATCCGTGAAAAAAAATCTTCATGAAAGAAAAAAATTTGTCACGCTCCCCACGGAGCGTGTGAGTTGAAATAACTGCACCGATTTTCTTTGCGTCATCATCTGAGTCACGCTCCCCACGGAGCGTGTGAGTTGAAATAATTCGGCAATTAAGTTAATTAATACTGCTGTGGTCACGCTCCCCACGGAGCGTGTGAGTTGAAATCTCTCTTCACAATAAATTTTGATTCGATTTTTTTAGTCACGCTCCCCACGGAGCGTGTGAGTTGAAATAATTTTGCCGTCAATTGGTAATAAAATACTGCCACGTCACGCTCCCCACGGAGCGTGTGAGTTGAAATTTTCAATCCGTTTTTTTAGTTGCTTTTCGACTGTGTCACGCTCCCCACGGAGCGTGTGAGTTGAAATGCCATTTTAACCGTCAAATATTCATAATTTTCTGTCACGCTCCCCACGGAGCGTGTGAGTTGAAATGATGAATTGAAAAAAGAGGAGGAATATAGTCGAGTCACGCTCCCCACGGAGCGTGTGAGTTGAAATTATGGAATACGCATTTTTTGCAGTTACAAATCGTCACGCTCCCCACGGAGCGTGTGAGTTGAAATGTCTGCTTCTTCTGTAGGAACATTTGGCTGTTGTTCGTCACGCTCCCCACGGAGCGTGTGAGTTGAAATGACAATTTGGTTGTATCAATCAATCTGTCCTCAGTCACGCTCCCCACGGAGCGTGTGAGTTGAAATCTTCGTTTTTAATCGTAGACATCCAATTTGTTACGTCACGCTCCCCACGGAGCGTGTGAGTTGAAATTGGATTGATTATAACATTAATTTACAAAATTCGCAGTCACGCTCCCCACGGAGCGTGTGAGTTGAAATGTCTGCCTGCAAGGTGTTTGATTATGCTTTACGCGTCACGCTCCCCACGGAGCGTGTGAGTTGAAATTTCTTTTTGACCGTTTTGTTTATAGTTTGTTTTAGTCACGCTCCCCACGGAGCGTGTGAGTTGAAATATGATGAAATGCTGGCGATAATGGACATTTTAAGGAAGTCACGCTCCCCACGGAGCGTGTGAGTTGAAATACCTTTTCTTTTTCTTTGGGACGGTATTAATACGTCACGCTCCCCACGGAGCGTGTGAGTTGAAATTTCGGCACTAACGTTTATTTTTATACAGTCTGTTGTCACGCTCCCCACGGAGCGTGTGAGTTGAAATTTGTTACAAAGTGTACTACACCAAAGGCAAGCATTGTCACGCTCCCCACGGAGCGTGTGAGTTGAAATGTCCTCTGTTTCATCGACGAACGCATATACTGCTGTCACGCTCCCCACGGAGCGTGTGAGTTGAAATTAGCACTTGCGTATAAAATCAAGTGCATATCATGTCACGCTCCCCACGGAGCGTGTGAGTTGAAATTCTTTGGGCGGGATAAACCCGCCCGATATTGTTTGTCACGCTCCCCACGGAGCGTGTGAGTTGAAATTCTTTTTTCGACTGTTTTTTGTTTATAGTTTGTGTCACGCTCCCCACGGAGCGTGTGAGTTGAAATTCTTTTTTCGACTGTTTTTTGTTTATAGTTTGTGTCACGCTCCCCACGGAGCGTGTGAGTTGAAATATCAATTATTATAATAAGTATCGTGTGGTTGGTGAGTCACGCTCCCCACGGAGCGTGTGAGTTGAAATTTATGTCCTGCTAAGAAAATGTTAAATGCTACACGTCACGCTCCCCACGGAGCGTGTGAGTTGAAATCTTGTTGTGCCGGAGTTACACCAGAAAAACATAGTCACGCTCCCCACGGAGCGTGTGAGTTGAAATTGGGAGATGCCGAATCTATACAAAAAAATATCGCGTCACGCTCCCCACGGAGCGTGTGAGTTGAAATTTCCGTAAATTCTCCGTTGTCTAAGATGTTGGATGTCACGCTCCCCACGGAGCGTGTGAGTTGAAATCGCCATACCGCAACGCCGAATATTTTATGTATGTCAGTCACGCTCCCCACGGAGCGTGTGAGTTGAAATCATAGCAGTCTTTAGCTGTGCAATCTTCACGCCGGTCACGCTCCCCACGGAGCGTGTGAGTTGAAATTCTGACACGTCCAACATAATTGTTCTTTAACCAGTCACGCTCCCCACGGAGCGTGTGAGTGGGGGCGTCGGGGTGCCAACCTATACAAAATAGTAATTACAGAAAATAGGAGATAAATGGCAGATTACCGCCTTACGGAGCCATCACTCCGTCACTGCGTGTCTCATCTCCTCAAGGAGAGGTATAAAAGACTCTATTGATGGGAGCCGGTGACGAAGTCGGCTAAGTGGCAAGCAAACAAAAAATGGGCGGTGAATAACCGCCCGAAGAATAACTAATTTTTAGATTTATTAACCATAAATATACCGACTGAAACAAGGACAAGTGCTACAAGACCCTGAACACCGAAAGCCTGATTTTTCTCGCCGAGAAAAACAGCCGAAAGGATAACGCCGAAGATCGGATTTGTAAAACCGAAAACGGCAACTTTACCGACAGGGTTATATTTAAGCAATATTCCCCACAAAGTATATGCTACAGCTGAAATCATCGCCATATATATAAGAAGTGCGATAGATGCAAGAGTAAATCCGGAAATCTTACCGCCTGTTGCTATTCCGACAACGACAAGAATAATACCGCCTAAAAAGAACTGATAACCGCTAAGAACCACAGGGTTTTCATCTTTAGAATATTTTTTAATCATACCCGATGAAAGTGCATAAGCTGCCGCTGAAAGCAATATAGCACCTTCACCGGAAAGTTTTATACTCATATCAAAACCGCCGTTCGCAAGGTTAATTACAACAACTCCTAAAAATCCTACAACACATCCCAAAACTTTTAAAACCGTCATTTTTTCGTACTTGAATATAAATACTGCGAATAATATTGAAAGAAATACGTTTGCGGCATTTATAATAGAAGATTTTACGCCTGATGTATTTGCTAAGCCTATGTAGAAAAACACATACTGCAAAACTGTTTGCACCATAGAAAGTTTAAAAACCGAAAAAAGTGATTCTTTTTTCGGTACAAGTATTTTTTTGCTTAAAATACTTCCGAAAAGAATTGTAAGTATACCGGCAAGTGTGAAACGAATACCGGCAAAAAGAAATTGTGAGCCGACCGCACCGGACGGAATGTTAAACATCTGATAACCTATTTTAATACAAGGAAAAGCACTTCCCCAAAGCAGACAGCATATAATCGCAAGTCCGCAGACGACAGGTGTTTTTGTTAATAATTTTTTATTCATAATATTACCCTCCTCAAAAACAACAACCATTCGATTGTACCACAAAATCACAATCAAAACAAGAAAAATATTTAGTTTTTTATAACTTTTGCGATTATTTAATAATTTTTGAAAAAAGTATTGAAAAATAAAAACATTGTGCTATAATAGTTCAGGCATTAAACAAAGAGAGGAGATTACATATGACTAACGATATGACTAAGGGCAGTCCGATAAAGTTGATATTAAGCTTTATGGTACCGCTTCTTATAGGTAATATATTTCAGCAGTTCTATAATATGGCGGATACGATTATTGTCGGAAGAACTATAAGTGTTGAGGCACTTGCGGCAGTTGGTGCGACAGGTTCAATCTCATTTTTGATTGTGGGATTTGTGCAAGGTGTGACGAGCGGTTTTGCGGTTATAACCGCACAGAGATTCGGTGCAGGCAGTGAAAACGGCGTAAGGCGTTCCGTTGCGACAAGCATTATTTTAGGTATAGCCGTAACGATTGTTATGACGGCGATAAGCGTATTGGCGGCAAGACCGCTTTTGGAGATTATGAAAACTCCGTCCGACATTATAGACGATTCGTACAACTACATAATAGTAATTTTTGAAGGTATTGCGGCAGCGGTATTTTTCAACTTGTTTTCAAGTATACTCCGTTCGCTCGGCGACAGTAAAACACCGCTTGTATTCTTGATAATCGCAAGTATTATCAATATTATACTTGACTTTGTATTTATTCTTACATTTAAAATGGGTGTTGCCGGTGCGGGTTGGGCAACTGTTATCGCACAATTTATTTCGGGTATATTGTGCTTTGTATACAGTTTGAAAAAATTCCCGATTCTAAGACTTACAAAGCACGATTGGAAATTCTCTTGGAAATTTGCTTGGCAACACCTTGAAGTCGGCTTGCCTATGGCGTTTCAGTTTTCGATAACCGCCATCGGTACAATGGTAATCCAATCGGCACTTAATTCGCTCGGTTCAACTGCCGTTGCGGCATTTACAGCCGGTTCGAAAATAGACCAATTTGCAACACAGCCGCTTGCGTCATTGGGCGTTGCGGTTGCGACATACACCGCACAAAATTACGGCGCAAGAGAGCTTGAAAGAATTAAAAAAGGTGTGACGGGTGCGGCGATTATCGCAACGGTTTGCGGTATTGTAGGCGGATTTGTTGTTATTACGTTCGCAAAACCGCTTGTTGCATTGTTTGTCGGCAGCGGTCAGAATGAAGTTATGTCGCTTTCAAAAGAATACCTTGTTCTAAACGGTGTATTCTATGTGATACTCGGTTTACTGTTCGTTTACAGAAATGCTCTGCAAGGTATAGGCAGTAGTATGATTGCGTTTTTCGGCGGTGTTTGGGAACTGGTTATGCGTTCGCTTGTTGCATTTGTGCTTGTGTCGTATTTGAAGTTTGCGGCGGTATGTATTGCGTCACCTGTTGCGTGGTTTGGGGCGACAATTTGGCTTATGATTGCTTACTTCATTATCATAAAGCACATTATTAAAAAAGCAAATTTCGCTAAAATTAATTATTGATGTATATTTAATATTGCAAACTTTATCCTTTTTTGATATAATGAGTAGTATATTTTAAAAAAGAGAGGTATTAATATGACATCACAAAGTATAATACAGGGTATTGTATTACTTCTGTATCTTATCGCTATGGTAATGGTCGGATTTGTTTTCTACAAAAAAAATTCAACACATTCCGATTATGTACTTGGCGGACGCGGTATGAACGTTTGGGTAACGTCACTAAGTGCGCAGGCTTCGGATATGAGCGGTTGGCTGTTGATGGGGCTTCCGGGTACTGCATATTTGTTGGGTTCGGGTGCTACAAACGCAATATGGACTGCAATAGGTCTTGCACTCGGTACATATTTTAACTGGTTAATCGTTGCAAAACCGCTTAGAAAATATACACAGATTGCAGGCAATTCAATCACAATTCCCGACTTTCTGCAAAACAGGTTTCATTCAAAATCAAACGTACTTCGTATATTCTCGGCGTTGTTTATTTTGATATTCTTTACGGTTTATACATCGTCAATGTTTGCGGCAGGTGCTAATTTGTTTGATTATGTATTCGGTATCGGATATATACCTGCACTTATTTTGAGCGTTGTCGTTGTAACGGCATATACATTCCTTGGCGGATTTAAAGCGGTTTGTTGGACAGACTTGTTTCAGGGATTGCTTATGTTTGCCGCAATAATCGTTGTACCTTGCTTTATGTATAAAGGTCTTACTTCAAATACATTTGAATGGTCGGAAATCGGTAAAATTACACTTGGTGTATCGGAAGGTTTCGGTGCAATGGGCATAGTCAGTGCTATTGCGTGGGGACTTGGATATTTCGGTCAGCCTCATATTCTTACAAGATTTATGGCTATAAAGTCGTCAAAGGATATTAAGCCTGCAAGAAGAATTGCTATGGTTTGGGTTATTGTAAGTCTTGCTATGGCAGTATTGGTTGGTATATTGGCATCGCCGTATATTCAATATATGTTCAAAACAGGTCAGATTACAGACCCTTCATCACTTAGCATTTTGAATGCAAACGGTATGCTTGAGGGTGCAAATACACAAAAAGTATTTATGGTGCTTGTACAGAATATGTTCCCGACAGTTATTGCGGGATTGTTGCTTTCGGCTGTACTTGCGGCTATTATGTCAACAGCCGATTCACAGCTTCTTGTTGCGTCATCATCATTCTCATCGGATATATACAACACGCTTTTCAACAAGAATGCTTCGGAAAAGACATTGCTTAACGTAAGCCGTATCACGATTTTGGTTGTTGCAATTATAGCTTGCTTGCTTGCACTTGACCCTAATTCATCGGTGTTTGAAATCGTTGCTCACGCATGGGCAGGTTTCGGTGCGGCATTCGGTCCGGTTATTCTTTGCAGCCTGTTCTGGAAACGCTGTAATGAATACGGTGCATTGGCAGGTGTTATATCCGGCGGTGCGGTAGCACTTTTGTGGGCATATGTTCCGACTGCTATATGGGGTGCGGATAATCTTCCGGGTATATTTACCGTATATGAAATTATTCCGGGATTTATTGTATCGCTTGTACTTATCTTTATAGTGTCACTTGCCACAAAAGCTCCGTCAAAGGAAGTTATAGAGGAATTTGAATCGGTTAAAACAGCAGATGTATAAGAGACAGGCAGTCGGCGTTTGCCGACTGCCAAAAAATCACATCATAAGATGTGATTTTTTAGTTTTTTTAGAGAAAAATCATAAAGTTCCTCCGAAGTCGAAACTTTAGATTTTAAGTCATTTCTGTCGCGCAGGTCGCCAGAAATGATTATAACTTGAGGTTGCACCTCAAACTCCCAAGAATAAAGAAAACAAAACCATAAAGGTTTTGTTTTGTATGCGGATTTTTTGAAAATATTTAATAAAAATGCTTGACAGAGAATAAATAATCTGATATAATATCTCAGAAAAGAAAACAAGCAGAACAATCCGTTCTCACCGTACGGCGAAGGCTTTGCGGTAAATATACAGATACTTTGGGTATCGGTGTATTGTGCGGGTGCGTTTTGCAGCCGTTTTTTTGTTTATGTTTTAAGGAGGGATTAACAATTAGTAAGAATGATTTGCAGATTAACGAACAAATTCGTGATAACGAAATTCGAGTTGTTTCAGCTGATGGCGAACAGCTTGGCGTAATGAGTGCAAAAGAGGCACAGGATATTGCGTATGAAAAGGGAATGGATTTGGTTAAGATTGCTCCGCAGGCAAAGCCGCCGGTATGCAAGATTATGGACTACGGAAAGTACAAGTTTGAGCTTAACAAGCGTGAAAAGGAAAACAGAAAGAACCAAAAGGTTATTAACATCAAAGAGGTTCAGCTTTCACCGTCTATCGATACAAATGATTTCAATACGAAGTGTAATCATGCAATAAAGTTCCTTAAAAAGGGCGATAAGGTAAAGGTTATAGTTCGTTTCAGAGGTCGAGAGGTAAGTCATTCACAGATTGGTTATACCTTGCTTGAAAGATTTGCAGAACAGGCTAAAGAAGCCGGAACTGTTGAAAAACCGGCTAAGCTTGAGGGCAGAAATATGACAATGTTTCTTGCTCCCTTGTCATAATATTATTTAATTCGGAAGGAGTGTGCATTATGGCTAAGACTAAGATAAAGACTCACAGAGGCGCCGCTAAGAGATTCAACGTAACTAAGAATGGTAAGGTTAAGATGAACAAGGCGTTCAGAAGACACATTTTGAACAAAAAGACAACTAAGAGAAAAAGACATCTAAGAAAGCAAGCTTACTGCTCAAAAGCTAACGCAGCAGTTATTAAAAAGCTTATTCCTTACAAATAATTCGAAAGAGAGGTAGAAACTAATGGCAAGAGTAAAAGGTGCATTAAATACAAGAAAAAGACATAAGAAGATATTAAAGCTTGCTAAGGGCTTCAGAGGTGCTGAAAGCAAGCAATTCAGAATTGCTAACCAAGCTGTTATGCGTTCAATGCAAAATGCTTATGTAGGCAGAAAAAGAAGAAAGAGAGATTTCCGTCGTCTTTGGATTACAAGAATCTCTGCTGCTTGTAAGCAAAACGGTATGAACTATTCAACATTTATGAACGGTCTTAAGAAGTCAGGTATCGAAATGAACAGAAAGATGCTTTCTGAAATCGCTATCGCTGACAGCGTTGCATTCGCAAAGCTTGTTGAAACAGCTAAGGCTGCTCTTTAATTTGGAGTACATTGTGACAGATTTTCAATCTGTCACTTTTTTTTATGCAAAAAATGAAAAATAATTCTAAATTAATCTTGTTTTTGTCGAAAGAAACGTGTATAATATACTCATAGAGAATAGGGAGATATATTATGAAAATTAAAGACAATGTTAAAAGTGTTTACACACAGATTATTGTCTTATGTGAAATATTCCATATTTCGTTTCTATTTATATTTAAGCATTTTTCAATGCAGATACCGCTTATGTACAACATCGGCAGTGTGATATTTTATATATTAATGCTGTTTGTTGTACTGAAAGGGTATTATCGTGTTTGTATTGTACTGGTGCATTTGGAAGTATCGGCGTTTGTTACGGTGACGGTTCTAAATGGCGGATATTCGTTGGATTTTGCCTTGTATTTGATTGCTATGGCAACATTTGTGTACTTTAATCCGTTTAAACATCGGAGTGTAACATATATATTTTCGATATGTGAGGTGCTGTTGTATATAGGTTTGACTTTGCATTGCCGTCATGTTTATTCGGAGGCGGAAGTGCAGATTGTTTCTGTTACTATATACAATACCGTTTTGGCAGTCGGAATTATATTGATAGGTGCGTACATATCGGACGTATCGGCGACTGTAACGCATAGAAAGCTCGTTGATGAAAACAAGACTCTTAACAATCTTGCAAATTACGACCAACTTACAGGCTTGCAAAGCCGAAGAATGTTTATGGAACGAATTAAGGACAGCGAGGACAATAAATCTGTGGTCATTTGTATCGGTGATATTGATGATTTCAAAAAAATAAACGATATATACGGTCATTTATGCGGTGACTATGTACTGCAGAATATTTCGGAGATTATGAGAAAATCGCTCGGCTTGGAGAATGTTGATATATGTAGGTGGGGCGGTGAAGAATTTGTGTTTATGTTCTGTAATGATGATATTGACAGTGCATTTGTAAAAGTTGAAAACTTAAGAAAAACTATCGAAAATAAAAAATTTGTTTATGAAAATAACAATATTTCCGTTACGATGACGTTCGGAATTATCGAACGTGATAGCGGTAAAGTCGATGATGTTCTTCTTAAAAGTGCCGATAAATTGCTGTACAGAGGAAAAATTAACGGTAAAAATGTGGTTGTTAAAGCATAATAAAAAAATATCTCTGCATTGTGCAGAGATATTTTTTTGAGCCTGTCGACAGATGTCGACAGCTCCAAAAATCACATCTTGCGATGTAATTTTTGAGTGTTTTTAGAGAAAAAATCTAAAGTTCCTCCAAAGTCGAAACTTTAGATTTTAAGCCATTTCTGCCGCACAGGTCGTCAGAAATGATTTTTAATGAGGTTAGCACCTCAAACACCCAAAAATAAAGTAGACAAAACCATTATGGTTTTGTCTACGGTTTATTTGTTTTAGAAATTAAATGTCTTTGTAACGAATGATTCGTCGTCTGAAGAGAACGGCTGAACTGTTATTTCAAGCGGTGACGACTTACTGTCAAGCTTGTACGCTTTTTGAACAGTGATTGTTTCACCCGGAGCAATATTTTGTGAAAGTGTAAGAAGTTCAACACCGTCCACGCCGATTACTGTTGCAGGAGCTAATGAAGAACCGTTTTGTTCGGCGACGACGTCATATACTCCGCTGAATGATTGGTCTGAATCGGTTTTGTTTGTAAATTCAAATGACACAACAACAACGTCGCTGTCATCATAATTGATAAGTTTTGCTTCCTCGATAGAAATATCGTTGTTGCTTACTTCACCCGAATAGCTGTCCTCTTTTGTATCTGATTTTGCCTCTGTACCTTCAACTGCCGCCATATCGACATTCTTTGAATAGTCCTGACCGTCAAGAGTTTCTGTTGCACTGCCGTTTTCGTATGCACCCGACGCATCTGCCTGAGCAGTCTGCTGAGGTGTTGTATTTGTATTTTCTGCCTTTTTACCGCAGCCCGCAACTGACATTGCAAGAATTAATGCGGCAATAACGATTAAACTTTTTTTCATATTTACATATCCTTTCTTCAAAAAACAATTTTGTAGAAGCTTTAATGATATACTATCACAGTGTTTTTTAAAAATCAAGCATATCAAGAAAAATTCATAATCTATTCACATTGACATAATAGTTTTCAAGATATATAATTAACATAATGAGGTGATTTTATGAGTAATATTAAAGCATGTATATTTGATCTTGACGGTACGCTTACAAATACGATAAATGCTATTGCACATTTTGGTAATATTGCACTTGCGGCATTCGGTTTGCCCGAAATTCCGGTAGAGGATTATAAAATATATGTCGGTGACGGCAGAGATAAACTTATTCACAGAATGCTCGGAGTTTACGGCAAGGATAATGCGGAAATGTTTGAAAAAGTGCGTGATGTGTATGACGAAAATTATGAAAATGATTATCTTTATGATACGGACGCGTATGACGGAATAAGAGAATTGCTTGAAGAACTGAAAGAGAACGGCATAAAAATTGCGGTATGCTCAAATAAACCGGATAATGTCGTGCATTTTGTTACCGATAATATTTTCGGTGAAAATTATTTTGACGCGGTGCATGGAGTTATTGATGGTATGCCGACAAAACCCAATCCTTTTACGGCGCTTGAAATAACGAAAAAACTCGGTGTAAAGCCGTCGGAGTGTCTGTTCTTGGGTGACACCAATGTTGATATATTTACAGCGAAAAATGCCGAAATGACGTCGGTCGGAGTGCTTTGGGGATTCAGAACAAGAAATGAATTGGTACAAGCCGGTGCAGACTATATTGCGGAAAATCCGCATGTAATTTTACAACTTATCGGGAGGTAGAAGAAATGAGAAAAAGCGGTATTTTAATGCACATATCATCGTTGCCGTCTGATTACGGTATCGGTACAATGGGCAAAGAGGCATATAAATTTGTGGATTTTTTAAAGAGTGCAAAACAAAAGTGTTGGCAGATTCTGCCGATTGGTCCGACAAGTTACGGCGATTCGCCGTATCAGTCGTTTTCAACAAATGCAGGCAATCCGTATTTTATAGATATGGATATTTTGCGTGAAGAAGGTCTTTTGAAAAAATCGGACTATTCAAAGCTTGATTGGGGCAAAGACAGAAAAAATGTTGACTACGAAACAATTTATGAAAATCGTTTTAAGGTTTTGAAAATTGCTTTTGAAGAATTTAAAAAAGGTGATTTGTCGGAATTTTACGACTTCTTGCAGAAAAACGAAAGATGGATTTCAAACTATGCGTTGTTTATGAGCATAAAGAATGAAAATGACGGCAAGTCTTGGCTTGAATGGGAGGACGGACTAAGAAAACGTGATTCTCATTCGTTATGGGAATTTAAGTCGTCGCACGAAGATGACGTTATGTTTTGGGAGTTTGTGCAGTTTAAATTTTTTGAACAGTGGAACAAACTTAAAAAGTATGCCAATGACAACGGTGTGTTGATAATCGGCGATATTCCGATTTACGTTGCGCTTGACAGTGCGGAAGTTTGGGTATATCCCGATTTATTTGAACTTGACGAAAATCTTGTGCCGAAAGCTGTTGCAGGTTGTCCGCCGGACGCATTTTCTCCGACAGGTCAGCTTTGGGGAAATCCGCTGTATAATTGGGACAGGCACAGAGAATGCGGCTTTAATTGGTGGATAGACAGAATAAAGAGTGCAACGTCATTGTATGATGTTGTTCGTATCGACCATTTCAGAGGATTTGAGGGGTATTATTCGATTCCTTACGGGGATAAAACCGCCGAAAACGGTCAGTGGCTGAAAGGTCCGGGGATTGAATTGTTCAATGCCGTTAAAAATGAATTGGGCGATTTGCCGATTATAGCGGAGGATTTGGGATTTTTGACTGAGGACGTGCATAAGCTGTTGAGAGATTCGGGTTTTCCGGGTATGAAAGTGCTTGAATTTGCATTTGATCCTCGTGAAGAAAGCAATTATTTGCCGTATACATATAATTCAAGCAGTGTTGTCTATGTCGGAACGCACGATAATAATACGGTGCTTGGTTGGATTGATGAGCTTGACGAAGATACACTTGAATTTTGTAAAAAGTACATTGATTCTGAGGACGATATTGTTTGGAAACTCATTAAAACCGCTATGGCAAGTGTGAGTGATACGGCGATAATTCAAATGCAGGATTATCTTGAACTTGGCAGTGAGGCAAGAATGAATACACCGTCTGTACTCGGCGGCAACTGGCAGTGGAGAATGGGTAAGAATGATTTGACTGACAAACTCGCAAAGAAAATTGCTGATATAACCTGTACATACGGAAGATATGAAAGACAGTGATTTTATGCAGACGATTGAACAGGCACTTTTAAAGTTGGAAAAGTCAAAGTTCAGAAGTAGTTTTAAGCTGAAAGAAAAGGATAGGGAGTATGTAAAAAATAAAGGTATGGATACTGTGCGTTCACACGCACGCGACTTTGTTCGTGACAGACTTGCACCGTCATTTATTGCAAATGACGGCAAGCAAACACCAATGCGTGGACACCCTGTGTTTATCGCACAACACGCAACGGCGTGCTGTTGCCGCAGTTGCCTTAACAAGTGGTACAGAATACCGAAAAATGTTGAACTTACTCCTGCCCAACAAGAAAAAATAGTGAATTTGCTTATGGCTTGGATTGAAAAACAAATGAAAAATACACCTATCGAATGATAGGTGTATTTTTTGTGTTATTGCAATACATTTGTAAGTGGTGTCATATCCTTGTCCCATGCAAATATTGAAACTGATTTGTCGGAGGTGATACCTGCAAATGAAATTGTTTGTTCTGCTTTTGAATCAAGTGTAACGGTTTGAAGTTTAGCCGTGTTAAGAGTATCATTGTCGTTGTATACGCCGACTGTAACCTTTATAGTTAAGCTGTCTGAAGAATTGTTCTTAACTGTTACGTTCATGCCGTTGTCGTCAAAAGTTTTGCTCAATTTTACTGTTTCTTCACCCGGAACAGAAAGACGGAAGTCTTTATAAACTGTAAAGCTGTCTGTTTTATTTGTGATTTGTGCTGTCATTGTAACGTCTGTCGCCTTTGATGAACCGTAGAATGTACCGTCATTGCCGATAACCGATGTATCGGAAGATGTCCATGTTACTTCTGCGTCGTCTGAAGTGATTTGCGGCAAAGTGATGTTTTGCTCTACACATTCCGGTGTGCTTGTAAGTTTATCGATTGTGATTGCCGCTACGGCACTGTCAACGGCTGTATCAGCCATTCTTTCAATTTCGTACAGCTTTAGCGATTTAATCTTTACAAAATCGGTCGGGGTCATATCCTTGTTTGCCGTGAAACGAACATAAACCGTCTATCGCAACAATGATATTGTTCTCATTCGTATGGACATGGAACGACTATATGAGTCCGTACTTGTACATATCGGATATAAACAAACAAATGCTTTCTGTAGGTATTAAGTTGTTTTCAGCCGGACAAGTTCAGGATTACGGTTCACAAATGGCGGCGGCTACACTTGTATTGCTGCCGATAATCGTAGTATTCCTGTTCTGTCAGAGATTCTTTATTGAAAACGCTACATCTTCGGGAGTTAAAGGATAATTAAAGAGGTAGACTGAATAGGCAAGCCTATATTTTCGGCTTGCCTATTGTTATACATTCAATTTATTGACATAAAATTATTGCTATTGAAATAACTTGGCCGTGTTGGTATAATTATTATATAAGGAGTGTGATTTTAAGTATGATAACTATGGAAGAATTACAAGGCTATCCGGTGGCTGATGATAAAGAAATTCGTGACGCACACAATAAGGCGGTTTCGCTTATTGAACATAATGTTGACGAGTTTTTTGACTGTTTTCCGGGTGCAAACAGTGAAAATAATTTTTACAGGCAAACAGAAAATACAGACTGGACAGAGGGCTTTTGGACCGGTGAATTGTGGCTTGCTTATGAGAGTAACAAAGACGATAAATTAAAGGAGGCGGCACTTTGTCAAGTGGACAACTTCCTTTACAGAATAGAACATCATATTAATACCGACCATCACGATATGGGCTTTTTGTACAGCCCGTCTTGCGTTGCGGCATATAAGCTTACAGGCAGTGAAGTTGGTAAACGTGCGGCACTTTTGGCGGCGGATAATTTGATGAAACGTTTTCACGAAAAAGGTCAGTTCTTTCAGGCGTGGGGCAAAATAGGCGATAAGGACAATTACAGACTTATAATAGATTGTCTTATGAATATGCCGTTGCTTTTCTGGGCAAGCAAGGTGACAGGTGATAAAAAGTATGAAGAAAAAGCACAGGCGCATATAAAAACAGCGATGGAAAATATCGTGCGTGACGATAATTCGACATATCATACATATTTCTTTGATATGGAAACAGGTAAACCTACAAAGGGTGTTACTTGTCAGGGTAATCGTGACGGCTCGGCTTGGGCGAGAGGTCAGGCTTGGGGAATATACGGCAGTGCGGTTGCGTATTCTAAAACAGGAAATAAAGAATATTTGGATATATTTAAACGTGTAACAAAATACTTTATGGAACATTTGCCGAAGGATTTAGTGCCTTATTGGGACTTTGATTTTGATACCGGCAGTGATGAACCTCGTGATTCTTCATCGGGTGTTATAGCCGTATGCGGTATGCTTGAAATGGCAAAGTATCTTGAAAAAGATGAGGCTGAATATTATACGCAGACGGCTAAAAGATTGCTTAAAGCAATTATTGATAATTGTGCCGTTAAAGACAGTAAAGAGTCTAACGGACTTTTACTTCACGGTACATACGCAAAGAAAACACCGCATAATACATGTAATAACGGTGGTGTTGATGAGTGTAATACATGGGGAGATTATTTCTATATGGAGGCACTTACACGTCTGACAAGCGACTGGAATCCGTATTGGTTTTAGTATACAGACAATAAAAAAATACCGTAGTCGTAAGACTGCGGTATTTTTGATATGTCGTAAAACTTATCTCTTTGATAACGTTTTGATATCTTGAAAAGCCTTGAAACAAGGAATTTCTCACACCAAATGTTGCATATGTGTTGTACACGGTAGATTGCTCAAGGGGTTTCATAACTTTTCAGAACTTACAAATTCGCATATAACGTTTATCGAAAGGAGTTTACTCTCTTAAAATATAACACATTAGTATTCAAGAAAAAAAGAAAGCAGTGGTTAAGAGAGTGACTCCTAAATGAGTATAGCATATAAGTTAAAAATACAATTTTTAATTATTGGATTTATTTTATTAATATTATGTGATATAATGTCAATAAATAGATGTATATTATATCTATAATATTTTATGGTGATGTTATGGAAGATTTTGAAGATACTTAATTATTAAAAAATAATATCAGAAAATTTGTTTATGTAGAGCAAATTATGAGATGATAGATAATAGTAGTTATAGTATTTGTTATTATGATAAGAGCTATGTACCACCAAGAGAAAAATATAAAACGTGATTTTTTTGGATAGAAACAATCGACGAATGCTTTAGGCTGATTTATGATGCAATCTTAAATTAACGTTGACAATAATGTGTGATTGATATATAATATAATTGGATTAAAATATGAGAGGAGAATATCCATGACATATATAAATCGTGACTTAGAGGAAAAAATTAAATCTGCTTCTAAAGAATATGCTTGTATTTTGATAACAGGTGCAAGGCAAGTTGGTAAATCCACTGTACTAAAGCGATTAATGGATGATAATCGTGAAGAAGTTTTGTTGGATGATATAGAAGAAAGAAAATTAGCATCAAAGGATCCGGCACTTTTTTTACAAATGCACTCATTACCGATTTTGATAGATGAAGTTCAATATGCGCCTGAATTATTTTCTTATATAAAAATGGCAATAGACAAAGGTGCTGCTCCCGGTTCATTTTGGCTCACAGGTTCTCAACCATTTAAGCTCATGGAACTTGCGCAAGAATCTCTAGCCGGAAGAATTGCTATTATTCACATGCCTTCACTTTCACAACATGAAATCTACGGAAATGATAAAACCGAACCATTTTCTATTGATTTAGATAAATTAAAGAAACGTAGTAAAATAAATAAACCGGCTGATCTTAATGAAATATACAGACGTATATGGAGTGGCTCTTTGCCTGGACATATAAGCGGAAAATACACAGACAGAGATCTGTTTTATAGCAGTTATCTTCAAACTTATATAGAGAGAGACGTAAAAGAGATAGCTGATATTGATGATACAATGATATTTAGCGATTTTATTCGTTCTGCTGCTTGTAGAGCAGGCCAAATGCTCAATGTGTCAGATATTGCCAGAGATGTTGGAATTTCTAACGATACGGCAAAGCGTTGGCTAAAGATTCTTGAAAAATCTGATATTGTATTTTTTTTACGTCCTTATTCAAATAACTTGCTAAAGAGAACGATAAAAACTGCTAAAATGTATTTCTTTGACACCGGACTTGTTGCATATCTTACAAGATATTCATCTCCGGAGATTTTAGCAAACGGTGCAATTAATGGTGCAATACTTGAAAATTACGTTGTGTCTGAGATTATCAAAACGTATCACAACAATGCAAAAGAATGCCTTATATGGTATTACCGTGATACAAATAGTAATGAAATTGACCTTGTAATTGAAAGTGACGGTATGCTTCATCCTATTGAAATAAAAAGAACTGCCAGTCCCGGAACCGAACTTATAAAACCGTTTAAATTATTAGATAAAGCATCTGTTCCAAGAGGTAAAGGTGCAATTATTTGTATGAAAGAAACTCTTTCCGCAGTTGATAGCGACAATTATATTGTACCTATTTGGATGATTTAATTTATATTGTATTTATAAGAAACAAAATCAAGGTGGTATCATGAATCTGGTTGAAAAAATATGCTAAGAGCAAGAATTATACAAATTACTCTTGTGTAAAATGATATATTACTGATTACCACAATTATTTGTGGCAAAATTGCGGTAAAAGACAAAAAATAAATCCCACAATCGGCATGATTGTGGGATTTGTTTGATAAAAAACTTATCTTTTTGAGAACTGTGGAGCACGACGAGCGGCTTTTAGACCGTACTTCTTTCTTTCCTTCATTCTTGAGTCTCTTGTAAGGAAGCCTGCTGACTTAAGGTCTGCTCTGTAAGCTTCTGTATCAACTTCAAGAAGTGCTCTTGAGATACCGTGACGGATTGCACCGGCTTGACCTGTGAAACCACCGCCTTCAACTTTTGCGATTACATCGAACTTATCTGTTGTCTTTGTAAGTTCAAGTGGCTGACGAACGATAAGCTTTAGTGTATCAAGACCAAAGTATTCATCGATTGTTCTGCCGTTTATTGTGATTTTTCCGTTGCCCGGAACAAGACGAACTCTTGCAACAGAAGATTTTCTTCTACCTGTACCGTAGTATTGTTCTTTAGCCATTTATATTGTCCTCCTTACTTTATTTCGCCTGTCCAAGCGATTGGATTTTGTGCTTGATGATCATGTTCTGTACCCTTGTAAACACGAAGTCTTGTAAGAGCTTTTCTTCCGATTGTGTTGTTTGGAAGCATACCGTTTACAGCGTACATAACAGCCTTTTCAGGTTCTTCTGCCATAAGCTTGTTGTAGTGGATTTCCTTAATTCCGCCTACCCAGCCTGTGTGGTAGTAACGAACCTTTTGGTTAAGCTTATTACCTGTAAGGATAATCTTATCAGCATTGATAACGATAACGTGGTCACCGCAATCTACGTTTGGTGTAAATGTAGGTAAGTGCTTACCTCTTAAAATGCTTGCAACTGTTGCAGCAACACGACCAAGTGGCTTGTCAGCTGCATCAACAACATACCACTTTCTTTCTACGTCTTGTGGCTTTTGCAAATAGCTTGAATTCATAGTTGTGTCCTCCTATACTTAATCTATTCATGTTAAAGCTTACTTCTTTAACTCACAACGGCTATTTTACTATGTTTTTTGCTCATTGTCAACACTTTTTGAAAAATTTTTAATAAATCAAATAACAATCTCTTATTTTCTCTTTATTTCTCATTAATACTCTTTAAATCACAACTTTTATTTTAAAAATTGCTGTATTATTTTGTTCACTTGACTAATAATATTTTATGACATATAATAAGAATATACGACAAAAAGTATTGGGGTGAAGTGATGAACAAGGTAAAAGAACAGATTAAATTTGATTTTGCGAACAACTGTTTTGATGTGCTTAGACTGTACAGTGCGTTTTACGTTATGACTCTGCACATATTCAGACATATAAGATTACAGGAAGTGTCGCCTGTATTCGATTGGTGGAACGGTGTCGTTGTGCTGTTTTGCATAAGCGGTTTTTTGGTTCCGGCATCTATGGAGAGAAGTAAAAACACATGGGAGTTTTTGAAAAAACGTGTGCTTAGAATAATTCCGTCGCTGTGGGTGTGTATAATTGTCGGAGTGATTGTGGCGGCGGCTTTTTGCGGATTTGTGCTGAACAAGACGTTTGTGACGTGGTTTCTGGGCCAGCTTGTTTTTATACGGGATTTGCCGCAACCGGATTTTATAAGTAATTTCGGAATAGGAAATTTTCAAGCAAATCTTTGGACAATGATATTTACAGTCCAGTTTTACATTATTACTGCGATAATATACAGATTTTTAAAAAATCGAAAACTGTGGGTATGGATATTTGTAATGATACTGTCTATTGCACTTAATCTTGTTGTGCCACACTTACAGGAAATATTGCCCGAAACGGGACGGTTGATAATCTCACATTCGTGTATGCCGTATTTTTATATGTATTTTGCAGGTTGGTTTATGTACCGCTATCGTGAAAAAATCGTGCCGATACTTTCAAAGACAAAAATATTGTGTGTGATTTTGTTTATTGCCCGTGCGATTTATTGCGACAGGTTCGGTGTGAGAATAGGCGAGTATATGGATATAATTCAAGTGCTTTTGCTTTGCCTTATGACTGTCGGTTTCGGTTACAGTTTCGGTAAAATCAGATTTAAGTTTGATTTGTCGTACGGATTGTATTTGTATCATATGGTTGTTGTTGATATATTCGTGCAAATCGGTTTGGTGGGTAATATGGGATATGTTGCGTCGGTTTATGTTATTGCTGTATTGTGTGCGCTTATATCGCATTATTTTGTAGACGATACCGTTGCACATATATTTAATAAGAAGAAATCGAATATAGATGAAGTTAAAGAAGAAGTAAAAATTAAAGAAAAACAAATTGTTAAACAACCTGTTTCGGTTGCAGACGATGATGAAACTGATTTTTAAAAAGACGGAGCAATCCGTCTTTTTACTTTGTAAAAAATATTGGATTAATTTTGTTTTGGTGGTTGACTTTGCGGAAGAGTGGTGGTATAATAATTTATGTTGTTTATAGTTCATATCGGGATGTGGCTCAGTTTGGTAGAGCACTACGTTCGGGACGTAGGGGCCGCAGGTTCAAATCCTGTCATCCCGACCAAAAACGGCAAACAAATCGCATTATTATGCGGTTTGTTTTTTTTATTGCCAAATTTGAGCAGAAATAATACTGAATCAGAAGTGATAAAAGAATCTATGCTAAATAAATATCCCCCGGTATAGCCGGGGGATATTTACTATTCTCCTAAATGTTTAATTATCTTGTTATACATATGTTTAAAGAATAACAATGATAACGTCAATGAGCCGATTTCGGCAATGTTGAATGACCACCAAACTGCGTGGATACCGCCGAATTTTGCAAGGATATATGCTGACGGAAGAAGTATGATAAGCTGACGTGTTATAGAAATCATCATACTTAAAAAGCCGTGTCCCAATGCTTGCAGGCTTGATGAAATAACTATACATATACCTGCAAATGCAAAGCTGAGGCTGATTACTCTCAATGCCGGAATACCGATTTCAAGCATATGGTCTGAGGCGTCAAACAATTTCAAAAGTACATCGGGCATAAACTGGAACAGCATAATTCCTATAAACATAATACAAACCGCATATATAATTGCGAGCTTAATGGTTTTTGTAAGACGTTTTTTGTTTTGTGCACCGTAGTTATATGAAACAATCGGCACCATACCGTTATTAAGACCGAATACAGGCATAAATACAAAACTGTTAAGTTTAAAGTATACACCGAATACCGCAACGGCAGTTGATGAAAAAGTGATAAGAATTTTATTCATACCGAAAGTCATTGCAGAGCCGACTGACGACATAATTATTGAAGGAATACCGACAGAAAGAATGTTCTTTACAAATATAATCTGCGGTTTAAAACCTTTAAAGCTGATATGTACATCGGGATTTTTGGTAAGGTTAAATGTAATCGCAAGAATTGCCGCACATATTTGACCTGTTACAGTCGCAATCGCCGCACCGGCAACACCCATTTTCGGCATACCAAACAAACCGAAAATTAATATAGGATCGAGAATGATATTGATAATTGCACCTGTTGACTGTGTTATCATTGTGAATATTGTTCGTCCTGTGGATTGAAGGATTCTTTCAAAACCAATCTGCATAAAAATACCAAATGACATAAGCAGACAAATTCTTGTATATTCAATACCCATATTTGCAATATCGCCTGCACCCGCTTGTGCAAGAAAAAACGGCTTTGTTACGAAAATTCCTATAAGTAAAAATAAAACATATCCGAGAACTTCTATAAATATACCGTTTTCGGCGGTCTTGTTTGCCGCTTCAAACTTTTTTTCGCCGAGTGCGCGTGAAAGCATTGCGTTTATACCTACCCCTGTTCCGACTGCTACGGAAATCATAAGGTTTTGCATTGGAAATGCCATTGAAACGGCTGTCAATGCGTCTTCGGAAAGTCTTGATACGAATATACTGTCGACTATGTTATAAAGTGCTTGCACTATCATTGATATAACCATAGGCAGTGACATTGTTACAAGCAGCTTGTTTACAGGCATTGTACCCATTTTATTTTCTTTCGTTTGTTCCATTTATTGTGACTCCTTTCGATCTCTATATGCAACTTTTTTATTATACTATATTTTGTGGCGGTTTGCAAGGGAAGGTGAGGGGATTGTGGGATTTTTGTGTATGGTAAGAGGGCGACCACTGGCCGCCCCTACGAAATGAGAGGAAAGAGAGGAAAGTGTGTAGGGGCGGTCATTGGTCGCCCGAGTGGAAAGTATATGGGATAACGTGCGACCGATGGTCGCACCTACGGAAGAGTGGTGTCACGGAGTGACGGAGAGGTGGCAATCGAGAAAATAAAAAGCCACCCCTCAGACGGCTGAGCCGCCAGCTTCCCTCAAGGGGAGCCTTAAGGGACATCGGTGTGCCGTCCAATACGGATGAGATGTGTGTGGGCAAGGGAGAGCCTCTCCTTGAGGAGAGGTGTCACGGAGTGACGGAGAGGTGGCAATCGAGAAAATAAAAAAGCCACCCCTCAGACGGCTGAGCCGCCAGCTCCCCTCAAGGGGAGTCATGAGGGATGTCGGTGTGCCGTACTCTACGAATGAATGGGAGGAACGGAGAATTGTTTTGTGAATAATATAATGATTTTGCATATAAATAAAATCTGCTATTGAAAAATAGATATAATTGCGGTATAATTATAAGATAAGGAAAAGTAAGAAAGGACTTGCGAAAAAAATGGATTTGGAATTAAAAGAAATTGAACTTGCGGCTAAACGTCTTGAGCCGACTATTCACAGAACTAAGATTGAATCATCTAAAACTTTCTCTGACATGACAGGCGGAGAGATATATTTAAAATTTGAGAACCAACAGAAAACAGGTTCATTTAAAATAAGAGGTGCGTCAAATAAGATTGCCGCACTTGTTGAAAGAGGCGAAATTACTTCAGCCGTTGCTTCATCTGCCGGCAACCATGCACAAGGTGTTGCATATGCGTCACACGTTCACAACATTCCCGCAACTATCGTTATGCCGAAGTCTGCTCCTATCGCTAAGGTGAGTGCGACAGAGGGTTACGGTGCCAAGGTAGTGCTTTACGGAGATTGTTATGACGACGCTTACAAAAAAGCGGTTGAAATTCAAGAAAAAGAGGGTGCAACTTTCCTTCACCCATATGACGATCTTGAAGTTATGGCAGGACAAGGTACAATCGGTATAGAAATTCTTGAGGATTTACCTACTGTTGATATGGTACTTGTACCGGCTGGCGGCGGCGGTCTTTTGGCCGGTGTTGCGGCTTGCATAAAGCAAATCAATCCGCGTGTACAAATTATAGGTGTACAAGCTGAGGGCGCTCCTGCAATTTACAATTCATTTAAAGAGAAAAAACACGTTACTACCGATTCTGCCGTTACTATCGCAGACGGTATTGCGGTTAAAATACCAGGTGACAAAACTGTTGAACTTATCAACAAGTATGCAGATGATGTTGTAACGGTATCAGATGCAGAAATCTCAGAGGCTATTTTACTGCTTCTTGAAAGAACAAAGCAAGTTGTTGAACCTGCCGGTGCTACACCGCTTGCGGCTGTTCTTAACAACAAGGTTGACGTTAAGGGTAAGAAAATCGCTTGCGTACTTTCTGGCGGTAACATTGATGTTAGCTTTGTTCACAGAATTATCGAACTTGGTCTTGTTACGCGTGAGAGAAAGCTTAAATTCAAGACTACACTTCTTGATATTCCGGGAAGTTTGGAACATCTTTCACACATTCTTGCCGAGGCAAACGCAAATATCGTAATGGTACAGCACGACAGATTGAGTGCAGACCTTGATCCGAACGAGGCAATTATTCATATTGCTTGTGAAGTCGGCGGCAGAGAACACGGCGAAAGAGTTATTAAGGTACTTGAAAAGAACGGTTATAATATTGTGATGGAGTAAAATTAAATGATTAAAAAATCTCTTATTTCTCTGATGTATGAGGCGGCATCTATTCAGCGTTGGAACGACCATATCCGTCCTTGGACCGGTTTTACGGAGCTTGACAAGCAGGCACACAAGATGTTTTATGCTTATGTGCTTGCAAAGTGTGAGGGCGAAAGCGTTAATATGATAAAGCTTATTGAGGGCGGAATATTTGAGTTTTTCCACAGAATTGTGCTTACTGACATTAAACCGCCTATTTATCATAAACTTGTAAAAGAAAAAGGCTTTCAAATAGATAATTGGGTACTTTCTGAGCTTGAAGAACATATGGACGGTATCGGCGGCGGTTTCTTTGAGAGAATGAAAAAGTATTATCTTGACAAAGATTACGCATCTCTTGAAAAACAGATTTTAAAAGCCGCACATTACCATGCAAGCAACTGGGAATTTAAAATAATTTACCCTATGAATCCGCAGACTTTCGGTATAGAACAGGTTAAAACCGAAATGGCACAGGGATTGGCGGCTTGTGATACTTTTCATGGCTTCAGATATTTTGCCGGAAGTAAGTATCTTCAAGAGTTTTTGTCGCTTATAGGAAAGCTGAGATACCAACAAAGGTGGGCAAAAGCGGTAAGAATGCCCGAAACTTTTGTTATGGGGCATATGCTTGTCGTTGCGATTTTGTCGTACTTTATGTCGCTTGAACTTGACAATCCTTGCAGAAAACGTCTTGAAAACAACTTCTTTTCGGGACTTTTTCACGATTTACCCGAGGTTTTGACAAGGGATATTGTGTCCCCTGTAAAGAACAGCGTCAAGGGTTTGGACAGCATAATCAGTGAAATAGAAGATGAACAAATGCGTGAAGTTATTTATCCGCTTTTACCGCCTGCTTGGCACAGGGAGATAGAGTATTACACGCAGAATGAATTTGACTCTAAAATTATTGATGATGGCGAAATCGATATGGTTACGTCGGACTTGATAAACGAAAAGTATAACGAAGATAAATACAATCCGATAGACGGACAGATTATACGCGGATGTGACCACCTTTCCGCATACATTGAGGCATATATGTCGCTTAGCTATGGCATTAAGTCAGAGCAAATGCAGAGCGGATATGACCATTTGAAAGGCAAATACAAGGATAAGGTTATCGGCGGAATTAATTTTGGAGAATTATTTGATTACTTTGTATTATGAGATATAACAGAGAAAAAAAAGAACTGACCTTTGATGAGGCTAAAGACAAGGCTTTGAGATTGCTTGAATTTCGTTCACACAGTGAGCGTGAACTTTCGGATAAACTGAAAAGAGCCGGTGCAAAGGAAGAAGATATAGATGAAATTCTTGAATTTTGCAGAAATTACGGCTTTTTGGACGACAGAAAGTATGCGATTGCAAAGGCAAAGGATTTAAAGAATTTGAAAAAATACGGTAAAAGACGTATTAAGTCCGAGCTTTACAGCAAGGGTATAGATGCGGAATACGTTGAGGAGGCGGTTTCGTATCTTGATGAGGACGAAGAAGATATGCTTTTGCCTCTTGTTGAAAAAAGGCTTAAAGGTGACTTTGAAAAGAAAAACATTGATAAATGTATACGATATTTTATGTACAGAGGTTACGGCTTTTCTGACATTAAAAATTGTATAGATAATATAAAAGAAGAATATGGAGAGTAAACTTATGTATAACATCGGTCTTGTTTCACTTGGCTGTGCGAAAAATCAGACAGATGCCGAAATTATGCTCGGTATATTGGCAAATGATGGTTTTAATATAACGTATAATCCGTCGGACGCCGATGTCATAATCGTAAATACTTGCGGTTTTATCGAGTCGGCTAAACAGGAATCAATAGACGCTATACTTGAAATGGCTCAATACAAAAACGGAAGATGTCGATTGCTTATTGCGACAGGTTGCTTGGCAGAACGATACAGCGGTGATATTTTAATCGAACTGCCCGAGGTTGACGCAATAGTCGGAACAGGTGATTATGATAAAATCGCGGAGGTTATCCGCGAGGCGTTTAAGGGCGAAAAGCCTGTAATATGCGGTCATAATGACAGAACTCCGGATGAACGGCTTCCGCGAATTTTGTCAACACCGTCATATACGGCATATTTGAAAATTGCCGACGGTTGTGACAATAACTGTACTTATTGTGCTATTCCTATGATTAGAGGACATTTTAGGAGCAGAAAAATTGAAGATATAGTTGAAGAAGCTGAAAATCTTGCGAAAAACGGTGTTAAGGAACTTATACTTATTGCACAGGATACTTCACGTTACGGAAAAGATTTGTACGGCGAATATTCGCTTGATAAGTTGCTTGAAAAACTTGTCACGGTTGACGGTATCAAGTGGATAAGAGTGCATTATTTCTATCCAGAGGCTATTACGGACAGTCTTATTGATACAATGGCTAAATATGATAAAATATGCAATTATATCGATATGCCCGTACAGCATGGCAACAATGAGATTTTAAGACGTATGGCAAGACGTACAACTCAAGAACAAATGGTTGAGAGAATCAATAAAATAAGAGAAAAAATGCCTGACTGCACAATCAGAACGTCTATAATTGTAGGCTTTCCTGGTGAAACGGAGGAACAGTTTAACGACCTTTATGAATTTGTTAAAAAGGTGCGTTTTGACAGAATGGGTGCTTTCACATATTCACAGGAAGAAGATACTCCTGCGGCTGATTTTCCGAATCAGGTTGATGAGGAAATCAAGGAAGAACGTCTTGACAGACTTATGACACTTCAACAGGGAATATCGCTTGAACTTAACAAGGCTAAGCTTGGCAAAACACTTGAAGTTTTGGTTGAGGGATACGATGAAGAAAGTTTCTTGTTCTACGGCAGAAGTCGCGGCGACAGTATTGATGTTGACGGAAAAGTATATTTTGCAACGGAGGAAGAAGTTACTCCGGGCGATATTATAAAAGTGAAAATTCTTGACGCAGATGAATATGACCTTACAGGTCAAGCGGAGGTGATTTGATGAATACAGCTAATAAAATTACAATGATTCGTGTAGTGCTTGTACCGATATTTATGGTGTTGTTTATGATAGATAACGTAATGTGTCATTATGCGGCACTTGGTGTTTTTGTACTTGCGTCGATAACTGACGCAATAGACGGTCACGTTGCAAGAAAATATAATCAAGTAACGACTTTCGGCAAATTCGTCGATCCGCTTGCGGACAAGGTGCTTACAACGGCGGCATTTTTGATATTGATGTACTATGACCGTATGAGTGTGTGGGCATTGATGATTGTGCTTGTAAGAGAATTTGCGGTTGCGGGTATAAGACTTGTTGCGGCGGGTGAAGGCAAGGTTGTTGCCGCAAGTATGTGGGGCAAACTTAAAACCGTTACGCAAATGGTTGCAATTATCGTTGCAATGCTTTTGCTTCCGATTCAAAATACATTCTTGGGTGTACACCCTAAATTGATTTCAGATATACTTATTTGGATTTCGGTTGTATTCACAATAATTTCGGGTGTGGACTATATAGCAAAGAATTGGAACTTGATGGAAATGAAATAAATTTGTTTTATATAAATTGAAAGGGGAATTACATAAATGAAAGAATTAATAAATACTCTTAAATTTGACGCAAGCGGACTTATTCCGGCAGTTGTGCAGAATATTGAAACTAACGAGGTGCTTATGGTTGCATATATGAATGCGGACACGATTAAGCAAACTCTTGAAACAGGCAGAGCAACTTTTTGGTCAAGAAGCAGACAGGAAGTTTGGGTAAAGGGCGATACTTCGGGTAATTATATGTACGTTAAAGAAGTTCGCGTTGACTGCGACTGCGATTGTCTTGTTGTGCTTGTTAATCCTGCCGGCCCTGCGTGTCATACGGGAAACAGAAGTTGTTTCTTCAGAAAGATTGAGGACGGCAAGCTTGTTGAGGACACAAAGGAACAGACTAAGACAGATGTATTTGCGCGTGAACAGGCTGTAGTTATGGACAGAAAAGAACACCCTGAAGAGGGCAGTTATACAAATTACTTGTTCGATAAGGGCGAAGATAAGATTTTGAAAAAAGTCGGTGAGGAGGCTGCCGAAGTTGTTATTGCAGGTAAAAACCGCGATAAGGACGAAATCAGCTACGAAACCGCTGACCTTATTTATCACCTTACTGTTATGCTGGTTGACAACGGTATGACTTGGGAAGATATTTATAAGGAAATGGAAAGAAGAAGTAACTAATCGAAAATCGGTTGCCGAAATTTTGGCAGCCGATTTTTTTGTTTTGAGAGGTGCAACGTTTTGGTATTGTAAAATGTCGGTATTTGTGATATAATAAACTATTATAGAAAAAGGAAGAATCACTGTATGTGGCATTTTATAAAACATTTTATGACAATCACAAGGCACCGTCACAAGGTAATGTATCATTGCCTAAGGTGCGGAATTTTGTGGCAGGGTATGCGTCACGATTTGTCGAAATATTCACCGACTGAATTTTTACCGGGAGCAAGATTTTATCTCGGTGACAGAAGTCCGACAGAGGGCGAAAGACGTGAATACGGTTATTCAAAGGCTTGGATGCACCACAAGGGAAGAAACAAACATCACTTTGAATATTGGACAGACTACAATCCCAAAACAAGACGTATGGAGGCGGTCGAAATGCCGTTAAAATATGTTAAAGAAATGTTTTGCGACCGTGTTGCGGCAGGAAAAATTTATTTGGACGACAAATATACAAACGATAATCCGATAGAATATTTCTTAAAGGGAAATGCTAAAACAAGTATGCATCCAAACACTGCAAAGCTGCTTGAAGGGTGGCTTATGATGTTGCAGCAAGAAGGGGAAGAAAAAACGTTTGCGTATATAAAAAATTTAAAATAGCCGTTTGAAAGGAGGATTTTGAATGAAAAAGATTTACAGACTTTTATATTCAAACAAATTCGTTGCAATGGTAATGCTTTTAATGCAAATCATTACGTTTGTTGCAATGTATATATGGATTTCCGACTATTCAAAGGTTTTGTTCGGTCTTTCGACTGTTTTGAGTGCCGTACTTATAATATTTGAAATTAATCGTACAGAGGAATCTACTTTTAAAATGACGTGGATAACGCTTATTGCGATTATACCTATATTCGGTGCTTTGTTTTATCTGTTTACAAGGGCACAGGGAGTGTCAATGAATATAGGTGACGATTACAAGAATATTCAAGAGGCAAACAAAAAGTATCTTGTTCAAGACAAAGATGTTATGAAAAATATTTATCAGACCGATAAAAATCAGGACGGCTTTGCAAGGTATTTATCGAAATACGGCGGTTCTCCTGCTTACACAAATACGGGTGTACAGTATTACAGCATAGGCGAGAGAATGTTTGAGGATATGAAAAAGGAGCTTTTGAAAGCGGAAAAATTCATATTTTTGGAGTTCTTTATTATAAATCACACGAGCCGTATGTGGAATGAAATTCTTGAAATTTTAAAGAAAAAAGTTAAACAGGGCGTTGAAGTTCGCGTTATGTATGACGGTATGGGCTGTATCGTGACGCTTCCGCGAAAATACAATGAATATCTTGAAAGACAAGGGATTAAATGTCGTATATTTTCGCCGATTGTACCGCTTTTGTCAACTCACCAAAACAATCGTGACCACAGAAAAATAATGGTTATAGACGGTGCGGTGGCATTTTGCGGTGGGATAAATATTTCAGATGAATATATTAATGAAAAGATGCGTTTCGGGCATTGGAAAGATACGGGATTTATGCTCAGAGGCGAGGCGGTCGCGGGATTTACGGCGATGTTTCTCGAAATGTGGAACGTAAATGATGAACACATTGAGGATTGCGGTGAATATATCCAAGCGTCAAAAAAATATTCCGTAAGTACGGACGGATTTGTAATACCGTTCGGCGATACTCCGCTTGATGAAGTTTATATCGGAAAGCGTGCATATATAAATAATCTGAACAATGCGTCGGAATATACTTATATAATGACGCCGTATCTTGTTATTGATGACGAGATGTATGAGTGTATGAAGTATGCGGCTCAAAGGGGCGTTGACGTTAAGATTATAATGCCACATATTCCCGACAAGAAATATGCGTTCTATCTTGCGAGAACATATTATAAGGAACTTTTGAAAGCAGGTATAGAAATATACGAATATACACCCGGTTTTGTTCACGCGAAAATGTCGATAAGTGACGGTAAAAAAGCCATTGTCGGCACAGTAAACCACGATTACAGAAGTTTGTATCTTCACTATGAATGTGCGGCTTATATGCTTAATGTACCGGCAGTTATGGATATTGAACGTGATTTCAAAGACACGCTTGAATTGTCGCAGAAGATTACATTAGAGGACGTTAAACATTTTAATATTTTCACAAAGCTTTTAGGACATATTATAAGGTTAGTGGCACCACTACTATAAAAAATGCGGTCATACAGACCGCATTTTTGTTTGTTATAGTGAGGTGTACATACTGTATAGATTGTAGTACAATCCTTTTTTATCAATCAATTCTTGGTGTGTGCCTTGCTCTTCGATACCGTTTTCGGTGAGGACAAGAATCATATTTGCGTTACGGATTGTTGTAAGTCTATGGGCGATTGTGAACACTGTTCTGCCTTTTGCAAGTTTTTCGAGTGAGTCTTGCACGATTTTTTCGCTTTCATTATCAAGTGCGGAGGTCGCTTCGTCAAGAATAAGTATAGGCGGATTTTTTAAGAATACTCTTGCGATACTTATTCTTTGCTTTTGACCGCCGGAAAGTTTGACCCCGCGTTCGCCGACATAAGTGTCATATCCGTTTTCAAGGTTTGAAATAAATTCATGTGCACCGGCAAGCTTTGCGGCATTTATGACATCATCACGAGTTGCACCGCTTAATCCATATGCGATATTCTCAAAAACTGTTCCCGAGAACAAGTAAACATCTTGCTGAACAACACCGATTGAATTTCTGAGTGAATTTAACGTAACGTCCTTTATATCTTTGCCGTCAATTAAAATACGTCCTTCTGTGACGTCATAAAAACGTGGGATAAGGTTACAAAGCGTTGTTTTTCCGCCGCCTGACGGACCGACAAGTGCAACGCTGTCGCCTTTCTTTATGTTAAGATTTATATTTGACAGCACGTCTGTATCATCGTCACTGTAATGAAAACCGACATTTTCAAACGTTATATTTCCTTGCACGTTTTTCAGTTCGTCGGCATTTTCTTTTTCTGTTATTTCGGCAGGTGCGTCCATAATTTCAAGGAAACGCTCAATACCTGTCATACCACGTTGGAATTGTTCGGTAAATTGAATGATTGTACGCAAAGTGGCAAGTAGTGTGCTGACATACAAAAGATATGCGGTAAGGTCGGCAGGGGAGATTTTGCCGTTAATCATAAACAACGCACCCGCAACAACGACTATCAAATACATTACACCCTCAAAGGCTCTGTTTGATGTTTGAAAACCTGCCATATAGAAATATCCGAGTTTTTTTGTATCAAGAAATTTTTTGTTGCCGTCCTCAAATTTTTCAGCTTCAAGTTCTTCTGTCGCAAATGACTTTACCACTCTTATACCAAGCAATGTATCCTCAACCTGTGAATTAATTTCGCCGATTTGGTTACGCTGTTTCTTGAACGCTTTACGCATACGCGTATTAAAGAATTTTACAAAACAGAATATAAGCGGAAGAGATGCAAACACAATAACCGTAAGCGGTACGTTTACTCCGCAAAGAATTATAAATGAAACGATTATTTTCAGTGCGGCGATGAAAAATTCTTCTGGGCAGTGGTGCGCAAATTCTGTTATATCAAACAAGTCACTTGTTATTCGTGCCATAATTTGTCCGACTTTGTGTTCGGCAAAGTATGAATGTGAAAGCGTTTCAAGGTGTGCGAATAAGTCACGGCGCATATCTGTTTCGATTTTTGCTCCCATAATATGTCCCGTGTCAGCCATATAGAAATTTGCCGCAGAGTCGATTATTCTTAAAATCAGATAGAAAAGTCCTATTTTTAAGATTATTCCGACGGTTAATCCTGCTATGTTATTGATACCCATATTTGTTATGTAACGCACGAGCATTGGGAATACAAGCTCACAAACCGTTGTCAGTGACGCACAGATTAGATCGAGTATCAGTATCCATTTGTATTTTTTGAAATACGGTACAAAGCGCTTTATAAGATAACTCATCTTCATTTGTTTTTCTTCTGTCTGCATTGTTTTACTCCTTTATAAAAATTCACATAGTAAAAAAAGAATGCGGATTAAAAATCAGCATTCTCTTTGGCGGAGAAGGTGGGATTCGAACCCACGTGCCTGTTAAGGCAAACGCATTTCGAGTGCGCCCCGTTATGACCGCTTCGATACTTCTCCAAAAGTACCTTAATATTTTACCATAGTAAAACAAAAAAGTCAAGCGGAAAACGAGGTTTAAATTGACTTTATAAAAATTGAGTGATATACTGAAATTAAAGCAATTTGAAAAACGGAGCTATGGTTATGAAAAGATTCAGATATATATTTTTTGCCGCGTTATTGGCTATGATGTGGCTGGGGATTAATGTTTATGCAGATGAATATGACGGGTTGGATTTTGATTACGGAAGTGTGCTTGTGCAGTTAAAACCGCAGATTGCCGATGCTGTTTCAATGTGTTCAGACCCGTTTGAAGAATTGAATATCAGTGATGCAAAATGTATTTTCGGTGACGATGCAAGCAGTATCAGTTTGTTTTCTGATAAAACAGAGCCTATTATATATGTACTTGATTTGGAAAATCCGAGCCGTGAAAATGTTATAGATACGATTGAAAAGTTAAAGGCTATGCCGAATATTGAATATGCAGAGCCTAACTACAATGTATATGAATTTTCCGAACCTAATGACACGTACTATCAAAACGGAAAACAAGCTGTGCTTGATTTAATCGGTGCAAAAAAGCTTTGGGATTTTGATATTGATTGCTCTGATGTGACTGTCGGAGTTATGGATTCGGGTATACAGACAAATCACGAGGATTTAATTGATAATATATGGGTGAATACAGGAGAAATTGTCGGTGACGGCATTGATAATGACGGTAACGGCTATATTGATGACATATATGGTTGGAATTGCGGTGACAGTAACGGTGATGTGTCATATGTGAGTAATCACGGCGTCCACGTTGCAGGTATTGTGAGTGCAGTGACCGACAATTCCAAGGGTGTGGCGTCTGTTGCACGTAATGCCAAAATCGCATCAATAAAGATTTTTAACAGCAGTGGTAAAAGTACTTTATCTTATATAATAGAAGGGATTAATTACGCGAAAAAGAATGATATAAATATTATTAATTGCAGTTTTGGCGGTGTAGGTTGGGGAAGTACTTCGGTGAGTATCGTTAAATCGGCGATTGAGGCGGTGCCGGATATATTCTTTGTTATTGCGGCGGGAAATATTGCGACAAGTACACCGCAACCTGATAACGATCAAACGGCGGTATATCCGTCACAACTTACCAAAGACCTTGACAATGTAATTTCTGTTGCAAACACGACAAGCAGTGATGAACTCAGCAGTACGTCGCATTACGGTGCAACAAGTGTTGATATTGCAGCACCGGGTACAGTTATTTACAGTACAATTCCGACAAGCAGTTACGGAACAATGTCGGGAACTTCTATGGCTACACCTATGGTTGCAAGTGCTGTTGCGGTAATGCGTGCAGTAAAACCGAATATTTCGGCAAAAGAAATTAAAGAAACTTTGTGTTCGAGTTCAGACAAGCTTTCGGCACTTACAGGTAAAGTTATAAGCGGCGGAAGATTGAATGCGTATAATGCGGTAAAGGCAATTATGCCGACAGCGATACCAACGGTAACACCAACAGTAAAACCGACAGCAACGGCTACGACAGTACCGACGCCGACAGCGACACCAACGGCAACACCAACAGCAACGCCTACGACAGTACCGACGCCGACAGCGACACCGAGTCCAACGGCAACGGCTACGACAGTACCGACGCCGACAGTAACGTCAAGTCCAACGGCAACACCAACGGCTGCTCCGAAAGTCACACCAATGCCGACTGTTTTAACGAACAATAAAATTGAGTGTGAAATAAAAGATAACAAACTTATCGTATCGCTTAATTTTGAAGAAGATGACGAAGTGATGTATGTTGCGTTCAGAAAAGGTAATGAACTTAAAAAGATTGTGACACCTGACATATATAATATGACGGCGGAGGTTGATTTGGGTGATATGGAATATGACGGTATAGATGTATATGTGTGGAATGGAAATATGAAGCCGTATGCAGAGGTAAAGCAAATAGAAAAATAAAAGAAAACCCAATCGAATTTCGTTCGATTGGGTTTTGTATTATTCTTTGTCTTTTAACAAATCGCGTATTTCGGCAAGAAGTTCTTCTTGGGTAGGACCCGCAGGAGTGACTTCTTCCTCAACTTTCTTTTTGAATTTATCATTTAGTTTATTAAGTCCCTTAACTACGCAGAAAATTATAAATGCAAGGATGAGGAAATTAATAATAGCCGAAAGGAAATTACCGATATTTATTGATGTACCCGGAATTATCCATTTAGACATATCCATAACCGATTCAACGGCACTTGTGTCACCGACTGTACTTGTAGCGGCTGTTTTGAGTGCACCTGTTATAAGAGATACAACGTATGCAATACCCGGGTTGATAATGTCGGCAACAAGTGAATCGACAATGCTTTTAAATGCACCGCCGACAACAACGCCGACTGCCATATCAACTACGTTTCCGCGAGATATAAAATCTTTAAATTCATCAACAAATTTCATAGCAATTTACCCTCACCAACAACATTATTAAAATTCTAATTTTCCTTCCAAGAACTTTTCAAGTTCGTCAATCTTAATTCTCTGCTGTTCCATTGTATCTCTGTCACGGACTGTAACCGAGTTATCTTCTGCTGAATCGAAGTCATATGTGATACAGTACGGTGTACCGATTTCGTCTTGTCTTCTGTAACGCTTACCGATTGAACCGGCATTGTCATATTCGCAGTTGAACTTCTTTGAAAGCTGTTCGTATACAGCTGTTGCACCTTCGTCAAGTTTCTTTGAAAGCGGAAGAACGGCAGCCTTTATCGGTGCAAGCGCCGGATGCAAGTGCATAACAACTCTTGTGTCGCCGCCCTCAAGTTCTTCTTCGTCATATGCCTCAACAAGGAATGCAAGTGCAACTCTGTCTGCACCAAGTGACGGCTCAATACAATACGGAACGTATTTTTCGTTTGTGATTGGGTCCATATATTCCATACTTTCACCGCTGTGTTCCATATGTTGCTTTAAGTCGTAATCGGTTCTGTCTGCAATACCCCAAAGTTCACCCCAACCGAATGGGAATACAAATTCAATATCGGCAGTTGCATTTGAATAGAATGCAAGTTCTTCAGGTGAGTGATCTCTGAAACGCAAGTTTTCCTTTCTTATACCAAGGTTAAGTAAGAAATTCATACAGTATTCTTTCCAATATGCGTGCCACTCAAGGTCTGTACCCGGTGAACAGAAAAATTCAAGCTCCATTTGCTCAAATTCTCTTGTACGGAATGTGAAGTTACCCGGTGTGATTTCGTTTCTGAATGATTTACCGATTTGCCCGATGCCGAAAGGTACTTTTTTACGGCTTGTACGTTGTACGTTTTTGAAGTTTACGAAAATACCTTGTGCAGTTTCTGGACGAAGATATACTACTGATGAAGAATCTTCTGTAACACCTTGGAATGTCTTGAACATAAGGTTAAATTCACGAATATCAGTAAAGTTTTGCTTGCCGCATTTTGGGCAGACAATGTTATTTTCTGTGATGTATTCAACCATCTTTTCTTTGCTCCAACCGTCAACTGTGATGTCCTCACCTTTTTCGTGTGCAAAGTCTTCAATCAGCTTGTCCGCTCTGTGACGTGATTTACATTCTTTACAGTCCATAAGAGGATCCGAGAAACCGCCGACGTGACCCGACGCAACCCATGTTTCTGGGTTCATAAGGATTGCACAGTCAAGACCTACATTATATTTTGATTCCTGTATGAACTTTTTCCACCAAGCTTTTTTTACGTTGTTCTTAAATTCAACACCGAGAGGACCGTAATCCCAAGTATTTGCAAGACCTCCGTAAATTTCACTGCCTGGGTACACATAGCCTCTGCCTTTACAAAGCGCTACGATTTTGTCCATTGTTTTATCTGCGTTATTCATTATAAAAAAGTCATCCTTTCAAATTATTACATAATTACATATACATATAGTTTATAAAAACTGACGGTGTTTGTCAAGGCTATTCCGAAAAATATTGACGTTATAAGTATTATTTTTTTGAATTTTCGGAATATAAAAATTTTGGGGACAGAAAAGGTTATGTAAACTGTGAATGTGTTAATAAAGTTATCCACGCTGGGTGCATAACGCGTGGATAACTTTGATATTTGCGGATAAATCGGGCGTGAATTGCGTGGATAAGTGCGTGGATAGAGTGGATATTAACACAGCTGTAACATTGCTGTAATGTAAATTATGCAAACCGCAATGTGAGTGTAATATTTGTGGCTTGACAGTGTGGGTGGAAAGTTATAAAATTATGGATATAATTTTTGCGGTGGGATATGCCACCCCTCAGTCGGCGTTGCCGACAGCTCCCCTCAAAGGGAGCCGAAAAGCCTCTCCTTGAGGAGAGATGCCCGAAGTGACGGAGTGGTGGCAAGTGTAGAGAAAAGATAAAAGATAGCAAGCCACCCCTCAGTCGGCGTTGCCGACAGCTCCCCTCAAAGGGAGCCGAAAAGCCTCTCCTTGAGGAG
>OLSE01000468.1_pt1 | contig 50210 bp, 34 predicted proteins | sample 1673191 | NCBI WGS metagenome assembly OLSE01 (sample SAMEA3136764, study PRJEB25190) | human gut metagenome | biome: human gut; feature: human-associated habitat; material: faeces | place: Austria | collected 2013
ACAACTGCATTTTCTTCTGTTGTCTTCTGCTCTGATTTTGCCTCCTCTGTCTTTGATGTACCATTTGCACATCCCGATGTGAGCGTAATTGCAGATATAATAAACGCTAATAGTATTTTTCTTCCTTTCATTTATACTTTCCTCCTTTTTCCAGCCTTTGTCATCTACTGCTTTTATTATAAAAAAACACTTCTCGTTTTCAATCGCTCTGTCACGAATAGTCAAAAAATAGCACGAATTGTAAATCCGCCCCTTAGTTTGTCTATCTGCTTTATGTTAAAATAAACGCATGAGAGAAAGCTTTTATATATTTCTTATTTGAAAGGGGGCATACATAATGAACAATATTCTTCGCCCGACACTTGAACTTACTGTAATTATCCCTGGGATGATTCAAATATCTCTGTTTTATACATTTTGCAATTTTCTCTTTGCTAATATGCTAGTACAAAGTCAGATACAAAAAACTTGCCACCTGCTACTTCTTACAAATGCATGGCAATACATAAAACTTGCCACTGACAGCATCTCTTGCATACTATGGTATAAAAAATGTGGACTGGCACCTCTTTTTTTCAGGAACCTGTCCACATTTTTATTTTCTTTTCCGTATATTCACCTGTTATATCTTATGCAGTCCGGAATCTATTTTTTATATTCAACCTCGAATGATCCAAGTTCATATCCATGAACGCTTCCCTTTACCTCTCTGGATACAAGCTCTACTTTCTGTTCAAGATGTTCACTATATACTCTTGTTGTCAGAACCGTTTCCCCGTTATTAATGAATATCTCAATGGCTGATGTATCCGAAAAGATGGTAATATCCGAAAGCTCTTCCACCTTAGCAAAGCGCTGCTTTCTTCCACGTCCGCTTTCTCCCATCGATAAGGTAAAAAGCCCGTCCTTCCAGCTTATTGTAACATCTTCACGAAGCTTAAGCTCCAGATTTTTTGCTTCTTCCACGTCAAGTCTCAGTTCAAAACAGCAGTCCGCAGGCGCCCACTTTGTAAATGCTTCCAGTTCGCAGGTAAATGCATTTTTACGCAGATCTTTCATCTCCTTTAATGGATGCTGTAAGATCTTTCCATCTTTCCATTCCAGTTCTCTTGGCATGGTAAGTGCATGGATCCAGTCATATGCAACCGTTGCATCATTATCATAATCTGCATCCGGAATCCCCATCCAGCCAATCAGGATTCTTCTACCCGCTTCATCTGCAAATGTCTGTGTCGCATAGATGTCAAATCCTTTGTCAAATTCCTGAAATTTTCCAAAGCTGTATGATTTGTTCTTCAGGTCAAACTCTACCGGAAAATATCCACACTGGTACACATTCTGGTAATCATATCCCTTCTGATCTACTCCCTGTGGACAGCATGTCATAATCTGCTGGCCGTCAATCTCGAACAGATCCGGGCATTCCCACATATAACCAAATGGCTTTGCTGTCCGCACCGTATCGTACCATTTCCAGTGTTCCAGATCGTCGGAACAAAACAAAAGTGCACAGCCATAAGATTCCGCATCACGGCCTCCCTGGATCATATAATAACGGCCGTCTTTTTTATAGATTTTTGGATCTCTGACATGCTTGGACATATTCACCGGATAATCATCATTGGTCATTACAAGCTTCTTGTATGCAATATTCTTTCCATCCGGACTGAATACGTGAATCGTATTCTGTTCCCGTCCATTCATGATATAATCATAATCTTTATCCCAGAGTTTTACATTTCCTGTGTAAAAATAGTGAATTCCATCTTCACAGGTATAGGCTGATCCGCTATATACACCGTCTCTGTCCCATTCTTCGTCCGGATAAAGGAACGGCTCTTCTTCTTTATAATGAATCCAATCCTTTGTTGTGTAATGTCCCCAAAGCTTCGTTCCCCATCCGGCAAGAAATGGTGTATATTGGAAATAAATATGATTCACACCCTGAAATTCACACAGACCATTCGGATCATTCATCCAGCCTGTCGGCGGCATCATATGAAAGTGAAGTCTGTTTTTATCTTTTTTTACATTCTCCCTCATACTTTCATGCTTCGGATATTCTGTTAAATATGTCTCTTTGTTCATCTGTTCCTGTCCACCTTATCCTTACACGATTTCAGCCATCTTATCATTTTTTGCAATATGTTTTTCTTCTGTTTTGATGGTCTTTCCTTCCGGAAGCTCTGTGAAGATAACAAGAATCTCCGGAGAGTATCCATGCTTCTTCACCAGGTCGATGTCAAATCTGATAAGTGCTTCTTCTGCTGTTACTTCCTGTCCTTCTTTTACAAGTGTCTCAAATCCTTCACCGTTCATATTGACGGTATCTACCCCGCAGTGAATCAGGATCTCTGCTCCATCTGCAGTTGTAAGTCCGATTGCATGTCCGGTTGGATATACGAGTGATACGGTTGCCTTACATGGTGCCATAACGGTTCCGTCTTCCGGAAAGATAACGACACCGTCTCCAAGTACCTTGTTTGCAAATGTCGGATCTGTCGATGCTTCGATATCTTTTACTGTTCCCTCTGCTGCTGCATAGACTGCACCAGGCTCTTCTGTAATAACTGCCTTTGTTGTATCATTTTCTTTTGTATCGTTCTTTTTGTCATTTTTATTCTTATCCGGTGCTGACCACATTTTTCCAAAGATGACTGTACATACAAATCCAATCATAATCGCGATTGCATGTGCAATGATGTAGTTAATGTACCCGTGATGTGCCGGATTAGCAATTGCCATTCCAGGAAGTGCAGTTGTACCGAATCCAAGAGCAGTAAGCTTTGAATAGTATACATATGCACCTGCAACTGCACCACCGATACATCCACCGATCAGTGGAAACTTGTAACGTAAGTTTACTCCGAAGATTGCCGGTTCACTGATACCAAATAATGTCGAGCAGAAACTTGGAATACAAAGCTCTCTGGCTTTTAAGTTCTTCCAGTTCAGGGAAAGATAACCAAGTACCGCACCACTTTGTCCAAATAAAGCTACAGACATCAGTGGATTTAAAAAGTTTGTTCCTGTCGATGCAATAAGCTGTGCTTCTACCGCACCGATAATGTGATGAAGACCTGTGATAACTACGATCTGCTGAACTCCGGCAAATAACGCATACCCGAATGCTCCCAGATGTTCTGTACCCCACATCAGTCCGTCTGTGATTCCATTAGAAAGAATTCGTCCTGCCGGACCTACAAGTGTAAAAAGTAATACCGTAGAGATAAATACTGTCAGCATTGGTGCAACCAGAAGCTTGATTACATCCGGAATTACCTTATTGAAGAATTTATCCAGTTTTGCAACTACAAATCCCATCATAAGCGCGATGATGATTCCTCCCTGGAATCCTACCATCTCAATCTTCAGTCCGAACAGACGGATAACTTCTATATCAACGGTTCCCTGTGCAGCCTGGTAAGCATTGGCAAGAGAACTGTCTAACATGATTGCTCCGATTACCATACCAAGAACCGGATTCCCGCCAAATCTTTTTACGGCTGAATAGCATACTGCCATTGGAAGGATTGCAAAGATACCTGTAGACGCAAGACTTACCAGCCGGTTGATCGCATATAAGGTATCATGTGTCTTTACTACTTCAAGTCCGCCAAGGACGCTTGTAATTCCCATCAGAAGGGCTGCTGCAAGAAGTGCCGGCATGATTCCGATAAATACATCAGATAACGCTTTGATCACTGCCTGAAGTGGATTCTGCCTCTTCGCACTTTCTTCCTTCAGATCTCCCAGTGACATATTCTGTGTATTCGTATACTCGGCAAATACCTCATATACATCATTCACTGTTCCAGCTCCCAGGATCAGCTGTAACTGATTACCTGCTATGAACGCACCTTTTACTTTGTCGATATCTTCCAGTTTTTCAATATCTGCAAGATCATTATCTTTCAATACGATCCTGAGTCTGGTTGCACAGTGTGCTGTTCCCTGGATATTATCCATTCCACCAATATTGGCTACGATCTGTTTTGATATTTCCAGATACTCATTGTTCTTTCCCATTTCTCTTCTCCTTGTATTGTTTTGTTTTGGAACCGGTTCCGTTCCTATGTTTTTATTATATACATCAGCTTTTGTATGTCAACACAAAACGTCACTGCAATTTCATTTTTGGAAACGGTTCCAAAAATTGATATCTAAATTTGTTTATATTGCACAAAAGCAGGTCTGTCAAATTGACAGATCCGCCTGATTCTCAGTTCTCTTTTACACTTTTTCTTTCTATAATTTCATACGGGTTGACCTGAAGCGGGCTTACCGGCTTTCCTAAAATCATCTGGATCATCGACTCAGCACTGATCTCCCCCCAGTTCTTCCAGTCAAATTTTACCGTCGTAAGTGGCGGCTGTAACAGTTCTCCTGCTTCGTAATCGCCAAATCCTACCACGGATACTTCTTCCGGTATCCGTATACCTTTCTCTGACATTACTTTGTACACGCCAAATGCGATACGGTCTGTTGCGCATACGACTGCCGCCGGTGTCTTCATATGATCTACAAATTTCTGTACATTTTCAATTGCATTTTCATAAAAGAACGTTGTCTCTATGACTTCTTTTGGCTTTTTCTCACAGGACATAAGTCCATCGATCACTCCATGGCGTCGTTCTCCTCCTACTGCCGGGTCATCTTCAGGTACCCAGAGCATATAAATCTCCTTGAACTTACGTTGTCCGATATAATTACCCACCGCATATCCTGCATTGTAATCATCATTAATGACAGAATTCTCTCCCGGGAAGCGTTGTCCAAGAAACAGGATTGGAATTTTTAACTTCTTTACTGCTTCTTCGTATTCTTTTGTGCTTCCCGTCGCAAGAACCATAATTCCATCTACATTCATATTCTTCAGCCGTTCGATACAGCGTATTTCTTCTTCGATATCATTTTCCGTATGCATGATAAGAGGTGTATAATCATTTTTCTTAAGATAGGCAACGATTACTTCTACAAGTCTCGGTGTTGTTACCGAGTTAAATCCAGGTACCGTAAGTCCTATGATCCGGCTCTCTTTTGCATTCAGCCTTGCAAACAGATTCGGCTCATAATTATTTTCTTCGATGATTTTTTTTATCTTCTGGGCCGTTGCATCTTTGACGCTTCCCCCGTTCAGATATCTTGATACAGTACTTTTTGCCACACCGGACATCTGGGCTATATCATTTATTGTCAGTTTTTTTTCCAAATTATTTTCCCCCATAGCGTCTATTTCGAACCTGCTTATAATACAGAGAACCTGCCAGTGACAGCTTCTTCCGGACACATGCCGATTCAAAATGTCTTAATATGTATTATACTCTTCTTTGAAATTTCCTGTCAAATTATCTCCTGTCCGAAATAGAGGATTCACACAAAGATTTTCAAGGGTTTGCGGAGAATTTAATAACAAAATATAACAGTTATTAAATCTCTTAAAACAGGTGAAATCTCAATCGGGATTTCTTTCTGCAGACGCTGCCGCAGGAATTGGTCTTCTCTCATTTTTCTCTTTCTACGCTATAATATAACTGTTTTGGACTCTTTGGCTTATCTGGAATACTCAACTTAATTACGCCAGCTTCTACTAATGGATTTACATACGTCTGTATAGCATAAGTAACAGAATTTAACCCCAGATAATCACAAATTTCCTTTCTTGTACGCGGTGTTTTACAAAATACTATTAAATTATTTGTTTCTTCAGCATTTGACATATCTTCATAATCATTCTTTGATTCTTTATATAGTTTTACAATAAAACTTCCTCTTTCATCCAAGAATTCTGGCTGTCTTAAGTTATATTTCTCCATTTCCATCCGGATTGTTGGAATTCCCGAATACCTGTTTTCTGTTATTCCCAATGTTTCAAGTGCCGATGCAAGTACCGGATTTCTTGTATCCGGTTGAATTTTTCCTAATTGGTCAATAGTGATTCTTCCATATAATCCACCTGGATTATGTATTTCAATCCTGTCTTCAAACATTATAAGTTGAATCGGCATTCCTTCTGTATGAATACTATAATCACGATGTACTAATGCATTTATAATAGCTTCTCTAACCGCTGTTATTGGATAGTCTGTTCTGTCAGTTCTTCGTCCGGTTGTCGGACTTATAATTGTCTTTGTCCGCATATTGCGTTTCACAAATAATAATGCCTCATCCAACATTTCCGGAATTGTTCCTTCTATTCTCTGATTATCTGAGAATCTTTCCCCCATGTCGCCAAGACTTCCTATTGTTCTCCCAGGAATTACAATTGCCGTAATACACAATTGTGGAAAATATGCCTGTGGATATGGACTAAAAAGCAAAGTCGCACTAAGCGTTACTTTCTCTCCTCGCTTTATGCTCATAAGTTCATAAATACTTTCATTATCAAGTGTTGCTAATCTTTGTTTTCCTCTCTTTAACAGTTCAACATAACGATTCAGTTCTTCCTGATCCAATGACATTAATGTTACTCTCGGAACCTCACGGATATCGTCTTGATATTTTCTTCTATATGCTTCATAACTATATATTTCGTATTCTGTCATCGGTTCATCACTATCCCCAATACGGGTATAGGACCCCTTCAACCTTCCACGTCCTTGATAATAGCAAGGTCTGTCTGCCAAATCTATTCCGGGAATTTCAGCAGAAACAAATTTTTTATTTTCCTTCTCCACAACTGTAATAAGCGGCCGTACAACCGGATTCATCTGCAAGCATTGCTCGTTAATTTTCTTTTGAATGTCCTGAGCATCATAAACACCAACTTCTTTATAATCTTGTTTCTCATCAATTCCAAAAACAATAATGCCACCATCATCCTGATTAGAAAAACTTGACAAAGAATCATATAATCGTTTCGGATATCCTTGCTCCGCTGATTTCAATTCCAAATTCTGCGTTTTGCATTTCATTTTTTGAATTAATTTTAGTTTGTCATACAATTCTTCTGTTGTCATTTTAGTTCCTCCATTTATATTTTAGATTCTAGCACTATATTTAAGTTTATGCAAGAAACTCAAATATTATTCTTATGAACTAAAAAAGAACTCAAATTTATACTTCAAATTTGAGTTCTTTTTCATTTCCAATGTCCACTTATTCCTCTCTATATTTTCTAGTCCATCTCTTCTTCAATCTTCTCCGCAACCGCCACATCCGCCGGCAGCCACTCCACATCCGCAAGCTCCTCCCTGGTCAGCCATCTGGCAGCCTCATGCTCCTTCAGCACCAGATCCCCTTTCACGATCTCACACCAGAAGCAATCCATCGAAAGATGAAATCCAGGATAATCATACTCCACCGTCTCGATCCATTCACCAACCGCAACTTCCGTATCCAGTTCTTCCATGATCTCACGCTTCAACGCTTCCTGCGGTGTCTCCCCGGCTTCGATCTTACCGCCCGGGAATTCCCATCCGCCTTTGAACTCACCGTATCCGCGCTGCGTTGCGAATATCATCGTTCTTCCGTCTTCCTTTACCGCCTTTATCACTGCTGCCACAACTCTAATCGTCTTCATCTTACCTTTTATCTCCCGTCAAAAATCTTCCTGTAACAGTCTCTATTCATTCACAATATACTGATAAATATCTTCTCTCACCGGAGTCTCCAGCTCCCATTCGATCTCCACCGCCGTCTTATCCGTATTCGGCATCACGAACTGCTTCGCATTCCCGGTCGCGATCACACGGCCCAGATAATAGAATTCCTTGGATATCTTATCATCCTTATTCTTTCTTACAAACAGCTGCACATCTATGCCACGTTCTGTTGCGTTCAGGAAATTCTGCACATCTTCTGAGTCCATGCTTCTTCCGCTTTTGGAAATCGCGATCAGCCGGTTCTCTGCTACGAAATGATCTTCGTATTTCGTGGTATCGCTGATATTGTCCTGCTTATCGTAGTTAATGAATATCGGAAATGTCTTAGTCTTCTTATCATATTTGTAACCGCCGATGTTCAGCGGCACTTCATTTCTCTCCCAGTTCAGCAGACGGCAGGCATCCTCATATGTATATTTCTGATACAATACCAGATTCGTATCCTGATACTGGTAACTGTAATTGACCTTATATCTCGAGATTCCGAAGTCCACCAGTTCCTCCAGAATCGCACAGAATTCCGGATTCTGTAACATTTTCCCATACACATCAGAAATGCCATAATCATCCTGTTCCTTCTTCAGAAATACACACTGTGCGTAAGTCTTCTTTGCTGCGCTCGTCGGAAATTCATTGGTCATCATATTGATCACATTTTCCGTACAGTACTCGTCCATCTCACAATGATACTTCTCGGATAAATGCTTCCGCAGACGTCCAATGATTCCATGGCGATACTGCAACGTACGTTTCAACAATTCTAGCTCATGAATCCGCTTGCCACTTGCCAGCTTTTTGGAAATGAATTCGATTGCTTTTTCTTCGTCTTCTGACAGCCGGATGGTATATTCCTTTTCGTATTTCACAAGGAATTTATAATACGAACCCAGACTGTTATTGTCGAAGATCCGCAGCACATCCATTTCCCCATATTTATCAAAATCCGCAAGCGCCGGGATATGCCCCAGCTTATTCTTCAGATTCGTATAATTCTCCCGGATTAATTTGATATCACTGAAGTTCGCATTATCAATCGCCTGGAAGATCCGCTTTCTGGAAATCTCATCGAAATGAATCGTGCTCGCACCCGGAATCACTCTGCCGCCTTCCGTGACATAGCGGCGGATATTGTCCTTGTTATAACTGCGGTCACCGGACAGCGCAATCGGAATCATAAAGTTATTCCGGTAATTTCCGATGAAATCCAGTACAACGACATATTCTTTGTTCTCGGCTTTTCGAAGTCCACGGCCAAGCTGCTGGATGAACACGATCGGCGACTCTGTTGGACGAAGCATGATGACCTGATTGATCTCCGGCACGTCCACACCCTCGGAAAATATGTCTACGGAAATGATGTAGTCCAGGGCATCCTCGGATTCTTCTCCTGCCAGCCGTTCGATCGCTACTGCTCTCGCTTCTTCCGAATCACTACCGCTCAGCACCAGCGTCCGCCAGCCCTTGGCATTGAATTTCTTCGATAATTCCTTCGCCTCATCAATCCGGCTACAGAAAATCAACCCCTTCACGCGGTCGCCACTGTATCCGAAATATTCCGCCTGTTTCATGACATTTTCCACACGCTCTTCGGATGTCAGATAGCGGAAGTTCTCCACCTTTTCTTCGGATGATTTCCCCGCATCTGCAATAATATCCAGATCCGTAATTCCAAAATAGTGGAACGGACACAACAAATCCTCCTCCATCGCATCCTGCAGACGGATCTCGTATGCAATCTGATGATTAAAGATTTCGTAAATGTTCCTGCCTTCCAGGTTGTCGTCTCGTTTATCTGGCGTTGCGGTCATACCAAGCCACAGCTTGGGTTCGAAATAGTCCAGGACTTTTTTGTAGCTGTTGGCGGCGCTGTGGTGGGCTTCGTCGATTACGATTGCATCAAATGTATTCTTCTCATACCGATACAAATTCTCCTCTTTGCTCAATGTCTGGATTGTTGCAAAAATAAAGTCCTTGTCATATTCCTGATATTTTCCCGTCACCAGTCCCATCGAAACTTGTCTACTGAATACCTTGCGGAATGACTTCTTCGCCTGCTTCGCGATCTGATTTCTGTGTACCAGAAATAACACTCTCTGGAATCCCAGTTCTCGCATGGCGAATGCGGAGGCGTATGTCTTACCGGTACCGGAATATGTCAAGAGGGGAAATTGATTATTTTCATGCATGCAAGTTATTACAATTTTAATTATTGTTCATTTATTGTTTGTTTATTCTTTTATACGTCATTTATGAACTATGACACCAAATATCAATTACTTACGAGGATATTAAGCTCATTATCTTGAACAATATCTTCTTTGTAAGTAACAGCATCTTTTAATCCTCATATTTTCGAATAACGGAGTCAAAAGCATGATTGATTTTTATATTATTAGGACATCCCACTATACAACGAGCTTTTGAAATAGCATCTTTTGAAACAACCCATCGTTGCAATAGCGGTTGGTTACTAATATATCTATTTCCCATATTCCCTCTTTGCCCATAATAATATTCAAATCTTCCTATTTCTTGTCCACCTTCATTAAATAACCTCATACCATTTACTGTAATGTTAATATGCCAATGAAACTCATCCAAGGATATTTTGCTAAAACCGCACATGATATTGCTTCCTTGAAAACTTTCAATTCCATTATGATGCAAAGTAATATTATAATGTTCCTGTTCTGAAAAATCTGGGCGTGATTGCAATAATAATCGTGAATTTCTTTCATAACAGTGAGCTGCATATTTTGAAGGAAGTCCTGGAATAGAAAAATACGAAACCATAAAGCCAAATATCTCTTCTTTATGGGTATAATCTATAATTCCCCCTGCCAGAACAGTTTCTGTATCATCGACGCCTTCAAATAAAATATCATGAATCTGTTTCTTTTGTTCTACCGACGAAGATGAAATAAAACTTTCAGGCGGATTTAATAAATAACCATTGTTATAAGTCCATAATTGTGGTGTTATCAATAAACAGTATGGTTCTGAAGCAGATAATACAATCCTTCCCAATTCCGTTTCTTCCCAATCAAATTTATGATTATACCAATCTTTGTAAAGAACTCTTAAGAAAGATCGATTCGGATTTTCACAAACGACCCTACATCCCCGCCACTTCCTTCCTAACTTGATTAGTTGTACAGTATCTGGTATTTTATCACAGTAATCCGCAACTCTTTTTTCTAGATGCTCTCCATCAACCTCTAGTCTTTCAGACAATAACTCTATTTGTTCCATAACACAGTCATATCCATTAATCCATGGCGATGGCCGATTTTTCTTTATGAACAATTTATGCCCGCGATTTGGAATCTCGTCAAAATAAGATTTACTGTTCCTTATATATTTAAATGAATCATCCGAACTATAATTCTCAAGCAGCAGGTTCGAATATAATGAAACATTAAAATCTTCATCTTCACAATGCTTCTTTAGAATTGTAAGCATATTATCATGAAAATCTTCTCTATAATCCCATAGAAGTTCATAAATCATTAATATCCATTCTTTTGCGCGATAATGAAAAGAATCCCACATTTTTTCGATGAAATTAATATAACCTGGCTCAACTCGAAGAGTTGCAAATACTCCAGCAAGTGCGGTTCTTGCAACATCTGCATCTTCAGACTTTATTAGAAGCAATGCTATATCTAAAAACAGAGTATATAAGTCAGTGCTCTCATTCCAGTCTACTAGTTTTGTAAAAATTATTTCATTTGTAAGTTCTACATCCTTTATATGTCCTGCTGCAGTTCTCCAACTACGATGCATATCGAGAATCTGTTTCATTCCATTAATGCCATATTCTGGAGAAAGCCGTTTCATTTTCCAAAGCACCAGTGCAGGAACATCCAATGCACAATAATAATGATCTCGCTGAAGAAGCATTCCCAAGTACTTCCTAATTAGAACATCAGTCTCTTCTGCTTTTCCGAAACTAATTAAATACTCTAGCAGACTGTTCCGCTCAATACTTGACGACTCCTTGAAAAATTCATGTTCCATAATTTCCAGAACAACACTTTCTTTGAGCGCATCTTTATTATGCAATGATTCACATGCTTCTAGTATAGCAGTAGAAGAATATGATTTGTCCTGAACATATTCATGTATCATTTGCTCGTAGTATTCTACAGAAGTTGTTTCTTCAGAAAATGAAGTGTTATCTACCCATCTATCCGGAATTATGTACTTAACTGGATCTCTCATAAGATTAATATAAGCTGGTCCGAGTAAAGATAAATCAGAATGTATGTCACAATAACCATTTCTCAATGCACATATTTCTATAGCTTTTTGAAGGGCTGCGATTGAGGAATGGTTGTCCTCTAATCTCCAATCTAATAAAACCATGCCAGTAGTCCAAATCAATAACAGCTGTTCTCGATTTGGATTATTCTTTCTCAAATAACCAGTTAATCCGTCAACGAGATAATAAGGCGACTTCATTGCTTGAGAAAAATAGTACTCATTTTTCAAAAAACTAATTATATCCTTAATTCCTTCAGAGAAAACATCCGAAAAGATTTTACTATCAATGTGATGTCTCATACGATTATCACCCAATAGTTCTATTTTGTCGGAAACATCTTTTATTTCACGAGCAAATCGATGGATATTTGCCTCATCCAAATCAACTAAAGCATTATACCAGTTCAAGAGAAAATCTCCAGAATATTCTTTATGGGACACATATCCAATAACAGACCAGGAAGATTTAGTCAAAGCCAATTCCATGTAGATATCATTATTGAGATCATAAATCTTTTTTGCATCAATAAATCGTTTTAAAATGGCATTTCTATCGTATAATGGCTCTTGCCATAATTTTCCGTTTTCAGACAACCAGTCATCATACCACTCTTGGATTCTTTTAGGATTATTCCTATAAAAGAAAATTCCCGTTTCAAAAAAAGAATTTACAGGATTATCGGCAAAAATCCTTTCACATATATCAAAAACAACTTCTTTAATTTTATCATCATTTTCATTTGTTGCCAAAACAATCACGGCGCGCAAAATGTAAGGCAATAAACGAGGGGTCTCGAAATCTCTATCTTGAATATTCCAATCTTTAAGGAAGAGATTTTCCAACATTACTTTTAATCCAGAAAGGTCCACAATTGATGTTTTCCCGTTCTCCTTTTGGTAAAACCATTTTGCGCCGTAACATAATACATTAAAATAAAGTATAAAATAGTTACGTTTATAATGAGTATGATCAGCTAAATATCGTTCAGCTATTTCATTTGCTACTTCACTGGATAAAGCTGATTCGCTCAAATATGCTGATACTACCGCTAACATGCTATAATAAGACATCAGGTTTTCCACCATTGTATTGGGCAACTCGATTGTGTCAATTTGTTCAAGAAAAGATTTATGCTGTTCTACTGAGAAACAAATATTATCGGTTATTATCTGAACAAACAACGAAATCAGTAAACCTGCGGGCTTTTTTTGAAGTTTTTCTCTAAAGATTATCTCTGTCTGTCTTAAATCATTAATGCGATTTGAAGATAATAACAGTTTTATCTCTTCAACTAATGTATCTAATAGTATCAATTCAATATCTGCTAGTGTGGAATATAAATCATTTCCCACTAAATATTTGAAAGCAGATCTCATAGCACTATCACATACAGCTCCTGTAAACGAACGGCTTTTTTCACATAATTCAGATAGATTTTTCAACAAAAATGTGCTTTGAGTAGCGCAAGCCGTTTTTCCAATTAAATTGCCAATATTTCTATACTCTGGCGACAACCAACCATCATCGTTTCCATCATTAACTTTTACGCAATCATATATTTGTTCTAGTGTCACATCATAGAACCAGTTATAGAGCAATGCCTCAGCTCGATCTGCATGATTATTATCTATTAGATCGGAAGCTAAAGATAAAACAGATGTAATAATTTCACTATTCCAACTAGCTAATGGTTTTACATAACATTCGTATGAGTTAACGGGAATGTATTGATTTGTTGTACGGAAGTTTGCGCCTTCAATCTCATTTTGACTTTTCTCAATCTGATCGATGGTCAAATAACCAAAAGCTAAACATTTCATTTGCTCCCAGTCAATCACATTCTCATCTATTGTTCTTTTTAAAAAATCGTTTGCTCTTGAATAAATCTCATTAATTCCAATTCCATAAACAAAGGAGGAAATAATAAAATCAGGTGTAAAAATATTCTTAAACTCAGAAGCTCTTTTAGCATATATTAAAAAACGAAGAACATCATTGTAGTAAGAATATCCTTTTTCCTCTTCTGACAAATTTATATAGTAGCTAGCCAGAAATGAGTATACTTCCTCAATCCAATCATTGTCTCGACCAATAATCCTAGATAAATACACGCGAATATCATTATGTAAAATTGTATAATTACCATTCGTCTCAACTAATAGCGGGCGCATAGATTTAAGTACATTACGCCATACTGAAATACTAATACCCTCCTCCGAAAAGATTTTCTGTAATTTATATTCATTAAGCGGTTCATTAAAAAAGGCAAAAACTCCTGCCATTTTATAGTCCACAAATGGAATCTGAAATTTTGCTTTTGCAGAATCCCAAATTGCCTTATAGTATTCTTGAATGTTTCCACTCAATTTTCTATCCGTTAATCTCTGTTCAAGAGCAACAATATCATTACATTGTGTCGCTTCATGTACTGCAAAAATTGCTGACAGTGTGTTTCCATCTGCATATCTACAAACAACATTTGTCAACTGATTCTTAAAAACATTATCCATCTCCGGAAATTTGTTCTCTACTAATGAATAAATATCGGACTTAAGTATAGATGGAACATGTATTTCCTTAACGTATCCCATTTCATTGTTAAATAACCATTCTGGATAATTTCTATAATCTTCCTTAGGCTGACCCGCAATAACTATTTTAACGTTTTCCGGAAGATATTCTGGATTCGGCAATGCTGACAAAAAAGTATTTTCGCTTACATTTGCTCTTGCTGCATGATCGATTCCGTCTATTGCAACAATAAACAACGAATTTTCATCTTGTGCATACTCTGCGGCGATTCTAAAAAATTCACTTCTGAGTTGCTCTTGTGGTAGTAAATTGTTAATTACTGGCACGCGATATTTAGATAGTTTCCCCAATAGTTGACGTCTTAACTGATTGAATAATTCATTCCAAAAGACACTATTATCTACTCGCCTTGACACATCTTTTGGAAGATATTCTTTTTGAGGATCAATAGGCTCGTATGCATAATATCTAATATTAACTATACTATTTCGTTTCCCGCTTAGTTTACTGATAATATTTGTTTTCCCTGTTCCAGGAATACCAGATAAAAAGACAACTCTATTCTGAGGACAGCTTAATGCCTTTTCAATATCTTCAACTACAGAAAGACGACTTTCAAAGAAAGGAACCGACGGGATTAAATCGTGATTATAGGATATGATATCATCTTCAATCGATAATTCTCTTAATACATCTTCAACAGAAACAATTGATGAATCACGTATCGAAGTTGTCCACTTTCTCAGTGCATGATCCAATCTGACAAATAGTAATCTAGCTATTTCATCATTAGTCTTAAATGTATTTTTCAGCTTTTCGATTAATGTTTCTCCTAACGCTTCAAGTTCTTCTTGATCAGTTGAAATAGATAAATGTTTTAGGAATTCCAACTTTTTATCATCGTTGGGAATATACTCTAGCTGTTTTTTCCATTCTTCCCATGCAAGCTCATAACCTGGGAATACTAATTCGTTATATTTCTTTACTGTTTCAAGCTGTTTAGACAAGTCATCTATAAACCAGTTTAAAGCAGGACGCTTAATGGAACTTTGGGGGCCAGCATGGGCAATCCTTTTGCCTTTCTTTCTATTAGAGAATAACAGGATATCTGTTGTGGAATATTTTGAATGTTCTTCATTCCATGATTTTGCCAATTCTCCAAGCAATGAAATATGACTATTCGCATCTACATTACTTGTATCAATGGTTACTAAATCACCGAATGTTAATGTATCATTAGCCCGAGTATGCTTAACCTGTACGAACTTTTTATGACCATCCATATAAGTAATAACGACATCATCTAACCCAAGTGCCACATCAGCCTGGAGTTCTACATGTTTTATTTCGTTATCTGGATTCAGCATATCTATAATATACTTTTGACCTACAGACCATTCATACCAGTAAGGATCCCCCATACCCGGTTTTGTATCAGCAGTATATTTCATGTTTTTCCCTTTCTCTTTCTTTTTGATATTTATTTTTCTGTTTTTCCATAAACCACTTTGCCCATAATCTTGCAATAAAACCTGATACCGCAACAATTATTGCTCCTGCACCACCTAGTGCCAAAACAATTTTTCCAAAAACAGAAAAAATATCTATATTATTCAATAGTCACTTTTTCCTTCCTTTCAATCTTGAGTGTATACTTTATCTAGTACTTCCTATTCATCATCTCCATTTTTTGCTTCTAAAATATTACTTTTTGCCTCTCTTTTGAATTCATCAGCAACACCCCTTAAGATATCTGCATACCTGGAATATCCTCTTGACTCTGCAATATTTGCTCTATTTTCATAATCTTCAGCTAATTCAAGCTCTGGTTTTCCTTCTGGATCAATCCAGTGTACTCCTCTTTGGTTAATTATGCCCAAATAATAACCACGACGCAGTTCTTCATTCTCTACTCTGTTAAGTTCTTCAATAACTGCCGTTTGAGGAAGCTTGTCCTCATCTAATTCCGCATATGACAATCCCGAACCAACCGTATGCATTGCCACTTCATATCGATCATTATCCCTGCTCCATGTTTTTACAGTCTTCATCCAATAATCAAATCGTTTTGCATCAAAATTACCATTCCAATCAATCCCAGGTGTAACTTTAAATTGAAATAGTATCTCATACAATCTATCACTCAAGCTTTTATTCAACTCTATTTCCCGTTTTTCACCATTTCTTTCCTTATAAAACAGCTCAATCAAACTGCAAAAATATTCCGACTCAAGACTTAGTCTTGTGTTTAATGCGCGAGGTCTGACTTCCGAATACTCGTCTAACATTGGTAAATAAATGAATTCAATATCACTGCGTAATTCTAAATCTATATCCTCTTGCTGTTGAAACCAACCAATAATCTTTTGAACTGCGTAATCATCAAGCGTTTCCACCCCTATTGATTCCTCTGTTCCTGCAAGTTTCATTAACTTATATATACATTCTGCATTAATGACTGCTTCACACTCCGAATGTCCAATAATATTAACAGCTGTCACATACCGCTTGCACGCAACAAGCTTTTCTACAATTATCTTTAACGCTTCTGTCTCGTCTTCGTAACAACCGTATGGCATAACTGCTTTTTCCCAGTACGCAGTATCATCATCTAATACCTGATTTATCACATCTAACAACTGTAAAGAAAACGGAATTTTAGAAAGTATTTCTAAAGTAAATTCGTCTTCCATATGGCATAAAGAAGTTTCCAATAACTTTTCTGCTCCCTGAGTATACACAAAAGATATCAGACAATTAATCGTAAATTCTTTCGATAATATTCCTATAAAACATTTTTCAATTATTGAAGACATTTCCTTTGGTTTCAAAAAATGTCCCAGTTTATTGGCTACGTCATGCACATTTTTTACTGCACTGCCAAATCGTTCTACTTCTTCACTTCCATACTCATCAAATATTTCTTTAACAGCAGATAACTTTTTATCCTCTAGCATCTTCCATCTATTTGCATAGTTTCCTTTATCAAACAAATACCTGTTTCCTAAATACCATTCTCGATGTTTCACTCTTATATCTGTTGGTTCCATTTTTTCCGTCAATTGTCGGATTCTGTCTATCTGCTTATATATTACCTTTCCTTCGGTTGGCTCTATTCGTGCCATACATTCACGTAACTTAATCCAGACTTCAAAAGTATTCTCATCTGTATCGAATTCAAAACCATTTTCCAAGCAATCCAAATAATCAGTCAGAGTTGGTTCATACATATATCCCAACTGATCTATCAACTCTATAAGTTTTTCATTCTTATTACGGGCAGTATCAACAGCCAATTCCACTAAGTACACATAGCATTCATGGGCTTCTGCATTCGTTACTTTTACTTCTTCTGGAATCTCTAATTTCAAATATTTCGGTCTTGGATTACCTGATGTTGAACGTGTCTTATTAGGCAGCAATTTCTTAAGTGTACTCCAAAACACACGGGGGTTATCAGTTTTTAAACATTTTAATGCATTCTTTCTTTTTTCAAGATCAGCCATTGTCTGTGGATACCAAGGAAGTAATATCGATACAATTGAATTTATAGGTGTATTTGTCCAATTTGTACGCTCATAGGGTAATGCTTCTAACAATCCTAATACACTTATAGAATGCACAAGATATTCCGGTGACCATGCCAAGATTTCCAAAGCCCACAACAAATTAGAAATATAATTTATTCCTGATAATTCACCACTTTTTGGTGGAAATAAGTTCACTATTTCTGTAGGATTATTTATAATTCCTCGCTCAGCTTCTTTCAAAAAAGCTTCCGGTGAAAGTTCTGCTAAATTCTGTAAACAATCCCGTAAACTAGTCCATGTAGTCCACTTGGCATCCTGTAGCAAAGTGCTTACCAACGTATATATATTGTTTTCTATTTTCTCCTGATTGCACTGTGATAATTCCGAAAGATTTTTCTTTACCCAACACAAACTTTTTACTAAATTACCACGAAGTTCAAGTGAATTGTCATACTCACCTGAAACCGGAATAAAATATGGCATTTTGCTTGCTACACATTTACTTTTTTGACGCAAGATGCTATCAACAGCCTCTAACAACTTTCCAATTGAATCGTCAAACAGCTTATTTTTACATTGATTAAGCAATTCTTCTTTATGACATACCTTCCAATTTCCATTCGTCAGTTGCAAATATTCTGAATTCTGTGAAAGCATAGTTCGCGCTTTTGCTTCGAACTCAGAATATTCCATTCCTGATATCTGTTCAATCATCTTACGATCAAATTCATTGTCCTCTTTCCATGCTCCAATTAACGCTATTGTAGGAATAAACAAATCTATTGCTGTTATTGGATCAGGTGGAAGTTGAATAGTATTATTTTTCGGAAATAACTCTCGTATATTTCTATCAATACTTTCTTTACTAACAGATGCTGCCGCCTGATTACATTGACCTGCATACTCCACAAGCCTCGACCATACAAAGATGGGATTTTCAGGAGAATTGCATTTAATTAACGATGCAGACAATGTACGATTGACACTTTCTGCACAATCCATATCAAATAGCAATAATATGAATACCTTACAGAATTTCCAGAGTTCTTCATTTTCCGGTTCACAACCTTTAACTAAAGAAATGCATTCTTTTATAGCAGCTAACATTTTTTTATTATCGTCATTGGAAAACACAGGCATATCTATTTTTTCCATAAACGCTTCTGCATCTATGGAACCAATAGCTTCTGCATGCAAAAACCTTAAAGATTGCTGTGCTTTATTCGAAATCTGAGCTGTTACTAAAGCAATTCTATCGCAATCTCGATCGAAATCTTCTTTATTAAAATCATTCCATGCTGCACAAATAACTTCTTGAAATATTTTATTCTTTTCGGTTGCAGTTATACTGTGCTTTATCTGGCATAACATTTTTCCTTCTAACTCATTTCTATAAGTAATAACAACCAGATCATCTACATCATATCCTAAGTGCTTTGCCTGAAAGTGAACTTTCTTTGTTTGCTCATTCATAGCCGGGCAGAAACCATCTATCAGCAATGATAAAAGAAACATTGCCTGAATTTGTTGTTCGAAATTACCTCCTCCACCTCCTGTGGAAAAAGCATTGCTGATTTTACTAATTGAATTTTTTGCCATAGCATACTTTCCTTGTTAATCTTTACTTTTGTATATTTTTTACGCAAAAGTATTTTTCCTGTTTGATAACATCTCCCATATGCATTGGCATTTTTTCTAACAATGCATCAAACACAACTTGTTTTCCCTTATCAATTCCCAGTTTATTTCCGATTTGATTCATTGATCTTCCCTCTTGGCCTATACGAACTATTTTTTCAAAAAATTGATTTACAGAAATAATTGATTTATCCCTTAGCATATTATCCAGATGAAATTCCATCGCTCTCTCATAAGATAATATTCCGTTCTTCACCTCAGCAAATATCAAATCACTTTCTCCTGAATATCTCCATTTTGAATATTTCTCCATATCTTCAATAAACTTTACAAAACATTGATTACTAAACGACCATTTAACACTAGCTATTTCTGCGACTACCTTTCCATCTGGATATTCTTCTTCCGTCCAATATGCTCCATATCCCGGCAAATAAAAGTTTATAGAGTGGCCTGTTCTAAAATGATAATATTCTAAACTATTCAGTATATCCTTTCCTGTCGCTAAATCTGGTCTCGTTATTAAAATTGCAACCACATCATCTGTAATGCCATATTTTTCAGAATTCTTTTTTATTTCTTTTAACATTTCTTGATAAGTTAGTGCATCAAACATTTTTCTATCTCCATTTAAACTACTTATTCTAAATTCTTCAATTGTCACATAGCAGAATTTTTCTAATTTTTCCCGGATATTTTCTCTTTATCTATATAATATTTCAATTTTCCTGCCGAGTACTTTTTAATTCTCATATAAAAATACAGCACTATATATAATATCTTACCTGTACTTCCCTTAAATTTCAGATACATATTTACAAATATCTTATAATAATTCTTCTTTATCAATCATCTCGGATCCATCAAGATTAGTTTTCTGAGACCATATAATATCTTCTATCACCGAAACACATTCATCACTATTTGTTAAAATTTCTTTTCCCCAAAATCGAACGACTGTCCATCCCATAAACGATAATTTCTTATTAATTTCATCATCTCGCTGCCTATTACGGCTTATCTTTTTTATCCAATATTCAGAATTATTACTTTTTTCCAATCTGGATTTCAAAGCATCCCAATCCTTTCCATGAAAGAACTCACTATCGCAAAAAATAGCAATCTTATATTTAGGCAATACAATATCTGGCTTTCCAGGAAGATTATTTACATTTTTCTATATCGATATCCTTTATTCCATAATTTAGTTCTTAGTTTAAATTCAATTAACGTATCTTTGTTTTTTATATGTTGCATATTTTTTCGTCGTTGCTTAGCAGTTAAATTATCCAATATATAATTCATCTCCCTAATTTCGGAAATAACATTATGTAGTTCAAATCAGTATTTCATATCAATATATCCTCTGCCAATCCTAAAAAATACTTGCATTATCAAAATAATATTTTTGTTCTTAAACATTCACAAGACTTTCTATTCATTCAAATAATTATTCATTTATATCTTATAATGGATATAACATTTTCCAGATCCTCATAAAATTTAATTATCTCTATTGGTACTTGTGAAAACCTTTCTCTTGACCATTATATTCTTCTAATTAATTATTTTAATTTGATCCGTATGGTGTTTTATCTTCTGCTGCTATATTGATATTTTTATAGTATCCTGTTGCTTTTACTAATGATCCAGAAGTCTTAAATAATCCATATATATGTGTTTGATGATAATGTAAGTTATTAATATCCGGTCTAAAAAAAGCATTTTCAGGAATATACAATGATTTATTATTGTACTGTTGCAAATAATCACTTTCCACGTCTGGATGAACAATTACTTTAAAGTCATCACCAATAGTAAACATTCCCTTATCAAATGCCCAATGCATATCTCTGCACAATGCAATTCCATTGCTTGGCAAATATAACCCCTTATGGGATCTTGGCCAAATATGTGCTGCTTCAAGATTCATGAATGATTTATACTGAATTACATTACCTGTTATCGCACATTTCTGTTTATATCCAGTCATAACAAAATCTCTAAATGATACAGAATTAAATAGACTAGCCATTTCATCTATATCCCCAGACTGTGCCTTTGCTGTTACTGTATCTTCGATTACTGTATCCATTTCATTAAAATTTTTTACACATAATTGATTAATTTATTCTCTACTTCTGTAATTATCCCCTGATAAATTGCATGTCCATTTCCCCTAATATTAGATTCATCAACAAGCTTTTTGCACATCCTATACAGTTCTGAGTTCTTATCGCAACATCTATATAAGAAAAAAACATTCGCTTCTTCAACCGCCGCCTCTGGCGCATCATTACTTCCTAATATATCTTTTTGGAGACTTGATGTCTTTTCAGCTCTAAAAATCAATATATCATCTGGTTGAAACAACAATTGCTTTCCTTCAAGTGCACCATTACAATATATTCTGTATTCATTTCTTGTGCCTCCTGACACATTATATTTATCATTATGATAAATATAATTACAATATATTTTTTTTGCAATCTTTTGATACAATGGAATTATTGGAATTATTGATGAATCATTTGTAACTGTTTTGGAAAGAGGCGGAAAAATATCTAATACATTTTTATCTTTTGAAATATAGATATACCTACCTCTCTGTGCTTTACCATTTTTTACGCTTCCTAATTCTTGATGACCAAGACGTTTAAGATAATATTTCATTGTTTTTCCTTTCTAATTTTCTTGAATCAAATGATAAATGGCATAGGCAACTTTTTTTGCAAATAATGGAGGTACTGCATTTCCAATCATCTTAAAAGCGTCCGTCTGACTACAATTAAAATAATAATTGTCAGGAAATGTTTGAAGTCTTGCTGCCTCACGCACAGTGATTGTTCGTGCTTGCTCTGGATCTGGATGAATATGTCTAAGACCATCCTTAAATAAATGTGCTGGAATTAAATTACTAGGCTCATCCCATCTAAGAACATAATACTTATGTACATTTGAAGTTTTACCTGTTAATTTCGTATAAAGTGTCTTCAAAGATTTAGTACTCGTAAATTTCATCCTTCCAGATGCAATGTCCTCCTCTAGGAACTTGAACAATTCAATATCTCGCTTATTATGAAAACGCGATATATGTCCATTTATTAAAGGATCTGATACTGAATGTGATAGCTTGCGCCCCAAATAAGAAATAGGTTCATCCAAAGGTCTAAGTTTAGGCAAATCACCAATGGCATCCCTTACAGTTGCTTTCTTTTCTATTTTATATTCTGGCAAATATGAAGAATAAAATTTTTCAACCATTGCTTCAGCCTTGTCCCCATAATGCTCTTTTGATACGCCTAAAATAATAATACGTTTTCTATTTTGAGGTACTCCGTATTCTGTCATATCAATAATTGCATTGCTCAGATCAGGTAATACTGCATATCCTGCATCGGCAAAGGCTTTTTGAATAAGATCTATAATTCTCACAGATCCATCACCCGGTTTTGCAGATAAAATTCCAGGAACATTCTCAAATACAAATACCCTCGGTTTATAATGCTGAACAACTTTAAGATATGACTCAAATAAATAATTACGATAGTCTTCTCTCATTCCGTGCTCATCACGTATTCTACCAGCTACCGAATAAGCCTGACATGGCGGTCCTCCTATAATTACATCCAACTGCCGGTTTCCAACTAAAGCATCAAGACCTTTAGACTCACCAAATTTCTTATCTTTCCATCCATTAAATAATTCCTCTGTTCTCTGAATATCAAACTGAAGAACTCTTTCTTCCGAGTCTTGTATTCCCCATCTATTTTTAAGATGATTACGAAGTTCTTTAACTGGTGAGGGTTCCCATTCTACAGCTCCAATCATTTTGTATTTTCTTGATTGTTCAAATCCTTCTGATAACCCTCCACAACCAACAAATAAATCTATTGTATTAAGCATTAGTTTTGCTCCTCTCAATAATTTTTAATAGTTCTTCTGCTAATGCTTGACCTAAAAGTGGCGGAACCGCATTTCCTACTTGTCGTTCTTGTTTTGTTCTACTTCCTTTAAACACAAAATCATCTGGAAACGATTGAATTCTTGCACTTTCGCGAACAGTCGGAACTCTATTCAATTCATAATGAAACAAGTTTCTATGACCAGTATCTACTGTCCTAGCAGGCGCATTTCCATCAAGTCTTGTCCACGCCATATGAAAATTCCTACTATTTCCTACTCCTTCTGGAAGATCTTTATAATTTCCTCCTTCTGGGACTAATGCAATTGTATCTTTTACAAACTGCTTATGATTTGTTGCAATATGATTATAAAGAATAGAGCAACCCTCTCTCATTAAAACTTGATATTCTGTTTCTGCTGATTTTACATATTCATCCTCATTTTTCCCCAAATTATTTGTTCTTGTAGGTAAATCCGAAATTGCATCTCTACAAGTTCTATATGGTTTTTTTGTTTCCGGTCCAAATGTTGGATCAGGAAAATGTGGATTTCCAATATCTTTTCTTACACCCATGAATACAAGCCTTTTCCGCATTTGTGGCACACCATAATCACATGCCTTAAGAATTCGACAATCAATATTATATCCCATTTTTCTAAAACGCTTCAAAACTTCATCTTTGACCTGACCTTTATACATGTTCGCCATTCCTGGGACGTTTTCAATAATAAAACCCTTTGGATTATATTGTTTAACCATCTCAATAACTGCAAGATAAAGTTTATTCCTTGGATCATCGAAATTTCTTGGTCCTGTCAATGAAAATCCCTGACAGGGTGGTCCCGCAATTACCACATCTATTTTTCTGTCTCCAGCAGTTTTTAATATCAAATCAAATGTTTCTCGCTTGGACAAATCTGCATTTAATCCTATAGCACCTTTATGATTAAATTCAAATGTATCTAAAGCAGCCTGTTCATTATCTACACCAACAATAATATTAAATCCTGCTTGTTGAAACCCTAGAGATAATCCACCCGCTCCGCAAAAAAGATCAATGGCATTAAATTTTTTCATATATTTACTCCTTAGTTTATTATATGTTCTATTCATTTTCCCTTCAGGGAAACATTCCCATCATTAAAAATTAATTAGTAAAGTTTATTTCTTATATAGCCGAATTATAATATCACATTTTATGTAACTCTTCAACATTTCATTGATTCCTTCAACTGTATGTTAAAATGAATTTTTGAATTTCTTATTTCTATCTCTCAATTCAATAATATATCTACATAAATATACTGTAATATCTAATGTTTTGTAATTGCTACAATAATGTAATGCTTGATCTTCAATATCAAATATCCTTTAAAGCTTTCAAACAATTTTATCATATTATTCTACTCAAAGCTCCTCGAATGTTCATAGACAATAATGAACCATTTTCTCCAATTCTTCACTATGAAATAACTATACAAAAGCTAAACTTATACATATACTTCTAACTTGTGTAACACCTGAAATATTTAGTTTGCCCTCTCCAACTATTTATTATCTATTTTTATGTCGAGGGCGTTCCAGAAAAATCAGCTGTATATAGCCCCGGACTTACATAAGTGAGCAAAATATGATCTCTTCCGTATTTCTTTAAATCATTAATTGTAATAATATGAAACGGATCTACATTCATTCTTTTTCTCAAATACTTTCCCAATACAGCCCCACCTCTTTTTGTTGAATCATCACCATACGAAAGTTGTTTTGGATATACCATCAACGGATTCTGTTTAGATGGATAAGCTCTCTGCGTTCCCTGAAATGTCATTGTCATCATTTCTCCATCATCCCAAATAACTGTTACCGGATCTGATTTTCTTGTTTTCTTTCCCCCTGTAGTTAAACGATCAACAGGATATGGTTGAAACAATAGTGGATATTTATCTAAGTGTTCTGTTAAAATTGGAATGTATGCTTCCATTGCATCTTGCTTTGTTGCAACATTTCCTTTTTGATTCCCCCAATTTGGGCCTCCCGCTTTGTAAGTTTTTTTCTTCCCTTTTTATCAACTTTATATAATGGCATGATAGCAGAAAGGGGATTCCCTGAATCTTGAATTTTATCTTTCCCCCTCTTTCTATGTTTTTTTACATCTTTAAGCTTTTTAGGAACTATAGCAGGATCAGAAATATCGATTGCTATTTTTTCTATCCTCTTAATATACTCATTTAATTCAAAAAGATATCTATCTGATTTTAATTCTTTCTTATTTAATTCAATAAGCATTTCTGCATTTTCTATACTACATAAACCATTTATTGAACAATTTGCTGATCCAACAAGTGCATTCTCCAATTTAGTGTTTTTGTAAAACAAATAACATTTCGTATGCACTCTTTGTGTATGCACAAATTTCAATTTCAAATTCGAATTACTATTATTAATTGATATCAATTTGTCATAAACAGGTTTTGCAATCTTGTCTATACCATACATACCGTAATAGTATACGAATGGAACACCCATTTTTGCAATTTCATCAATCATATCTGGTGAAAAATATCCTGTAATAATAATAATCTGATCACTCTCTTTCGCATTTTCTAATACCTTTTTTTTTAAATTTTTTACTAATATAGCCATAAATTTTCTCCATTCCTTATAATGTTCTTTCAGAAACTGCAAAGAAACGTCTCACAAAACGTGAAAAGTATGATTTTATCAGAAAACATAAGACACTACTCTACGAAAAATATGACACTGCCACCTTTTCAATATCAAAATACTTCATCAGCTTGATGCGTGGAATTTTTCTCTGAATTTCCATAAATAAATTGATTTAAAAATGTATAATTCTCCGATTATTATACACCTTTTTTTGTCATAGCAACAGTTATGCCCTTTCCTAAAATGAATTTCTAAATTCACCTCTTCGATCGCAACCTTTTTTATAAAATCTATATACAAGGCGCCCTGGTGGCTCTTAAGTGATCCAATCATATATAATGGTACACAAAACCATTAATCAATTTTTTCTCATATCCTTACATCGCATTACATAAATACATTTGTTTCAACTAAAATATCACTAAACATAATTCATGCTTTCTATACATAATAGATTGTTTTAGACCAGGTTTCCATCAGCTTCGTTGCAAAATTGAAGTGTGGTCCTTTCACTTTGAAATCCTGCGTCCTGACTTTCTTCGCTAGATATCAAGAAAGATTAACATTTCTCTATTTCAGACATAAGACCAATCATATCCGCTTTCACAACTTCCCGAATCGCTAGTTACATCATCTCATATTTGTGGATGAATCCGATAATATACAGCCACTTTTCTCGAACTTTCATTACACACATTAACAACTTTATTAATACTCAACTTCAAATCCACAATCTTTTAATTTCTCATACAATTTATCTTCAAAATTCTTTACATCCTCTCTATTAATTATAATGAGAAGATTTTTTCTTGCCCTTGAACATCCCACATAAAATAACCTATATGCACAAAGCGGCCCATATACAGTACCTTCATTTAAACAGGCTTTCGCACTAGTAACATTCTTTTTCTTTTTATATTTCTCCATCTTCGGTTTCAGTAAGAAAATATAATAAGGATTATTTTCATTTTCGGAAATAAATCTTTTTAACACAGTATCAATCATATCCGCCACTGCTGCATATGACTTCGCCTTTAATTCAGAAATTTTTATTCCCATAGTACATTCTATATCCTTTATCATATTACTATAACGATAATAAAAAGCATCAAATTCTCTTAATGTAATATTCATTTCGCTCCATACTTCCAAAAACTTTGACATATGTACTGCGGGATTACTACTATTATCAGCCACAAATACAACTGTATCATGACTTTCACCTTTTACTCCATGTTGAGTCGAGACTCTCGGATCATTTAAATAGTTTGTAAGCTTCCTTACTTCCTCTATATACACATCTTTTACTAATTGATAATCATCATCTTCAATTATGGAATAATATATCTCCTCTTCGATAAATTCTTCTTTAAAACAAATATTTAAAAATCCATCAATTGTTGTTGCTCTATCAACATATGAATTTTTAATTTTTTCTAATCGTGTTTTTATAGTTTTTTTATCCCGATGTTTCTCCACAATGTATTTTTCCGAATTGAAATACATATAATACTCGTGAATATTCCTAAAAACCTCTCCATAACATTCTTGCAAATAATATTCAATAATTTGATCAACTATAAACAAAAAACTTAACAAAGCATCATTAATTCTAGCTTCATCTTTTGTCATAACGTCAACAGCACTATATTTTTTCCAAAACTGATATTTTTCCATCTTATTGTATGCATCATACAAATTGCCAACACCAATATCATAAAAACGTGCTCTATTTGAAACGTATAAAAGTAATGCATCTTCATAAGTCTTTCTAAAATCACTTATAGCTTTTTCCACATCACTTACAATCAATACTTTAGGTGAAAATGCCATTGTGTCATTACTATTTTTTTCATACGGACACTGTTTTAACGCTTCATCGTTATAAATATAATTAAGGATATCAACTATTTTAGGTGTTGTTCGATAATTTATAGAAAGATTGACAGATCGATTAAATGTTTCTAATTTTTCTTCAAACTCTCCATTGTAATTTTTATATATTTGCTGCATTTTATCTCCGAGTAAGTACAATTTACTTTTCTTTCCAACCAAAGATGTATAAAAAATATGCAACACCTCCGCCGAAGTGTCTTGATATTCATCAATAAAAATCAACTGATACTTATCAGAAATTTTCTTTTTTATAATAGGGAATCTGTCTACTGCTAATTTTGTAAACGTTATCAAATCATTATGTCCTAACCCTCCATAAAGCAGTGAATTAAACGGCGTTTCATTATATGAAATTTTATTAATATTGGAACGTACAGTATCTAAGTCTAAGCTTCCATATTTTTCTTTATATCTTTCAGCACCTTCTGTCCACGTCTCTTTTTGTTCTGTATTCTTTATACGTTCTATTATCTGAGTTTCATATACTTCCCAATAGAGATCAATAATTTCTTTATGAGAAAAGAAACTTCCAATAAAATCATTTATAAAACTATGTATTGTTCCAAAATATACTCTGCTCTGCTCCAAATCTCTTCCCAATTCTTCTGCAGCGCGATTTGTATAAGTAATACATAAAATATTATCCTTGGGATTACGTAAAAGATAACTTTCAACTTGTTGTCTAATCCAGGTTGTTTTTCCACTTCCAGCAGGTGCATTAACTAAAAATATATTTTCATTTACTTCATCAGCCATTCTAAACCTCTTTCTATATAATCCGGTAGCATCTTTTTAACATAGTCTTTCATAATAACAGAACACATAAAATCTGTTTTATTTCCCGAAGTAGCTGCTAAAATATCACGAACCGAAACCATATCATCATCTGCTATTTCTTTTTTATTCTTCATTCTTGGAATAGAAAACTTTAACTCAGAATCTTTTCTTTTCTCTTTCCAATCACTTTTTTTATAACACTTACTCACATCCATATCAAAATATTTGTTAATCATTGCTTCTTCTAATGTTCTTGCATATCCATCATCCTTAGTTTGGAAACAAACATAAATCAAATCTTCTATTATATTTCCCCCTGTCTCTTTCCAAGAATATAACTCTTCTACGGTCGGAGTATCTGTAGAATTATTGATAGAATAAAAATATTCTATTGTCGCATTCGTCGTTTTTGACTTTTTAACATCTTCTATTACTATTTCAGATTTCCCATAATCTATATCCGTAATAATTAAAGATTTGATTCCTAAAAGTTTAATTAATTTCTCATAATTCTTCGCATAAGCACCACCAACTTGAATAAAAGCAACATATTGTTGTTTTAATTTCTTATACTTTTCTAAAGTCATGACTTTCCGAATATACAATCTTTCCGTATCTCCTTCATAGAAAATTGCTCTATCAGCAAAAACAATTTCCGAATAGCCAATTTCAAAGAACCAATCAAAAAAGTTTGCCAATTCCTTATCTTCCATTTCTTCCGATTTCTTCAAATCTTTAACAAGTATTGACAAATCATATAATTCACTTTTAAAATTCCCAACATGTCTGATTACACGCAAATGAGAAATTCCGGCAACACGAACCATTTCATTAGAATGTGTTGTAATCAATCCCTGTAATTTCGATTCATAATAGTCCAATAAATATTTAATAAAAACTTGTTGCATCTGTGGATGCATATGAGATTCAGGTTCCTCCAAGAAAAACATATTTACCTTAAGAGGATCTATATTCTTTTCATATTCTTTTAATTGCAAATGAATATAGATCATATTGCTATATCCAAGACCTTGTGACGATTCTCCTAAATAATATCCATCAATATCATATGTTGCTGTTGTTATTCGTTGTAATAAATCACTAATGTCTTCCTCGCTAATCTGCATATCCAACATTAACTCACCTGATTTTCCACCATTAGTCTGTTCCAGAGTCGCAATCGTATCTTTCAAAGATTCTAATGATGTACTTCGAATAGCCTTATCAATTTCTTTTTCTTGAATAGGTTTAAGTACTTCATCTGGAAGACTTTCAACAAGCTCATTCCATTTTTCATCCATTTTCACCATTTTAATCATCTGCTTACTTAGCATATGTGAATGATCTGACTCATCATCATCTAACGGCCTACTCGCTTTTATAAAACAAAAATTGAATAATTGTCTAAACTTCTTCGTCTCATCAAATTTACATTTATTTTTATAATCTTCATCACAAAAATATACATTTGGAATTGTTGCTTGGATATATAAACTCACAATTAACTGTTTTAAATATCTTTCTTTAACTTGAATATTATTTATTATCAATTCATCTGTCGTCTCTGCATATTGACTTTTCTTTTCTTCAATTTCTGCAAATCTATGCTTAATTTTAGAAAAATTATTTATTATCTCTCTTGCAAACTGTGTATGCACAATTTCAAAATTGTACATAAAGTAAAAATCATGTTTTGTTTCATCCAAATCCATAATGCAATCAGCAAACAGCTTAATGTCATCCATATCTGGATTATAAGAAACATGAATTTTAACAGTTGTCATCTTCATTAAATGTGTTGAATCCGTTTCTTCTTTAGGTATAACTACATTTAAAAGATCTTTTTCAACATTTTCCTCAGTTTTTCTATCCCGAAAAAATTTTTGAAATATTGGATAAACCCATTCGACCCATTCGCGCATATTTTTAGCAGGAATATCTGACATGTTATAATTTAACTTATCATCGACAAAAATATTTTTTATTAAATTAATCAAGGATGTTTTTCCACTATTATTTGCTCCCGCCAAAATAGTAATTCCTTCATCAAAGGTCAATTCTGCTTTTTCAAATTGTCTGTAATTTTCCACTGTAATACTTTCTAATTTCATTATTTCACTCCCACATTATATTTTATAAATAGCCTACATATATAAATACACACAACTTAAAAAAATCTGTCGTGTTTTGTCATTTTTCCAATATTTCATCAAAATTCTCTTCTTTCAGTCTTTCTCTTCTTAGTTACTCCTTCTCATACCTCCGCCGATAATACTCCAAGCTCCTATACTCCAGCACATCCCCCATCTGCTCCGCAAAAGCCACGTTCCCAACAACGTCTCCAATCTCATCCCTCAACGCCAACGCATATCCATCCTTCTCCACAAAGAATCCCTTCCCTGACGCCTTCAAGAATCGGATCGGCATCCGCTTCGCCTTACTCAGATGCTGCTTATCCGTCACTTTCTTATAATCCTCATAAGTATTCACATTCGGGAAATCCTTCCAATTCGTCCCGGTATCAAAGAATTCCTTCCAACTCTCCAAAACCTCTTCATCCGTAACCGCAAGCCGGATATTTCCGTGATTATAAAAGCTGTAAAGGATCGGCATCTTATACACTTTCTGCATCTCCGTAGTTTCGATGGTCTGAATGAATTCTCGTCCGATTCCCGCATATAACTTCTGCTCATCCTCTGATAATTCACCCAGTTCATACAGGAAATCAAGATAATGCTGGAATGGATTTTCTTTCGCATGACTGCCGCTGACACAAATCCGGTAAATCTCATCATCCATATAAGTGAATAAATCCATTCTGCTTGGCCACTTTCCGTCCAGTAATTCTTTCACACGATAATATTCCTGCTGGATCTGCATTTTCAGCGTTAATTTCTTCTTATCCATTTCCTTGAACAGATCAATCAGACGCATGTCAAAATCAACGATGCAGTCATCCGGATATTCCAGATCCTGATACTCACAGGATCCTTTTTTGTTAAATGACTGCTCTCCGCTTAACAATAGCGGTGCCTTCCCCGCCTTCTCATAATTTCCGATGAAATCCAATACATTCAGATATTCTTTTCCTTTATATAGACGAAGTCCTCGTCCCAACTGCTGCAGGAATACGACCGGGGATTCCGTCGGGCGCAGGAACATTACCATATCCAGGGAAGCGATATCCACACCTTCATTGAACATATCCACAGAGAAGATCACCCGTATCTCTCCGTTCTTCAATTTGCGGATAGCTTCGTTACGCTCCTCGGCATATGCTCCATTTTCACCACTGTATACGGCTGCGGATGCGATTCCTCTCTGGCAGAATTCTTTTGCCATGTCTTCTGCATGCTGTCTGGAACAGCAGAATCCGATTGCACGCGAAGAACGATATTTTCGATAATATTTGTAAATCAGATCATATCTTCTTTCATTTCCGATATAAGCCTGATTCAGCTCCTGCTCATCATAGCGCCCCTTCACGATCCGCAGTCCGGAATAATCCGTCTCATCATACACGCCGTAATAGTGAAATGGTACGAGCATTCCTTTGTTGATCGCTTCTTTTAAGGAAATCTGATATGGCACGTTATAATCACAGATTTCGTAGATATTTTTCCCGTCCATTCTTTCCGGTGTTGCTGTTAATCCCAGTAAGAATCGTGGCTGAAAATACTCTACGATTCTCCGGTATTGATCTGTAACCGCATGATGGAATTCATCAATGATCACATAGTCAAAATAATCCGCCGGAAAATATGTCTCATTCAAATATTCCGGTCTTCCGAGTGTCGCTACCGATGCGAAAATGACGGATTTATCCGTATCTTTTTCTTTTCCATCAAAGAATCCATAATCCGCCGAGTTCCGCACATTTTTGAAAGAAACCGCCGCCTGCTTCAGGATTTCTTCTCTGTGTGCAACGAATAACACCCGTTCATATTTTGCCGAATCAAATGCAGCAAGGTATGTCTTTCCGATTCCGGTGACCGCATATACAAGTCCTTTCGCCGCCCCTTCCATGCGGCTTTCCTGTAACGCATACAACGCCTCTATCTGCGCTCCCCGCGGGCGGTACAACATTCGGACATTTTCAGTATTCCTGTCCTCATTCTCTTCTGCTGTGTCATATTTCGCCAGATCCCTGGACACCGCCGGCTTCTTCCACGCCTTGGAATATCGTTTTAATTCTTCATCATCTATAATGATCGAATGGTTCAGAAACAGATCTTCAAATGTAGCATAGAACAACTCATAATTCTTTTTGTCCAGTGTATCACTGAATCTGTAATTCCATTCGATTCCTGAAGTTAAAGCGCTTTTGGAAATGTTCGATGATCCGATGTATATTTCATTCGAAGATTCATAATGAAATATATAAGATTTTGGATGAAATGAGCGTGATGTTTCATTATACAGACGCAGATCCACACGGTCGCCGAGCTCACTCTTGATCAGATATAAAGCCGACGGCTGTGTGATCCCCAGATAATTTCCCGTCAGGATACGGATCTTCACGCCCCGGTCCAGCGCCCGCTTCATATCATTTAAGAGCATCCGCACACCCGACTCCATCAGAAATGAGACGATGATATCAATCTGCTTCGCCTTTGCCATACTCATTTTCAGTTGATAATATAGATACCGGCTCCGGTCTCTGTCCCCGGTCATTACATTCGTAGATTCGATCTCATATGTATCTATTCTTTCCTCAAAATTAGATTGAGCCATTTTTCTTCTCCCCGCCCCGGACGTACATCTGATGTAATCCATTGTTCTTCTATCTCTAATTCATCCATATCCTGAATCAATTTTGCAAATGTCTCTTCTGTCATATCCGTAAAATATCTTCCGTTTCGTTCGCCCTCGAATGTTCCGTACTTGAAGGATGTGTATATGATTCCGTGGGCTCGAAGAGCATTTGTCATCTTCTTTATAATGTCTTGCAGTTCATTTGCCGGAACATGAAGGATTGACGAGCATGCCCAGATTCCGTCGTAGGCTTCTTTTTCATTCAGTTCCTGGAACAGCATGTGTTTTACCGGAATGCCTGTATATTCGCTTGCGAGTTTGCATAGTTCCTGTGAACCGTCTATGGCATTGACTTTGCAGCCTTGCTCCAGGAAATATTTTGTATCGCGGCCGGAACCACAGCCGTAGTCCAAGATTTCCGCTCCCGGATGCAGTTTGTTCAGGAAGCGATTCTGTATGGTGCCGAAGTCTACGGATATGGTGCCGGTGATGAATCTTTTTGCGTTTTTGTTGTAGTAATCCAGTGTTGTGGTTGATTTTGTGGTTTCGTTTCTTGCGTTCACGATTGCCTCCTGAGGGTGTGATACTTGTTCCAATATTGTCTTGTATTTATTATACTGCATGGGAGTGGATGGATACAAGAAAGAGTATACTCTCCTTCACAAAGCATTCAGCAACTTAATAACTATTATCTTTTTTCACCTTTTATTACTTATCACTCTCTTCTTTGAATTCTCTCATTATATTATCAAATGTTTCTTCTGACATTAAACCATACATTTTATTCACATATTCTTTTCTGAACAACAATATTTTCCGAAGTGATAATTTACAAGTTCGAATCACTCTCCATCGATGTTTCCTTTGAATCTTCTTATCTTGGTTATCACGAAATTTCATCCTGACAAATACTTGTTCATAATCAGAATATATCTCCAGTCCAAATTCCAACGGCAAGATTAAAATTGTATATACTATTGGAATCATAAAACTAACCAGTGTATTGATTGCATTTAATTCTTTATACTCTTTTAATCCAACATTCGCGGCACCCCAAAGCATATACCAACCAATACATGCCAGCACAATATCTATTAGCTTATGAACTCTCCTGTATTTTTCTTCAGATTCTGCTACCACATTCATAAGTATTAATATTGTTATTACCGGAATAATCAACATTTCAATCCAAAATTTAAATGTAAATGTTCCAATAAAATATTCGAAAATAACTATTACTCTAAAGTTATCTTTCACTGTGCTTTTCAAATGCTCTGCATCACCCTTTATAATAGAATTCACACAATATGATATTCCAGAAAAGATCAACCATAATATAATATCTTTTAAATATATATTATTCCAGAATGGTAACTGATAAAATATCATGGTTATTCCCGCCACATATAAAGCAATTATCAGAAAAAAGTGTCTTAATTTTTTGCCTAAGAGGATTTTAATAACGTTCCATAAACTTTTACGGATTTCCCTTTGAGTCAACATCCATACAAAGAATCCTGTACCCCATATGGCAATTGCCCATTCTCTTGTTGATAAAATTGTCACTATTTCTTCCATTCATCTACTCCCATCTTCAAAAACTCCACATGCATTTACATTTATAAAATCTATTTCTCGTCGTATCATTCATAGTTATTATCATTTTAGCAAATCTACTGTCGTGATATCGCAACACTTATGTATCTTACTTCAAAAAAATCCCACATATTATATGTAGGACTTTTCTTACTCACTATATATGCTTTGTGCCTGTTCTAAATTTTCTATAATTTTACCTTTCAGACTCTCCGGTGATATGACTTTAAATCTATTCGCATATTGTACAAAACAGCCAACCAATGTCACGCTGTCCATCTTTTTAAATACCGCTTTATACTTTCCTTTTTCTAACGATCTGACCGACACCCCTGACATTTCCGGGCAGCGGCATAATCATATGCGAAAATCTGCTTCGTCCTCTCTGACTCGTCAGATTTAACAGCTTATTTCGAATCTCATTCGCTTCATGAACGGACACACACCTTGCCTGTTGCACCGAATCTAACATCAGCTTAATTTCCCAGTCTTCCAGCAAATGTTTCTCCATATACCATCCTTTATGTGAATTTTCTGCCTGCTTAATCGGATAACCGCAGCTTTGCAACAAACGCACATCGTCATAAATGGATGTACGGTGTACATTTTCCATTCCGTATTCTTCTTCCAGTTTCTGGCTTATCTGCACTGCATTCATCGGCGTCTTCTCATCGGTGGTCTGGAAAAGTTGAAGGACGCGGATTATTTTTTCTTTATGGGGTGTGGACATAGGGGTGCTCCTTACATTATGTTTTTGAGTTAAAGCGATATATTAATTATACTGTACCGTGCCTGCCTATACAACTTTCATCTTTTCATTTTTTGTAGTTGACTTTCATTAACAAACAGGTTAATATTATATATAAGAAATGGGTTTTTTACTGAGTAATGTCTTCGGACTGGAAAAGGGTGCTCGTTTCTTTTTTTATATTTATTATATCATAAAGGTACTTTTTCCCATCTCTGGCATGTCTGATGATCATAATTACATTAAACACATTATATCGTGTAATTTCTCCATCTTCACCAAACACAGGTAAAGCAAATCTCGATGAATAACGATACCAACCATACATGGCATCTACATTATGTTTTACTTTATAATTCTCAGTAAATTTCTTTCCATCAGCTATTTTAATAAGCTCTGGCAATCCCTGCGCAGCATTGGCCTTTGCTTTGGCATTTGCTCCTTTTAAAATATGTGTGTAGTTGGAATGTGCATATTCATCTGGCAAGTCTGCTCCTATGTAAATAACTTCATTACTATCATCAATAGTACAAATGTCACCAACATATTGCCTTAAATACTTTTCGACCTCATCCCATTTCACCGCCCGCTTCCCTTTGAAAAGAATATCATGAATAAAAACCGTTTTCTTTCCATCTAAATCTTCTATTACATTTACTTTTCTTTTCATTTTAACCTCTCCAACTTTCATCGTGCTACACGCATTGCGTTATTCTTTATCCAAAAAAATAAGTCTTACGACTTATTTTTCATCATATCTTCCACTTCCGCCCGATATTTCATCAAACGTAAAAGATATTCCGGAAGTTCTCTCTTCTCAGCTTCCCAATCTTGAACAGTACGATACGGTATACCATAATAATCACTAAACTCTCTCCTGTTCATTCCCATTTTTTCCCGTAATTCTTTTACTTCTTTTCCTCGACTCATTAGATCACCTTCTAGACGCATTGCGTTAATAAAATAATAATTCATGTATAAATGTCTGTCAATGACTATTTTCTATGCCCCCCTATTCCATCACAGTTTATCATACTTCGCACTCTTCCCCTTAGCCTTCTCCACCGGATACTTCTCTGCATTCACCCCTGATCTTCTCCCGCACGATCTCATCCAGATCCAGTCCGCAAGCATCTGCCAGCAAGACACAATAATTCACAACATCCGCCAGTTCTTCTTTTATTTTCTCCTGTTTTCCTTCATTTAAGACATCTGCGCCACTCCACTGGAATACTTCCAGAAGTTCTGCTGCCTCCAGTGAAATGGAGATTGCCAGATCTTTCGGGTTGTGGAATTGTTTCCAGTCTCTGTCGTCTCGAAATTTTAATATTTCTTTGATTGTTTCTTCTGTCATTTCAATTTTCCTCTTCGATGTATTTACTGAAAATCTCTTATATTCATTATACTTCGCTAACCATTGACGTACAAGAAGAAGTCATATTTCTACGACTTCTTCTAATACAATTGACATTTATCATCAAATAAAGTAATATTCTATACAAAGAAATGGGTTTGTTACCGTACAGCTGTTGCTCAAGCGGGGTGCTCGTTTCTTTTTTATATTCATCGAATTTCAAAAATTCATTTCTAAATCTATCACAAGGTAATCCAGGCTGTTTCCTCCTGTTCACTTTTCAGACTCTTTTTACAAATCTTGCAGATTGTTCCTGCCGGTGTAACTAATACCACCTTCGCGTATGCCGTGTCTCCAATCTTGTCATACAAACGACCTGCACTCATAGACTCTCCGATGACTGTATAAGAACTATTTGCCACATAACCGATCTTCCCAAGTCCTTCATACGTTACTTTGATTGCTTCCTTGTCATATTCATTATCCGGTTCTTTTTCTAATCTGATCTTCATACCTTTTTCCAGAAAATCATTTCCGAAGTAGTGTTTTGTTCCTGTCAGGGTGATAAATATTTTTGCCATTGTGTCTGCTCCTTTCGCTAAAAAAACGTGTTCATCTGAATTTGATTCAGTGTCTTGTAATTACTTTTGTCTTCAGGAATTCTGTTTTATTTCCTTTGATGTGTATAGTATAATTCAGTTGATGGGGTATAATATTCTCACCTTATTTTTTATTTCCATACATCAAAAAAGGAAATCAACCGCAGTCAATTTCCTCTTCTCATCATCAATCATACAACCTTTTCAACACTTCCAGATCAACCTCAAGCTCCCTAGCACCATCTCTTACCCTGGCAATCACCGGGACTCCCGTTAATCTCTCGATCATTTTCTCATTATCTTCCTGCATCGCTCCACCCGAGTAATGATTCAGAATGATTCCTTTTACATCCATTCCGTGATTCCGGACATATTCTACCGTCAGGACAACCGCATTGATCGTGCCAAGTCCGGCATCTGCGATCACCAGAGTATTCAGATGCAGCATTTTCACAATGTCTTCCAGCAGGATCTCATGCTCTTCATCCCAGCGGATCGGACATACAATGCCGCCGCTTCCTTCTACCGTAACATAATCGTACTCTTTCTTTACCCTGTCAAAATCTGCTTTTACCGTTTCCGGATCAACCGGATTCCCTTCTATTCTGGCAGCCAGATGCGGAGACACCGCATTTTGATACAGATATGACAGTAAGCTGCTGTCTTCCTGTGTGATACCGGCAATCTTCTTTACATAGCCTGCGTCACTTTCTTCTATGGACTCTGCGCCTGATAATGCAGCCTTATAATAGCCTGCATGAATTCCTGCATCCGCCAGCTTTTTCACGATTAATGCTGTGACATACGTCTTTCCTACATCTGTGCCGGTGCCCGTCACAAATATTCCTTTTGCCATAATCTCATGCCCCTTTTTTTATTAACTCAGATAAAATCCGCTTTTTCGCATTCTAAGTCCCACACCGGCTGCCAGCAGACATAATACAAAATCTCCAGGCATATCTAATGGGAAGCAGGACAAAAAGATCACGCCCAGCGTTGCCGGTGTATGTGCATAAAAGTTCAAGATTATGAATTTATACACGATTCCGATTGCATATGTCACAACAAATCCTGCAAGACATGCAAGCAGATAGTTCTTGTAACTTGCTTTCAGCTTTTCGCATACTTTTCCGGTTACATATGCGCTTACAATGAATCCGACCAGATAACCAAAGCTTGGCCGGAATATGTATCCGATTCCTCCGCCTGCTGCAAAGATTGGTACTCCGACAAGTCCCAGTAATACATAACATCCTACAGATATTGCTCCCTTATCAGCCCCCAGAATCAATCCTGCAAGCAATACGAAAAAGAACTGAAGTGTGAAATAATCCATATATGGAACCGGGATCTGGATAAATGCTCCTATGGCAACCAGCGCCGCGAACATTCCGCATAATACCATACTTACGGTGGATAATTTTTTTGTTTTTGTGTTCATTAAATTGTTAACCTTCCTTTCAGTTTATGGTTAACAATTTATCGTATTTCGCTTTGATTGTCAACTTATTTTTTCTTGCTAGTTTACAATCATGTTCTTGTTTTGCTAATTCAGAATCCATTTCCTACTCCCCATACTGCTCCATAAGCCTCCGGGCCTCTCCCCGCATCTGCTCCACAACCTCATCCGGTCCAATGATCTTAACTGCTTCCCCCAGCGAGAATACCCATCCCAGGAACTGTTTGCTCACATGCACATCCACATTCACCCGGAAATGATCCGCATCTTCCGGAATCATCATCACATCTTTCCCAAACCGATCAATGATCACGCCCGCAAGGCTGTTATTTACCAGCATCTTTACAGACGTTTCCTTTCCCCTGAACATTCCGAAACTCTTCTTGGCATAATCCGCCATATCCAGCTTCTTGAAGTGTTCTTTTCCCTCACGGGATTCATCCGACATCCGGATATGCAGCATCTTGTCCACCCGGTAATGCTTGATCAGCTGCGTCTCTGCATCATATCCAATCATATAATAATTCTCATCATCCCAGGACAATCCCCACGGGCTGATATGATACCATGCTCCTCCGTGACGCAGTTCCATCTCTTTCTTCACATTCCACTGGAAATACTGGAACTTGATCTTCTTATTTTCAGAAATCGCATTGTGGATTGCATCGACAGTATAATAGATGCTTTCATTCATCGTCTTAATTCTTCCGGATACATACACCTGTCGCTGCAGCCTCTGTGCATCGTATTTGCTGACCAGCTTTTCCAGCTTTTTTATCAGTGTGTTGGTCTTCTTCTCTGTAATGAATTTGGAAGACTGGATGGAATCTACCAGAAGCTTTAATTCCGGCAGTTCGAATGGTCGGTTGACTACGCGGTAATGATAGCGGTTGCCGATGGGTTCGCCCTCTACCTCGATCCCGAGTACAGACAGATCACGCAGATCTGCATAGATTGTTTTTCGATCTGCGGTCACTTCGTATTTTCCCAGTTCTTCCATGATTTCCGGCATGGTAATATAGTGTTCGTCGTCTGTATTTTCCAGCATGATCTGTGCGAGACGGTATAATTTTAGCTTTTGATTTGTTCCTTTTGGCATAATCACATCTCCTCCACCAACATCTCCTGATACCCGGCAGTCCCATACTCTTCGATCCTATCCACCACCGGTTTCAATCTCCTATCCGTAATCCGCTCCAGTATCTTCATACGCTTCGGCGATATCACTTCCTCTGACCTGCACTTCTCATAATCCGCCGTTTCCATATGCCAGTAATGAAATTCTCCCTTATAATACTGTGATAATTTCTGTGCGATCAGTATTCCTTCCGGGTCAAGGTCGCCCGCATAATATACCCGGATTCCCGACTTTGCAAATAGATCCAACACCATCAGACCTGCCAGTCTTGGCTGTCCATTCATGCACATATATGCTCTTCTTACGTTTCCTGATTTCTCTTTTCCACACAATACCGCAAAAACAGACGGATTTTCCACAATGTAGATCTCATCTTGTGGACAATGAAGCGACTCCCACTCCGTAATCACCGCAAGCGGGACCTGTACAATATGCTGCTCACTCGCAAATCCCTCCATGCCTTTATGAAGATTTCCGTCTTTCTTGACCGCCTGTACCTGATATAACATTGCATAATTTGATATATCATCCAGCATAATTCCGGCCGTCAGGTAACTTTTCTGACGCTTATACGCCGGAAATATCTCCGAGGACTCTATCTTAATTTCTCTGATTTCCAGATCCATCTGTATCATCTGATACAGGAAATTTCCTGCTGCAGTTCCATTGTCAAATGCATGCGGATTTCCCGTCAGCATGGCTGCAAATACAGCCAGATACAACTTATCACTTTGGCGATATGGCAAATGATTGTACATTTCTGCTCCAAACCGCAGCGCACAATCCCATTCTGCAAGTTCCTGACTGTCACTGTCTTTGACAATATTCCTCAGTAATTCTGCCGCCTTCTCTATCTCAGTTCCTTTATAGTCTTTCAAAAACTTCTGCCAGATTTTCTCTTTTTCCCGTTCTCTCAAAAATTTCTGTTCCTGTTTTCCAAGCAAGGGTTCTCCGAAAAAATTCTCCAACAGACATTCCGGTGGGATATCTTTATAGCGGCTTGCTTTCAGTGCCTGCCGGAATTTTTCTGCAGACACTGTCACACTTTTCTGTCCATGAAAAGACTTGCCAAAGAATCCCTCCAGTTCTTCGATATCCTGTGATTTCAGATTCTTCAGAACTACTTTACCACCAAATCTTCCATAAGAACTGTATTTATCACGAAACCCTTTCAGAACTTTTTCCCAAACTGGACTTTGGTGGAAATATGTCAGGCATTCTTTTTTTATCTTCTCAAGTTCTTGTTGCTCACTCTCATTCATTGCTGTCCAATCTCGGCCCCTCTCTGCTCTACTTCCTCTTCACGTTCCAACAATTCTTTCTTCTTTCCATTCCACAGATACGGCATAACCGTCACGAATTTTGCATTACCCGGGCGGATCAGCTGATAGATTGCCAGTGCATCCAGCGTATCGCAGTCGCCCCACAGAACCTGCGAGTTAATAATAAAGTCAAACCCGAACTCTGTCATCAGACGAAACATATCGCGGATATTCTTATTGTCCACTCCGGCAAATGCTTCATCCAGCGAGATCAGTCTTGGTGCATCTTCTCTGCCTCCCTGATACTTCGCTACAACCGCAGAGAATAACGGTACATACATGGACATCGCTTTTTCTCCGCCACTGAAGGTTCCGAATACACTGTTCGTCAGTTCTTTCTGGCGTTCTCCGTTCTTCTGTGAGAACAGCTGGAATTCAAACCATTTACGGTAATCCAGTGTATCTTTCATAATCTGATAGAAGGATATCATTCCGGCACTGTCTCTTGCATTCCTTCTCGCTTCTGCTACTTTTGAACGGAAATGTGCCGACAGCCGGGATGCTTCTTCTTCGCTCATCAGACGGTAATCTTTCTTTAACAGATCCACCAGTTCTTTTGTATCCAGCTGGTCTTCCTGTTCTGCCGTCTTACTTCTCCATCTGAGGCTGAGTTTCAGACCGCTGGATGTATTCATCCCATTCATCAGGGAATTCATCTTCTGTACCCATGTGTTGGATGCATTGATCTTTCCACGGATCTTCCGGCTTACTGTATTGGCAAGAATGTCTTCGAACAGTTCCCTGTCACCGTCTTTGATCAGATTCTCCAGTTCTTCAATGTCTTCTTCCAGATGTATAAGGAGACTTGAAAATGATATCTTTACCCCTTGGTATCTGGCCGAAATATCCAGTCGTTTTGCCGGGAATTCTGTCTGCTCTGCTTCTGCAAATAATTCATTCTGCATTAGATGATAATCGGTCAGAAATCCTCTGTTTTCAAAATATACTTTATTCAGATCATGGATCACACTGTCTTTATCCAGTGCTTTCACATCAGACTCCAGATAGCTCCGTACATGTCCGGCATCATCCGGTATCTCTTCCGGTATTTCCACATAATGCAGACTCTTCTCTTGCTCATAACATTCTGAAAAATATGCCGTCTTCTTTTCATATTCTTCAATTCTCTTCCGGCCCTCTTCCAGACGCAGGGTCAGCTGTCCGACTTCGTCCTCTTCATGTGTCTGTCTGCTTACACACATGCGCAGTCTTTCCGGATATTCCTGAAGCCACTTGATGCATGCATCCAGACGGTCTTTGATTTCTTCATAATCGGTCAGACGTAATTGTTCCTGTATAGATGTCTGTTCTTCCGTCTTTCTCCGGAGTTCTTTCTGAATCTCGAACAGATCATACCGGATCTGTTCCATATCTGCATCCAGATCTTCCAGATGTTTTTTTCTCTCTTTCAGATATTCCAGGCTTCTGAGGAACATTTCATGTGCTGCAATCAGACTGATCAGATGCTTTCCATATTCTTCGGCTGCACTTTTTGCTTCTTTGAATATTTCATAAGAACAGGTCAGATACAGAGAATCCGCAATTTCCAGTGCTTTCTTTTTCTTCTCTTTTAATATTTCGATCAGTTCACGGATCCTCTCTTCTAATTTATCACTTTCCCTTCTGATCTGTTCACATGCCCGTTCCTCCGCACGCATCATCTGAAGGGCTTCCCGCATATCTGTATCTTTTGGAAGATTCTCATACTCCCGTCTGAGAGTGACTTTCCTTTCGGATGACTTCCGATACATTTCTTCCAGTTGCTGCAATACTTCTTCCAACTCTGCAATTCTCTGTCTGCAGGCTTCCATCTTTGCCTGTCTGTGTCTTTCACGGGCCTTTGTTCCAAGGAATCCAGCCTCATATTCTCCGGTTACCGTTCCTGCAAGTACTCCCATCCGGTAGGTACCGTCTTCTGCAACGGTAATCATACTTTCGTTATCATATGCAATACTTCCAAGAATTCCCGTCAGCCGCTGATTGGAGAAAATGTCATTGACTTCTTCATTCAGTTCCAGTACATCTAACAGACTACTCTCCGACTGGATATCTTTCTGATCATTTTTACAGCTAAACAGGTAACGGTCTTCACATCCCTGTTCCAAATGCAGAACCTGCTCTTTGTATTGTTCATCAATCACCAGTGCATCTAAAATTCCCATTTTCAATAATGCTTCTTCCAGATGGTTACACTCTTCTTCTTTCAGATTGTTTCCAAACTCTATAACCTTATAGAACTCCTGGTACGGGATTCCAAGTGCATCCAATCTCTGACGGTTGCGGATGACCGCTTCCGAGCGCTCCGGCTGTGGTTCTTTCTGATTCTCCCATTCCGTCAGTTCTGCTTTTACTTCTTCTAGTTCTTTTTCTGCTGTTTCTTTCTCTGCCCTGTTCGAAGAAATCCCAGATTCAACATCCGCATTTTTCCCGATCCACACATCTGCAATCTTCTGACGAACCTCTGCAAAATCAGATGTCTCTTCATAAGCTTCTGCAAATGTGCTTAACTCTTTTAGTAATTCTTTTTCCAGTACCAGTTCCCGATTCGCACCATTCCACTGATATAGAGCTTCTTTCCATTCATTCTGTGTCTGTACAAACACAGCCTCCAGTTCTGATACTTTTCTCTGAAGCGTATCCAGTTCACGGATCTTTTTTTCTCTTTCTTTGATCAGGTCGTCTTTCTGTCTTTCCAGACGATCCGTCTCTGCAAGGATTTCTGTTCCTTCATTGATTTTTTCTTTCGTATGCTCATATTGCTGCTGATGTAATTCGAACTTATATGGTTCTTCCGGATGCTTTTCCAGTTCTTCTTTCATAAATGCATGTTCTTCGAAAGCCATGATATCTGCCTCGTCCTGCATCTCTTCTATGAGTTCTTCCAGTTCTTTTTCTTTCTCATACTTCCGGTCTTCTTCTGCTTTGATCTGATTCTGTGCATCCTGATATTGCTCTTGTTTCAGTTCAAGAAAATGCTGCTTTTCTCTTAGATTTTTCTGCTGCCCCTCTAATTCTGTAGTCACTTCTGCTTCTCTTCGTTTTAATGCTACAGCATCACTTTTATTCAGGGACTCCCGTTCTTTTTCCATGGACTCATGTTTTGCATCCAGTTCCTGATGTTCTGCCTGCAACTTCTCGATATTCTGTCTGCACTCGGATAATTTCTTTTCCTGCTCTTTCTGCTGTGTCCTGGCATTTTCTAATTTGATTTCTGCCTGTTCATACCGCTCTGCTTTTTCATATAATAATTTCTGATTATATTTTGAAAATACTCCCTGAATCTTCTCTGCTGCCTGTTTTGCTTCTTTTCTGTTCTTCAGATTCATGTTCATGGTATCCATATTTTCAATTGCTTCAGACATCGGACGCAGATCATCATCCGATAATGGCTGAAGTGAATCACTCAGGATATCGTTGATCACGGATGGTTTGAAATCCTTGGAAAGCTTTGGTGTTCGAAGCTGGATCAGAAGATCAACCATTTCTTTATATTCTTCTACCGTCTCGAATCCGAAGATCTGACGGTTCACATATTCCATATAATCGGCCTGTCTGTCAATGACACGGCCGCCTGCCCCGATCCTGTTCTCCAGTTCTTTTTTGGAAAGTGTAACCTTTTCTCCCGTCTCCTTATATAAATAAAAATCTTTGCCTACCCGTCTTCCGTCCGTCAGACTGAAATACCACTTGTCCAGATTCTTTCCTCTTCTTGCACGGATTCCCATTCCGATCGTCAGATACGTGTCACTGTCCTGTCTTTTGAATTCCAGATACAGATAACCGGTCCTCTCCTCGCGTCCGTCATCTTCTTCCAGAAGGTAACTGCTCATCTTACGGTCTCTGGAACCAAATGGATCCAGTCGTTCCGGACTCATATTTCCATCCAGGAGAAGTGGTACCACGCTCTGCATGGTTACGGATTTTCCCGATCCATTCGATCCACGAAGAAGCATTCTTCCTTTTACAAACGGGAATTCCTGTTCGTCATAATACCAGAAATTAATCAGTCCGATCTTATTTGCCTGCCATCTACTATTCATCATTTCTTCCTCCCGTATAATCCTCCGGATAACTTCCCTGTATCTTTCCCGTGAGCGAACAGATCTTAATCTGATGTGCCGCTTCATCCTTCCTTATAAACATCCACAGTTCCATTGCATCAATCACATTTTTTACAAATTCTCCTTCCGGCATCTCACGATAATTTTTTGAAAATCCACTTCCATATTCCTGTTTCACTTCTTTTATCAAATTTTCAAACTCAATCCGGTCTATGATACAACTTTCATCCGCTGCCGTCTTCCATTCGTCATTCTCTATCTTCTTTCGTATTTCGCCAAAACACAGAAGTAAAATATCGGATATCGAATTATTGCCCGGAAATACCGTTCCCATTCTGCAGTCATCCCCGGATAACAGATACGCACTTCCCCTGTGAATGTGCACCTGGCAGTCGAAGATCTGTTCCAGTTCTTCGCTCAATCTCCGTCCGTAATACTTCAGATATTCAAAATCTTCCGGTGATCCGTCTTCCCTATACATACCCGGCGCAAAGATCAGTCTTTTGTAGACTCTGTGTCTTCTTGCAAATCCACGGTCTTCGTCCACTTCGAACCAGTCGCTTTCCTGAAAATCCTCCGGTTTCGTATACTCCATAATATCCTTTGAAAAATTCTTCATAAAGTATCTGGATGCACCTGTATTTTCATAAAGTACTTCTCCGGCCTCATCATCCATGAATGCTTCATCTTTTCCGTCTGTGACATCGACTATTCCTTGATCTACAGCAAATCTCAGTACACGAATCAGTTTTCTCCGGTTCGTATACAAAGTCCAGTCCGAGATTTCTCCCGGCAGGTTTGCCGTGATATATTCCGTCAGCTGTGACAGGATAAACTGCTCCTGCGCATCCCTGTCTTCCAGAAACATCAGTAGGATACATAGATAAGCATACTCTTCTTTTGACGAAAATTTCTGGATGCCCATGAAGCTTTCCGGGATTACCGGAATCTTCTCCATCTTGATCAGAAGTGAATTATCAATGATCTGACATCCCATCTTCTCGGTAGTGAATTTCCGCAGTTCGCCAAGTGCATCTCTTATTTTGTAATACATTTCTTTGTCTCTGGACTTTAAGATCCATCTCTTATTTAAAAGAACTTCCAATTCCTTCATCATGCATCCTCCTGAAATACAAGTGTCAGCTTCGGCATGGTGAAATTTCCATCTTCACAATGCACCACACAAATTTCTTTCTCCTGACTTCTGTCTAGTATATAGCTTCTTCCGTCATCCGTCCTTGCTGAAAAGTCGGCCGATTCCATGGCATCCGACAGCCATTTCAGAAGAATCTCTCTGATTCTTGGTTCCAGTACCGGCAGTTTATCGAAATGTATCTTTCCATCCACTTCCAGCGCCCGCAGTTTTTCAGTCTCTTCTTTCTGCTTCTCAAGCATTTTACGTCTTGTTTCCTGCTTCTGTTCTGCCGATTCATGGATGGCACTTCTTCTGGATTTTTCTCTGTATGTACGCACTCTCGGTTTCAGCGTAATCTCCATTGGCTGCTCTTCATAGACTCCGATGTTCATGCTGTCTGTCTCACGGATCAGATCTCCTGCCAGATGCTGCGGACATTCCATGCCGAATACCATCGCCGACATCTTATGCGCCTCTTCCACATCCTGACACCGTAGGAACAATTCTGCTACTTTCCGGTATTCCTCTTTTCTATTCGCACCCAGTGCATTCTTTTCGCTCAACTGTGCAGCGTATCTTGTAATCCTTCGGATGATATCATTGGTGGCATCAAAAAGTTTTCCCGCTTCATTCTCCTGTCCTTCATTTCCCACGAACCAGTCATAGATGCTCTGATATCGTCCCTGAACTTTCTGCTCTATCATTTCTTTCGAGATTTCTATCTCCATACGCGGAATTGACAATTCATAATCTACAACTTTTTCAAATACCTGCTTTTTCAGTTCTTCGTTCTGTAAACGCAGATTTTCTTCGATCACTCCGACATTTCTCTGCAGTCCTTTAATGAAGCTTCGCAAATATTCAATCAGCCGGTCCTTGAACACCAGGAATTCTTTCGTATGCATCATCTCTTCCGCCCGGACGCTGTTCAGATCCCTGATATAATCCTGATAATTCTGATTCAGCCGGACAAAATCATTATTCAGATCTGTCCACCATGTGTATACTTCATTCTTATCTTTTCCTGCCGTGTCTGGAAAATGCTCTACACTTCTCCTTATGCGCTCCAGAAGTGTCGGTTCTAATGATGCTCCCTCAATGAACAGATTCTCTAACCGAATTACCAGACGTTCTATCTCCACACTGTACTCTGTCATCTGATACCGGTACTTTTTGTTCTTGAATTCTTCGATGGATGCGACCTTTTTTGTATCCTGGATCGTATTCAGGTTCTTCCACTCTGTCAGCATGGTGAGATCCTGCTGGCACTGTTCCGGTCTGTAATCCGCAAAAAGCGGGTCCTGTATCATTTCTTCATAGACCTCTTCCTGATAGAGCCAGTATTTTAATTTCTCATAATGCTCGAAAAAGATACGCATGATACAACGGTATCTGCTTACGTTGTCGGCATTTAAATATTTTGCTTCTGTCAATGGCTTGATTAATTTGTCTGATACCTGCATAGAACTTCTCCTTCTGGTTAATTAAGTTCAGTATAGCACATTTCTAATCATTCACATAATCATAATAATCAGCCTCGCTGGCAAATAAGATATATTCGCCATCTACCATTCCCATGTAACCGTCACCTGTGTTAAAACCTTTCATTGCCAGTTCCTCCATTCTTTGAAAATAAATGATCTGTTTTCCCTTTTATGTCTATATTTTATAACATCAGGTGTGGTATAAAATTACCAGCCATACAAAAAAATACCAAAAAAGATTTTTCTTTTCAGGTATCTTTATCTATCCATATTCTATTTTCGCTGATTATGGGCATCGGCCTCTCTCCGCCAGCTCTCTATTCAACCTTTTCAGCTACTTAAACTTCTGCCCTCTTAATAATTCCGACACCAAGCGGATCCGGATTGTAATCAAGTGTTTCATTGACAAGTGCTTTTACTGCCTCATCCGAATCCCCTGGACCGTAGTTCTTGCAATCTGCATAATATGATAATGCCATTAATGGCATATGTTAATAACTCTTCTTAAGTGCCACATAGGAAATCAAAAAATTTGCAAACCAGCCAGCCGGTACAGCAAGCCAGACAAATGCAATGCCAAACCGAGGCGCAAAAATCAAAGCAACTGCCAAACGGATCGCAAGGTTTACCATATTGGCGATGAGAAACGGGCGCATGATTCCCAGTCCACGAAGTACTCCATCGGTTGCCATCTTGATACCCATGAAAATGAAAAAGTAACCGAGCCATCTCATATAATCCCCTGACACCTGATATGCCAAGGCGGATCCATCTTTACCCAGAAATAACGAAGAAATCTGCGTATGCAGTGTTTCAATGACTATAAAAGCAAGGACTGCAAAACACAGATCTAACACCAGTGCCGCGTGATATCCCTTTTTGATACGATCCATTTTCTTTGCGCCAAGATTCTGGGAAACATACGGTGAGACTGCATTTCCGATAGATACAAATATCAAGGAAAAAACATTCTCTACTCTCATCGTTGCCGCATAACCTGCAAGTGCCTGTGTACCGAATGGATTTACAACTGCCTGTACGATCATCATACCGATTGACACTGTAGACTGCTGCAGAACCGAAGGTACAGCAATCCGCAGCATGGAATACAATTCATGCCTGTCAAACCAGTCAAAATGACTTTGATACCGGCGCATCCTGCTAAAGAAGATCAAAAGTGAAAACACTGCCGAAATCCCCTGTGCGATGAGTGTTGCAAGTGCTGCACCAAACACTCCCAAACCAAGTCCCGCCACCATCCAGAGATCCATAAAAATGTTCAAAACAGAAGAAAATATCAAAAGTCCCAATGGAATCTTTGATTCACCGATCGAAGTGAACATTGTTGAAAGGATGTTATACATAAACAGAAATGGAAATCCTACAAAATAAACACGGAGATACAGTACTGCTTCCTCCAGTATATCCGCAGGTGTCTGTAATAAACTCATCATCGAATGGGAAAAATAAAATCCAAAGACACCCAGAAGTATGCTTAGAATCAGGAAACTGATCAATGATGTTGACACAATTGTTTTCATTTTACTATAATCTCTGGCTCCAAAATAACGGCTCACAAGCACACCTGCACCTACACCGGCACCTAATGCTATACAAATGAAGACATTCGTAAGTGCAGCACAGGCACCGACTGCCGCAAGTGCAGATGAGCCAACAAACTGACCAACGATAATAGAATCAGCCATATTATATACTTGTTGAAAAAAGCTGCCTAAAATCA
>OLSE01000473.1_pt1 | contig 49681 bp, 54 predicted proteins | sample 1673191 | NCBI WGS metagenome assembly OLSE01 (sample SAMEA3136764, study PRJEB25190) | human gut metagenome | biome: human gut; feature: human-associated habitat; material: faeces | place: Austria | collected 2013
CAGGCGTGGAAAGAAGCAGGAACCAAAGGAAAACCATCGACGGCAGAAAACTCACGGCACTCTGCTGGCTCTCGGCAAATTCACCGCTGATGATGTTGGTCACCGGAGCCACGATATCGCAGAAGCCCATGATAAAGAACCCCATCAGCACAGGTGCCAGCAATCGTTTGTCCACTCTCCTTTCCGTCATAGCACGTCCTTCAACATTCATTATTTGGTCAAAGTTAAGTTTTTTTCTCGGAATACACAGAGAAAACCGTGCATTTTTTTATCCGGAATCCCTGTTTTTCGGCAAAAAAAGCATTGCTATTCCCCATTTTTTGTTATTTTTGTAGAAAATAGGATACGCCTCTGAAAACTGTGAGCAAGCTCCCGTTTTCTTTTCGGCTTTCACTATCTTTGTTTCCGTTAAATTTTCATGCAGCCAGGTCGCTCCCGACAAAACGAATGCCGTCCCGGTCGGAATACGATCAGCCCGCACGAAAACAACTTCAAGCCAATAGCCCGCCGAGCCTTACGGATTTTTCCGACAGGCGGGCACTTTGAGAAATATTACCCGATCGGCCCCCGCTCCGGCGAACACGAACACGTCCCGGTTCGCAGACGGTCCCGATCACTTAACCCTAATTCCGACTCCGCATGATGCTTCTATTCGCCGGCATAACCCTCCCGCTCGAGGATCCGATTCTCAAATTCCTGCTGATTCTGGTCATCATCCTCGCCGCTCCCCTGCTGCTCAACAAGCTGAAAATTCCCTACCTGCTGGGGCTTATCATCGCCGGTGCGGTGATCGGACCGCACGGCCTCAACCTGGTGTTGCGCGACAGCAGCATCATCCTCTCCGGTACGGCCGGACTGCTCTACATCATGTTCCTCTCCGGCCTGGATATGGACATGTCGGATTTCCGCAAGAACGGCACCCGAAGCCTCGTATTCGGACTCTATACGTTCTGTGTTCCGCTCCTGCTCGGTATTCTGGCGGGATATTACATCCTGGGATTTTCGATCTACTCCTCGATCCTGCTGGCCGGGCTCTTCGCCTCGCAGACCCTGATCGCCTACCCCATCGTCAGCAAACTGGGCATCGCCCGCGACAAAGCCGTCACGATCGCCGTCGGAGGCACGGTCATTACCGATACGCTGGCCCTGCTGCTGCTGACGGTCATAGTAGGCATGGTCACCGGAAACACGGACGACATGTTCTGGTACCGGCTCGGCATCTCGGTCGTGCTCTGCATCGCATTCATCATGCTGCTCTTCCCGCTGATCGGGCACTGGTTCTTCAAGCATTGCAGCGACAACATCTCCCAATACATTTTCGTGCTGGTCATGGTCTTTCTGGGCGCCTACCTGGCACATCTGGCCGGACTGGAGCCGATCATCGGCGCCTTCCTCGCGGGTCTGGCCCTCAACCGCCTCATCCCGCGCACCTCGCCCCTGATGAACCGCATCGAATTCGTCGGCAACGCCATCTTCATCCCCTTCTTTCTGATCGGCGTAGGCATGCTGATCGACTACCGGGCTTTCTTCCGCGACTGGGAGAGTATCAAGGTCGCTGCCGTGATGATCGTCCTGATCACCGCCGCCAAATACATCGCCGCGCTGCTCACTCAAAAAACGTTCAAACTCTCCAGCGACCAGCGGACGGTCATCTTCGGCCTGAGCAGCGCCCACGTAGCCGCCACGCTCGCAGCCGTGATGGTGGGCTACAACGTCATCGTCGGCCAGACACCCGACGGAGAACCGATCCGTCTGCTGGGCGAGAGCGTGCTGAACGGCACGATCCTGATGATCCTGGCCACCTGCACCATTTCGACCTTCGCCACCCAGCGCGGCGCTCACAACATCGCCATCAAAGGGGTCCGCGAAAACGACGAAAGCACCGAACATCAGGACGAACACATCCTGATCCCGGTGTCGAACGAAGAGAGCGTCAGGGAACTCGTAACTCTGGGCAACGTGCTCAAATCGAAGAAAAACCACAACGGATTCTACGCGCTGCACGCCATAGACAACAAGGTGGAAGACAGCGGGCTGGAAAAACGGGCCCGCAAAATTCTCGAAACGGCGGCGACGGCCGCTGCCGCATCGGACATCTACCTCCACGAGTTGCTGCGCTACGACGTCAATATCTCGAACGCAATCGCAAGCGTCGCCAAAGAACAGAGTATCACGGACATCGTAATGGGACTCCATCGGGACAAATCCCCCGCGATCTTCCTCGGCAAGATCACGGGCGACCTGCTGGGCGAAAGCAACGTCACGACCTACATTTACAAACCGGTACAACCGCTGGCGACCATAAAGCGACATATCGTAATCATTCCCTCCCAAGCCGAAAAAGAGGCCGGATTTCTCATGTGGCTGCATAAAATCGGAAATCTGGCCCGCAATACCGGGACCAAAATCGTCGTCTATGCCCCGGAAACAACGCTCAAGTACATCGAACCGCTGCGGCGCAAGCAGACCGCAACCGTAGAAACGGTACTTTTCAAAGACTGGGAAAAACTGCCGGCCCTGCTGCGCGAATTGCGCACGGACGACTGTCTGTGGCTGGTAATGAGCCGCCGCGAACGCATCTCCTACCAACCGGCGATGAACAAGATCCCGGCTTACCTGGATCAATACCTCGGGCGAAACAGTTTCGTGCTGATCTATCCCGTACAGGCCGGTGATCCGGAAAGCCGCTATTTATAACCCATAATACGTGCCGCATACCTCCTGTACGAACCGCTCCCTTTTACCGCTGTAACGGAGACATCCGCCGGATGTCGGAACATGGCCTGTCCGCAGACGAAGAGACGCTGCACCCCCGTTGAAAAGGCATCGCGGCTGTTCGGAAAACCTTCGGAAGCCGCATCTCCCGATCGGAAAAGGATAAGATGTGCACATCCGGCCCCCACCCCTTATGCACCGACAATCGGGTAAAATCGACACCGGGTTTGGTTTTACCCGTAACTTGCACTATCTTTGACCTTGTTTTAGACCGGCCGCATCCATCGATGTCCGAATAAATTCGGCCTCGCTCTCGGCCCGCACCGCATAATTCGTTTCGCATAAACATAAACGTAAAATAACATTATGAGTCTTGTAGCGATCGTAGGACGCCCGAACGTGGGCAAAAGCACACTGTTCAACCGCCTGGTCGGGCAGCGCAAAGCCATCGTCGATGCGACGGCAGGCACGACACGCGACCGCCATTACGGTAAAACCGACTGGAACGGACGTGAATTTTCGGTGATCGACACCGGCGGCTATTCGGTCAATTCGGACGACATTTTCGAAGACGACATCCGCCGTCAGGTGATGCTCGCCATCGAAGAGGCGGACGTCATCCTGTTCCTGGTCGAAGTCAATACGGGCATCACGGATCTCGATCAGATGATGGCCGACATCTTGAGGCGCACTTCGAAAAAAGTGCTGCTGGTCTGCAACAAGGTCGATAACTACGACCTGATCTACTCCTCGCACGAATTTTATTCGCTGGGACTGGGAGAACCCTACTGCATCAGCTCGATGAGCGGCAGCGGCACGGGCGACCTGATGGACGAAATCGTGCGCGACCTGCCCCCGGAAACCAAGAACGAGGAAGAAGAGCTGCCCCGCATCACCATCGTAGGCCGTCCGAACGTGGGCAAGTCGTCGCTCACCAACGCCCTGCTGGGCGAAGAGCGCAACATCGTCACGCCGATCGCCGGCACCACGCGCGACGCCATTCACTCGCGCTACAACAAGTACGGACTCGATTTCTACCTGGTCGATACGGCCGGCATGCGCAAAAAAGGCAAGGTGACCGAAGACCTCGAATTCTACTCCGTGATGCGTTCGATCCGCGCCATCGAGGAGTCCGACGTCTGCATCCTGATGCTCGATGCGCAGCAAGGCCTCGAATCCCAGGACCTGAACATCCATAACCTGATCGTCCGCAACCGCAAAGGCTGCGTGATCGTGGTCAATAAATGGGATCTGGTGGAGAAAGGCAACAACACGATGAAGGAGTGGAAGGAGGCCCTGGCAAAAAAACTGGCGCCCTTCAACGACATTCCGATCATCTTCACCTCGGTACTCAACAAACAGCGCATCCTCGAAGTGCTCCAGACCGCCATCCGGGTTTACGAAAACCGCAAGCGGCGCGTGGCCACCTCGGCGCTGAACGACTACCTGCTGCCGATCATCGAGAACTACCCGCCCCCGGCGACCAAAGGCAAATACATCAAAATCAAATACGTGATGCAGCTGCCGACACCCACGCCCCAGTTCGCCTGCTTCGTCAATCTGCCCCAATATATCAAGGATCCCTACCGCCGCTTCCTGGAGAATAAGATTCGGGAGGAATGGGATTTCTCGGGAGTACCGATCCAGATCTATTTCCGACAAAAATAGAGATCACCGGATATCCTCGACACCATATTCAGGGATCCGGCGGCGCACCCATAAAGAATAATTTATCTCATTTACAATCGATAAAACCTTTATTCCAAACCGTTTATCTTTTCGCTATGAAAAAATTCTTACTATTCGCTTTCGCGGCCGTAATGCTGGGATTCGCGGGATGCAACGACGATGAGAACAAGGACAACATACCTCCCACTTTGAGGGAATACGAAGCTCCCGTATTCATGTACGGCAAGACACGGGAGGAAGTGAAAGCTTCGGTGCCCTACGCCTACAGCGGAGCATCGGAAACCTCGCTGTATTTCGAAGGCAAGGGCATCGTTAAAGAGTACATATATATATTCGAAGACGACAAAGTATATTCCTGCGGATCGATACTTTCAGACCTGTACATCGACGACCTGCACACCTACCTCTCGCAGCTGTACATCTACCTCGAATACCGTCCGGGACAAAGAATGTACGTATATGAAAGCGAAGACAAATCGCTGAGCATCGGCCTCTATCCCCTCAACGACGGTCTGGCGGCAGTAGAATACCTGAAAAACTGACCCTCGGGATCAGCCGGGAAAACTTCCGACGGAAGCGTCCGAACTCCGCCCATAAAAGACATACTATCAAACAAGAAACAGCCGCATGAAATCATGCGGCTGTTTCTTGTTTGGTGGAGAATACGAGGCTCGAACTCGTGACCTCTTGCATGCCATGCAAGTCTATAATTTCAAGGTAAAATCCCCTAAAAATCTACCATACAGCGCATTTACCATAAAATCAACCTTCTACGCCCGTCTTATTTTACACACTTTTACACACATTTCGGTAAAAATATGTAGCTTTGTTTGTCCATTGTTTGTCCAAAATTCAAAGTGTATGCCTACATTTTCTATCGAGATCAGAGAGAAGAACGAGCGGCGGGACGGTAAATTTCCGGTATCCATCCGCCTTACCCATAAAAGGGAAGTAAGAAAAATATCTACCGGCGTATATGTCAGTCGGAAGCAGGTAAAGCCTGATTTTTCCGGGATCAAAGATACAACAATTTTGAAAGGATTGTTAAATGACATATCGAAATACGAGGATATGCTGGCCAAAGGACTGGGCACGGACTTGAGCCGATTTTCTGCGGCCGACCTGGTAAAGTATATCGAATCACAAAAGGCAACGGAGGGCGGCGTGGGCATTGACTTCATTGCATTTTGCGATAACCATATTCAGGCGTTGAAGGCCGAGGGACGGGATGGTACCGCTGGACGATTCGAGGCCGTTATTCGCAACCTAACCGACTATTTCGGGCGTTCTATCGTATTCGTCAAGGAGATCAACGTAAAGAATTTGCAGGGATTCGTTGAGTATATGCAGAAACCGCACGAACAGACGCGGACAAACCAGCACGGAAAAGAGGTTACGGTGCGGCGCCCCGGGTGCAAGGCGCAAACGGTAAAGGATTATTTGGCCGACATCCACACCCTATTCAATGCGGCATGCGACCACTACAACGACGAGGATGCCGAAACGGTTCTAATCACCCACCGACCGTTCGGGAGTAAGAAATTACAGGTCGAGGTCAAAGAAGAACCCGAAAAGCGGGATTTGTGCATCGAGGATCTCGTAAAGATACTAAACGCCGAGACTGTCCCGGGTAAGCGTATGCAGCTGGCACGGGACGTGCTGGCGCTCTCGTTCTACTTGTTGGCCATGAACACCGCCGACTTGTTCGGTGCCGATGTCGAACTCGAAGACGATCGGATCATCTACCACCGGCAAAAGACGGCTAACCGTCGTAAAGACGAAGCGTTGATGTCCGTGAAGATCGAACCGGAGGCGCTGTCACTGATTGAAAAGTACCGAGATCCCGACAAACGGCGGTTGTTCTCATTTTATAAAATGTACGCTAATTTCCGGGACTTTAACCACAACGTAAACGCGGGCTGCAAACAACTTGCCGCGCACTTGGGAATCGATGTGCCTTTAAGTACTTATTATATGCGCCACACATGGGCTACTCTTGCCTCCGAGGAGTGCGGGATTTCGGAAACTGACATTGCGCTGGCGCTTAATCACGTTGGGGTGGCTTCCGGCTTCGAAAGCGGCAAAAGCCTTAAGACCACGCGGGGGTACATTCACCGCCGGTTCACGCGCAACGACACGAATAACCGCATTGTTTTGGACTACGTAAAAAGTAAATACTAATTATTATCTATAAAAGTATAAAATAATATACTATTTATTTGGATAATAATATATTTTGCATTATCTTTGTACTGTCAAACAATAACAAAGGGTAATATGAAATCAAGTGAGTTGCACCGCCTAATCCTAAAAAACGGATGGCGATCTATCCGACAAGCAGGGAGCCACGTAATTTATGAAAAGGATGGCAAAACGGTTTCGGTTCCTTTTCACGGTTCGAAAGAAATGGGTTCAGGAATAGCACGGCGGTTTATCCGGGAGATGGGGCTGAAATAAGCCCCCTCCCCGGGCAACCGGAAACGAAATAAATACACACGATTTATGGAAAAGGTAAAGGTTATCATCGAATGGGCATCGGACGGAACGATTTCGGCCATGATGGAAAAGGATATGTTTGCTGGAATGGGCGATACCGTCAAGGCGGCCGTTGCCGACATGAAAGAGGGCGTTGCACTCTATATCAAAACGGCCAAAGAGATGGGTTTTCCCTACAAGGCATATTTGGACGGAGCGTATGAGATCGAACTGGAGTATGACGCGGTTAGCGCATTGAAATATGCACGAGAGTATATCAAGGATACTAAATTGGCGGAATTGACCGGCATTCCGGCCGCCCAGTTGGGACGTTATGCCAATGATAAAAGTAAACCACGCCCGGCACAACGTCGTAAGATTATCGAGGCGTTGCACAAATTCGCGGCGCCGTTCTATTCGATTGTGTTGTGACGAATTGCTGTTACCGGTAGTTATTGTTTGACGACGACCTATTTGGAAACGGCAGCCCCCGGATTACTCCGGGGGCTTTTTTATTCTTCATCTTCGGTCTGCAATTCCGCCTCGTCCGTCTTCTCGATTTGTAATACCTGATGTGCATTCAACGGAGAAACCACCTTGCGGCCGGTTCTTGCTTCGAGTTCCAGCCGGGCATTGCGGGCAATTGTGCCGCCTTGTCGCGCGACCGCTTTGTGTGCTGCAAGCGTCCGAGGGTCGGTTGCTTCGGTTATGTCCTTTGTCGAAGCCTCCGCAAGCATGTTGAGGATGAGTTCTGTGTTGGTCATATTATCCCGCAAGTTTTCTTTCCGCAACCCTTTATATGCCTTGTATTCACGGGTGGTGAAGCCAGACCACACATTCGTGATTATGTCAGTCAGTGTGGCAAATTGCTGGCCCTCCTGCACCCCTCGCTTTTTCCACGCGTCGGTCAGGTCTTTACGAACCTCGATCGCTTTCAGACGCTGGTTGATCCAATTATCCGAATACCCCAATCGCTTGTAATCGACCATTGCTTGCTGAATCGACAGTTCCGGATCCTGCATCTGATCGAGACGGTCGGCAGCCACCTGCGCCATCCACTGTTTGAACGGCTCCGCTTTCGGCGAGGGGATTGACTGGATGATCCGGAACATACCCTGCGTCGTGGCGCAGTTCACCCGTTGGCGACCTCCAGCAGTCTGCACGGAAAGGGGGGTGACAATTTGTCCCCACCCTTTGGATAGCTCCGGATCGCGCTTCTTCATCTTTTTGATATAGTCCGTAGGATTCACGCTGTCGGTCAATACACCGACGACATCCACGATCGAAAAATACCACTCCTCCGTTTGGTCATCCCATACGGTGCGCACCTTGCGCTCTTCAAATAATTGTATGGCTTGTTTCTGCGTCATATGTATATTTGATATTCATGTTGAGGTCGAAAGGACAACATCGGCAAAGATAGAGGGAAAACGACACCCCGGATCACTCCGGGGATTTTTTATTATGTTGTTGTGGCTAACAATATAATCAGGAATATAAATCCTAAAATACACCAAAGTACTCGGATGATTTTTTGGAGTTTTTTATTTTGCACTATATTCTTTTGAGTGATGTTAGTCGGTATTTCGGTTATGGTTGTGCTGATCGTTGGGGTGTCAAGAACCGATATTTTCATTAACGATATTTTTTGCCCCTCTTGTCTGTAAGTCTCTATTTTTAGACGCGTATATTTGGATGGTCTTCTTTTATCGCCGACCAAAACACAATTTGTTGATTTTTTTACAAGGGTTTGAAAATTTACACCCATATCTTTCAAAATATTCCTTATTGTCCCGAAAAGGTACATATTGAAAGTTTCAGTCTCTATAACGACATTTTTATCCCTCAATTCCAACTTTTCCAATTTGGAACACAGATCATTAAGGAGGACTTGGGCATCCGATAAATTCTGGGTATTTGTTGTCTCGCCTATTTCAACGGGGAGTGTATGACTTTTCTTTGTTGAAGAGCGGGATATTTTTGTGCGTTTATAAATCCCTGTGCCCGGCAAACCATTATTTATATATACTCCTCTTTTACCAACACTAACGGATGCGCCTTTTACACCAAACGAGGTGCTAATGCCTCCTTTACTTAAATTCAAATTTACGCCCGGAGCAATTTTAATTCTTTTTCTAAAGCTAACCATAGCATTGGATTATTCTGCGAAAGCGTGAAACAATAATATATCCAGTTTTGTAATCCGTTTTGTCGTGGCGGTCGTGTCGAGGTTGTGAGGCCGGGCCGCGTCTTTGATCGGATAATCGGGTGTCAGTATAAATCGTTCGGGTTGTTTTATCCTTGTACCGCCTTGCCAGCAACACCCGGCACATCCGCCGCAGCCCCTTTTTGGGCTAATAATTCGATCGTCTTTTGCTGGGAGGCGACAATATCCAATAATTTATCGATTCGTTCCGAATTTTTGTCGTTTTTTTCTGCGGAGGCCTCATTATTTTTAAGCATTTGTCCATTTCCGGTAAGAAGCCAATAGCAATCCACATCTGGATAAATAGTGACAATATTCGCTATTGCATCCGAATTCAATGGCGTAAATTTCGCCTTTCCTTTGAAACTCGCATAAGACATTCCTATTTCATTTGAAAATTTTTCATAACTAACCCCGTGATATTTAGCAATTTGCAATACCCTCTCCTTTATTTCAGTTATTTTATTTGCCATTTATTTGGAAATTGGTTATTTAATTCACTATATTTGCATTGTCATTACAATAGTAATTACAAATATAATCAAATAAACGAGATTATGAGAGAGATTAAATACCGGGGCAAGCGCCTCGACAACGGGGAGTGGGAATATGGCGACCTGTTACAGTACGATGATGGGTCTGTTTGTATCGGAGTACATAGTAAAAATTACACAGATGATGGCTTTAATGTAGGCCAATATCATCACATCGCACCAGTCAATGAAGATACCGTTGGCGAGTACACGGGGCTGAAAGACAGAAAGGGCATTGCCATATACGAGGGGGATGTGATACGCTCTCCATTGTCCGAGGATAAAACTCGCCCTCATAGAATCTTTTACCATACCGGCAACGCAGCTTTTATGGGGGCCTTGGTCGATAGAAAGGAATTATGTTATTTAAGATTGGATCAGGATTGGATTTATAAGTTTGGAAAAGAAGTCATTGGCAACATCCACGACAACCCCGAACTCCTAAAAAACGAATAGCCATGACACCAGTGATTATTATCGCCATTGCTACTGCGATCGTCGGCGCGAGCATCGCCACGATTTTCTACACCACCCGCTTGGACAAAATGACCAGAGAAGAGGCCGACCATTTAGTAAAGCGCGTTGCCATTGAGACGGAAATCGACATGCTGAACGAGCGTATCACGATCATACACAGCCGCATTACCAACCTTGAAAAACGCGTCGAGCCGATCGGGTTTCAAGAGGTTATAACCAAGCATGCCGATCAGATTGCTGCAATCTGCTGCCGGGAGTACTCGAAATTATTTGAAGATGGCCACGATGAGCGCGGCGATGCTGACAATAAGGGCAATGATTGACAACCATTTATTGCGGCTTATTTCTTCGAGTTGTGCGACTGTAAGGGCGCTTTCTTGCTCCTCACGAAATTTGTCGATGAAACTTTTCATAGCACTTAAATTTTAGAGTTGAACGCCTAAAGTTAAGTGTTTTCCCGCGAACCGTCAAGCGGTTACCCGGAGCGATACCGGCGCGGGAGCGAAACATAAACAGATTTTCAATTATGGCCGAATTAGTCCGAACCGTAAACTTTGCCGAAACCTTTGCCGCGTTGAGGCTTGGCGAAAGCGTCGAGTTCAGCGTTGCCGAGTTTACCGAATCGAGCGTGCGGGCCAACGCCAGCCGCTACTGCAAGGGTAAAAACATCAAATTGTCGGTCTCCGCGTTAAGGGGAACCGGCGTTATCAAAGTAACCCGAAAATCGTAATGCCATGAACCAGCAACCAATAGACAGATTACAGCTAAAACAGCTTGAGGCGGTCATGGATGTGGTTGTCAGCAGGTTTGCCGTCGAGTGCGGGCTATTGAAGCCCTATTTGACAATTACACAAGCCTACAAACGGTATGGCCGTGGTACGGTCGATCGGTGGGCCGCCGAGGGGCTGATCGAGATAATCAAAGACGGAACCCGAAACAGCAAGTGCCGGATCAAGCGCTCCCAAATTGAGTTGGTCGCCGCTACGCAGAACCGCGCAAGCTGGTTCGATAACCATGAATAGCCACAACAATGGGAAAGAGGAGCAGACGATGGGACAAACGCGACGTGCAGACGGTTATCGCCCGCTATATGGCCGGCGTGGATGTGCAGGCAATCGCCGAGGAGTACGGACGATCGGTTTGCAGCATAGAGACGTTGATGTATCGGCAAGGGTTGTATCGTCGTGAAAAGTCATCGGCAGATGATCGCACAAAATTGGACTGTATGCCCGATCCGTTCAAGTGGATGGGCGGAAAAAAGAACCTACAAAAAACCGTATGAAATGGAACTGACTTTCGAGCAAATGAAGGATGCGGCGAAAGAGGTACATCGCCTATTTTTCAAGTATTGCACCTCCTCGTTTAATGATATTGTTAATACCGACAATGTGCAAGATTTGCGCCGTGTCGTGATCTGTTATCGCGATTATGTTTCAGACCCTCTGGCTGCCCACTATATCCGCGAGAATTATGCGGATGTATTGGAGGCGCTGGGGCTGCGGATCCAGTTTTACATCGATGGCCGTGTACGGCTGTATTTGGCAAACTAATATCCCCGATTATGGAATGGAACCACCACCCCTTTGAAAAAGACACGCCCGTAAGGACGTTCGGCAGCCGCAGCGAGTTGGCGGCCTGGGACGCCGAGAATTGCGATCGGTGCATCAAGCACGACGAATGCGAGCTGTGCGACGCGATCACGGCGGCGTACATCGGCGACGGGCGGGTGCCGCTGTGGGTCGCCAAGCGGATCGGATGTCTATATGACCCGCTCTATTTGTCCGCCAGGCTCGAAAGCACGTGCAGGGAGCGCCGGACGGAGGAGGAACGAGATTTTCCATTTTAACCATAAAAACACGATATAATTATGAATAAGCCTGACACATGCCCCGGGTACTCCGCCGACATCGATACGGAATACAACAGGGTGACGGAGAACGGAACCAAGGTGTGCGGATCGTGCAATTGCTTCAAGTATGAAGACGCCAACGGGTATGGTGAATGCGATCACCACGATGTCCCCGAAAACTATTTCGACGTTCGCTACTGCTCCGAGTACTGCGGGAACTGGATGCCAAAAACGGTATAGAACCATGCGACGCAAATCATCACCGTGCTGGCGCCGAGGTGCCGAAAAGACCGCCCGCAGACTATCCCGTAGGGAGTTGTTCGCAGCCGTGGCCATACAGGGCATAATGGCCTCGAACGAGAACGGGATCGGACACATCCCACAGAATGCGGCGAAATGGGCTGTCAGCGTTGCGGATGCCCTTTGTAAAGAGTTAGACGCGCCGATCGAATAGGTCGGTCAATATAAGGTTGGAGTATGAAAAACAAAGAGAATGCAGGTAAGGGTACATTTATCTTGCGCTGCGATTTTTACCAGCAAGTACAATTACTATCCCGAGAGCAGCGTGGTGATTTGTTGACGGCACTATTCGCGTACACATCCGGCGAAGATACACCCGAATTGGATGGTATGACGTCCATGTGCTTTGAGTTCATCAGAGCCTCAATAGATGCCTATTCGGAGAAGTACGACGCCAAGTGTCAGCAAAACCGAGAGAATGGAAAGCGAGGCGGCAGGCCGAAAAAAGCGGACGCCGAAATGGAAAACCAATCGGAAACAGCAAAACCAATCGGAAACAACGGAAACCGAACGGAAAGCGAAAAAACCGATCGGTTTAATGAGAATCCGAACGAATCCGAAAAAGTAGGCGAAAACGGCAACCGATTGGCAACCGAAAAAACCGAACGGTTTAACGGGAAACCGAACGAAATCCAAAAAAGCAAATGGGTCAAAAAAAACCATGATTCTGATTCTGATTCTGATGGTGATATAATAACACACACAGTAGTTACTGAATGGAAAGGGGGTTTGGGGGGAAACCAAGCCGCCGAGTTCCTCGACTGGCTCGATACGGCCTATCCCGAAATCGCAGCGATGGCCGAGCCGATCACCGAGGAGCAGGCCCGCGACATTCTGGCCAAGTTCAGTGTCGAGGATATAAACCGCATCATCGCGGCAATGGACAACAAAGGGGCGTATAAGAACAAATCCGCATACTCGACGTTTGCCTCGTTCGTGGCTCACGACATCATCATCAAGAGCCGCAAAGCCGCCACGGGCCGCAAATACACGTACAACGAGGTGATCGCCGAGGTGGATGGAGGCCGGGGGGCGTGGGACGATTTCCAGTTCCTCGCAATGCCCGACGGCACGAAGTACTGGATGCGTAAAATCGACATAGCCGCAATACAAGCATGAGACGAAAATCGACCGACAACACCGACACGATGACCGCAAGCGAATTTAGACGGCTTATTTCCGGCGATCTCCCCCGAAATAGTATAACTATCGGCAATCGAAAGGTCTTAAACGCGACGAAAACAGAGGAAAACGGGGTAATCTTCGACAGCCGACTCGAACGCTACATGCACGATCTGCTGAAATCGCACGGAATCGGCTTTCTGTTTCAAAAACGCTACACCCTGCAAGAGCCGTTCACCTACAACGGGGAGAACGTTCGGGCGATCACCTACACGCTGGACTTCTACCTGCCGGATTACGACATGGCGATCGACACCAAGGGCGTGGCCACCCAGCAGGGCAGGCTCCGCATCAAGATGCTGAAACGCCTATTTGCTGACCTTGGCCGCACCACCACGATCGAGTTGCCCCGCACGAAAGACGAGTGCGCTGCGCTGGTGGCTCGGCTGACTTCAAACCGATAAACGAAAGCTATGCAGATCAACACGACCTACAACCTGGATGCGCTCGCGGCGGCGGGCCGTCGCAAAGAGCTGGGGACGTTTGAAAACATTACGCTATGATCCGCTTTCTGTACATAGACCTCTTTTGCGGCGCCGGTGGAACATCTACAGGCGTTGAGGCGGCACGGTTGCACGGCGAGCAGGTCGCCAAGGTGATCGCGTGCGTCAATCACGATGCCAACGCGATCGCTTCGCACGCGGCCAACCATCCCGACGCGCTGCACTTTGTCGAAGACATCCGCACGTTGAACCTCGACCGGATGCTGGCCCATGTCGAAGCCATGCGGAAACAATACCCTGCCGCCCGCGTGGTGTTGTGGGCGTCGCTGGAGTGCACCAACTTCTCGATCGCTAAGGGCGGCCAAAGCCGCGACGCCGACAGCCGCACGCTTGCCGAGCATCTTTTCCGATACATCGACGCACTGCGGCCCGACTACATCCAAATCGAGAACGTCAAGGAGTTCATGACGTGGGGGCCGCTCGTGGTGAAAGTCGTCGAGGCATCGGCCGGTCATGGCGAATACTGTCCACTGGCGATAAAGACCGAGGGCACCGGCAAACACAAGCGCCGCACCATCGCCCCCGTGTGGGTGCCCGATGCCGCCCATCGCGGCGAGCATTACCGCCGGTGGGTGGATCGCATTTGCGCGGACGGAGGCTATCGGTTCGACCACCGCATCCTCGATTCGGCGGACTTCGGGGCCTACACCTCCCGCCGCCGGTTCTTCGGGATTTTCGCCGCCGGCCGGCTGCCCATCGTTTTCCCGACGCCCACCCATGCCAAGAAGCCCGCCCCCAACTTGTTCGACGCCCGCGCTAAGTGGCGCCCGGTTCGTGAAGTGCTGGACTTGCACGACGAGGGCACCAGCATCTTCGTCCGCAAAAAGCCGCTGGTCGATGCGACTTTTGAGCGTATATACGCCGGGCTTGTCAAGTTCGTTGCCGGCGGCAAAGAGGCATTCATGGTCAAATACAACTCCATGAGTCAAAGCGGCAAATACGTCGCGCCAGGCATCGACGATCCTTGCCCGACGGTTACGGTGCAGAGCAGGCTCGGCGTGGCAAAGGCGTGTTTCCTTGCCAAGCACTTCAGCGGATCGCCGGCCGACCGTACCATCAGCATCGACGGGCCGGCGCACGCCATCACGACGGTAGATCATCACGCACTGGTGTCCGGTAATTTTCTGACGGCGTATTATGGCAACGGATACAATTCGCCGGTCGAGGCACCGTCGCCGACCGTAACGACAAAAGACCGGTTCCAACTGGTGCGGCCTCGATTCCTGAATATGCAGTACGGGAATGGACGCGCCGTGTCCGTCGAGGTGCCGGCCGGCACTATAACCACCACGCCAAAACACCACCTCGTTACGTGTTGCTTGGAGACACCGGCCCGCAAAGGTCGTTATCTACTCAATCCGCAGTTTGAATCAGCGGGGGGGGGCGCCCATAGATCCCCGTGCTTCACGCTGATCGCACGGATGGACAAAAGACCGCCCAGTATCGTTACAACGGAGGCCGACGTGCAGCATCTCGCACCGTTCATCCGACGCGATGGCGATACGTTGATCTACGAGGTATATGCCACTGACAGCCCGATCGTGGTGCAGATAAAGGAGTTCATGGCGCTGTACGGGCTGGTCGATGTGAAGATGCGGATGTTGAAGATTCCCGAACTGAAGCGCATCATGGGGTTCCCCGCCAACTACAAGCTGGTGGGTACGCAGGCCGAGCAGAAGAAGTTCATCGGCAACGCTGTTGAGGTTACAATGGCCCGCGTGATCTGCGAAGCACTGGGGCGCGTGATTTTGGATTTTGAAATGCAGCATGATATGAAAAGTATAAATTTATTCGGCCAAGAGGAGCACGTGTTCACGAATCGCAGAAAGTCGCAAAAAGGGCTTTTCAACGATTACGAGGGCTTTGTGGAAAAATTCAAGCCCAAGAAAACGACCGACGACTGCTATACACCTCCAGCGGTGTACGACTATGTTTTGCAATATGTAGCCGATCATTGCAATATCGACGGAATGACCGTTGTCCGCCCGTTCTATCCGGGTGGTGATTACGAGAGCCTGGTCTATCCCGATAATTGCGTGGTGATCGACAACCCGCCCTTTTCGATCATCGCTCAAATTGTCCGGTTCTATCTGAAACGAGGGATCAAGTTTTTCCTGTTTGCCCCGCATCTGACATTGTTCAGCGCTGACCTTGACTGTACACGGATCGTATGCGGCGCCGCTATCGTTTACGAAAACGGGGCAAAAGTAAATACATCTTTTTTGTCCAATATGTTCGGCGAAGCCGGTGTAATAGGTGATCCTGTGCTATATGAGGGGATCGACGCCATTTGCTCGGCACCGAAAGCGGAGTTGCCGAAATACAAATACCCGGACTGCGTGCTGACGGTTTCGGATGTAGCGTACATCGTGAAAAACAAGGGAGAGATAAAGATAGACAAGCGGGAAATGGTGCATCACTCTGCGCTTGACATCCAAAAAAAGCACGGGAAATCGATTTACGGTTCCGGTTTTTTAATCTCACATACCGCCGCCGAAAGAGTTGCCGCCGAAAGAGTTGCCGCCGAAAGAGCTGCGGTGAAAAAAGAGGCTATAGTATGGGAGTTATCCGAACGAGAAATGCGGATCGTTGAAAAATTAAGCGGGCAATAAATGGAACCAGCCAACCCTTTGCACGCCGAGATACGGCGCCACGTCCGCGAGGTACAACGCACCCGCCGGGCTACAAACAGGATGCCCGCCGACGCTCTGGTCATACGCGACGGACTTATGCTGAAAACGCGGTTTTCCCAATCCCTCACCGCTTTTCGTGCCGTATTGGAGGAAATGGTCGCGTTGAGGTTGATAGAGATAGGTCGAACTATAAACGATACCTACGTGCGGGTTATTGAAGATTGATCGATCACCAAATGCAGCAAAAATTATTCTGAAATGGATATGAAAAAACGGATAATACGAGTATTCCCAACCAAGACGAATGCTACGCCAACCGACGAGCTGGTACGTATCCGCGAAACTCCGTCCTTTTTCGACGAAGCGGACGAGGTGCACGTTTCTGTAACGTTCACATGGGACATACCGATCGCTGAATGGCTGGCGAAACAATGGGAGCCGGTTGCAACGGTGAAGATCGGCGGTCCCGCTTACAATGAGCCGGGCGGCGATTTTATCCCTGGTATGTACATGAGGCACGGATACGTGATTACCAGCCGAGGATGTCCGAATCGATGCTGGTTTTGCGCTGTTCCCAAGCGTGAGGGCGGAATGCTCCGAGAGTTGCCAGTTACCGACGGCTGGATTCTGACCGATGACAACCTGCTGGCCTGCTCTCCGGGCCATATCGACGAGGTATTTGCCATGCTTGCCCGCCAGCCGCACAAGCCGCAATTTACCGGAGGACTGGAGGCAGCGTTGCTGACCCCGACGATGGCGCAACGAATACATGAGTTACATCCCCAATCGCTATTTTTCGCCTACGACACCCCCAACGACCTGGACCCGCTCGTTGAGGCAGGCAAAATGCTTATCGAGGCAGGTTTCACCAAATCCAGCAACTCGATGAGGTGTTATGTGTTGTGCGGTTACAAGGGAGACACGTTCGAGAAAGCACAGACACGGATGGGCGAGGCGTGGCGAGCCGGTTTTATGCCGATGGCAATGTTGTTTCGTGATCTTGAGGGTAAATATTCAACCGATTGGCGCCGGTTTCAACGGCAATGGGCAAATCCGACAATCACGATCTGTAACTGTATAAAACACTTTGGTAGATGAAAATAATCGTAACATTTTCCGGAGGAAAGGATAGCCTTGCGGCGCTGTTGTGGGTGCGCGAGCACATCACCACCAACTTTACCACCGTGTTTTGCGATACGGGATGGGAGCATCCACTGACCTACGAGTACATCAATCGCATCGCCGACCGGCTAAACCTCGACCTCGTAACGCTCAAGTCGCCCAAGTATGATGGGATGGTCGGTTTGGCCAAGCAGAAAAAGCGTTGGCCGTCCACCCGTGCCCGATTCTGTACCCAAGAGTTGAAAACCAAGCCGTGCATCGACTATGTGCTCGACAACGTGCAGGATAATATGCTGATGATCCAAGGCATACGCGCGGCGGAATCTCCGAACCGTGCGGCTATGTCAAAGCAATGCACGTACTTTAAGTACTATTTCGAGCCATACGGATACGATAAGGCCGGAAATCCGAAGCGACACACCTATCGCGGTCGCGACGTGCGGGTGTTCCGAAAGCAATACGCTGACGACCTACTGCGTCCCGTATTTGATTGGTCGGCGCAGCAGGTGATTGACTACATCCTCTCGGCGGGGCTTGAACCCAATCCGCTCTACACGATGGGCTATAAACGTGTAGGGTGCTGGCCGTGCGTCATGGCGAGCCAGCGGGATATACTGAACATTTCCCGCCAATCTCCGGATCGCATCGAGCAGATTGCCACGCTGGAGCATGACCTGAAGTCATCGTTTTTTGGACCGGATAAAATCCCCGCCCACGCGATTACCAGCGGCGAGAAATATCCGACAATAAACGATGTAGTACAATATGTCAAATGGCAGAACGCGACCGGCAGCCTGTTCGATGACGACACAGCGACCAGTTGCATGAGCTTTTACGGATTATGTGAGTAAAAACCTTTCAAAAATGAAATAATCATGGGAAATTTAACACTCAAAGAATTGGGGCGACGCGCATTTGAAACCGCCAAAGCGAAAGGGTTCCACGATGAACCGATCGACATCCCCCGCGCTTTAATGCTGACCGTTTCGGAACTCGCCGAGGCGCTGGAAGCCGATCGTAAGAACAAACGGGCCGACTTATCGGCTTTTTTCGATAAGGAACCCTGTGAAATCTTTCCGTTCCGTGAAAAGTTCGAGGTACACGTTAAAGACACGTTCGAGGACGAGCTGGCCGACGCGACTATTCGCCTGCTCGATTTATCCACCGCACTCGGCATCGACCTTGAAATGCACGTTCTGCTGAAAATGCAGTACAACGAGGGCCGAGGATATAAGCACGGGAAACGCTATTGACCATGTGGCGACTGACAGACACCAGCGCCATGCCATACGGCAAGTACAAGGGGCGCCCCATGCTGGGCGTCCCCGCCGATTACCTGCTATGGCTCCACGAGAACGGGAAATGCTCGGAAGGTGTGGCGCGGTACGTTGAGGAGAACAAGGCCGCTATTGAGCAGCGCAGGGATGCCGAGGTTGCCGATCGAAAGCAGAAAATGGCCGAACGTATGCCGTTCGGCAGCTACAAGGGTGAGGTAATAGCGAAAGTTCCCGCCGAATACCTACTGGCCATGTATGAGAGCGGAAAATGTCCCGCAAATGTACGGGAGTATATCGAGAAAAATATGGCGGACTTGCAACAACGGGCCGAAAGGGACAAACGGTGCCGTGATTCGTTGAAAGGGATGTATAGATAAAATTATATGGGCTATGAAAAAGAGCGATAAAGATTTGGCAAACTCCATCAGGCAGCGGGCGAACGCGGCCAACGTGTCCATTTCGCAGTTATGCCGAGAGGCCGGCGTATCGCGCCAGTGGTATGAGGATTTGAAGCGCCGGACACCCCAACCGGTGGATTTGTACCTCAAAATCGACGAGAAGCTGAAAGAATACGAACGAGGTGAGACGGCCGACCATGTGGCGGACGTTTCCATGCAATAATCTGACGTTATGGAGATCAAGATCACACAGGAAAAGCGCGACGAGGTAGAGCGAATACAAAACGAGTTCCGCAGCAAGCTATCCCCCAATGAAATATTACGCGGCACGGCGCAAGGCGTCAATAGTGCGCTTACGCGCTCGATACCCCGCATAAACAAGCGGATAAAAGAGCGGTACAATATATCGCAGAAATACCTATCACGCCAGGCGGTAGTGTCACCCAAGGCTAACAGCGGCAGCTTGTACGGTGGCATCAAGATAAACGAAAACCGGCTACCGGTTATCGCATTCAAGCCAAAGCAATCGGGATCCTCGATTTCGGTGGCAATCCACAAGGGCAAGACAACCATGATCCGCCACGCCTTTGTCGCGACCATGTCCAGCGGGCACAAAGGGGTGTTTTCTCGCGGCCGCTATCAAAAACGTATAGGCTTCGTGCCCGGGCGAGAAAAGACGGCCAGCGGTAAGATACGCATCACAGAACTGATGACGGCCTCGCCGTTCACAATGGGCATTTCGCCGGACGTGCGGACGGACGTTGCGGAGTTTATGGGCAACGAGGTAACAGCCCGCGTCCACGGAATACTAACCAGTCGCGTGAACAAAATCGCGGCAAAAAACGGATGACATGAAACGGATAATACAGCACGGAAACAGTAGTAAGATGGCGATATATGTACGGAAATGCCCTTGCGGATGTCAATTTGAGTATGGCGCCGCCGATGTGGATAAAACCTTTTTCGATCCAAGAGATCGCGTAACGATGTGGTATGTAGAATGTCCCGAATGCGGAGATAAAACCGGATTTGAGAAACCCGATCCGGTAAGGTACGAACAAGAATGATTTTGTAGGTTCTTCCTGGTCCCTACATCGGGGGTAGTCGGCAACGCATTTTTTCGCCAGTCAGTAGGAAAAAATTGTCATAGCAGGTAGCAAGCGATTTGAATGAAGAAAAGGGCGCCCAAGGGATGGGTAAAAATATCTGATTTTGAGGAATCAACCGGAATAAGCGCCAAGACCATCACAGCGGCAATAAAGCGCGGATATATACCGGACAATTTCGCGGACATCGTTGGGACGTCCGCGACTTCTCCGTATTATCTGAACCCGCAGCAGGCCGCTGTATGCTGGTACAAGTCGCTGAACTCCGCCCACCCCAACCAGCGCAAGGTGCGTAATGCTCTGGCCGGCTACATCAAGACCTTTGACAAAACGGTAATCGAGCCGGAGCCAGCCGCCAAAGCTGCGGCCGCGCCTACAATGACCTACGAGGATGCCCAATTACAGGAAAAAATCGCCAAGGCAAGGATTGCAGAGCTGGAATTGCAGGAAAAAGAGGGGGCGCTGGTGTCGCGCGAGCGCATAAATGCCCAACTTTTCGCCGCCGGCAAGGAATTACGCGACACGCTGCTGGCGATCCCAGACCGGATTACAGATGTGGTCATGGCCGAGGATAATCGGGCCATCATTCACAACACGATCTACGATGCAATCGCCGATGCGTTGCAAAAACTCGCGGATTTTCAAACAAGGATAGACCAATGACAACTATTTTCACAGAAATAACCAAGTTTTTCCAAGGTTTGCGGCCGCTCGACAGGATTACGGTGTCGCAGTGGGCGGACAAATATCGGTTTTTGTCACCGATCAGCTCCGCAGAATCGGGACAGTACCGAACGAGCCGTACCCCTTACTTGCGCGACATCATGGATTGCTTGAGCGTTCACGATCCGCACCGTAAAATTGTCTTTGTCAAGGCCGCGCAGATCGGCGGAACCGAGGGCGCCAGCAATTTTGTCGGCTATTCCATGCACATCGCACCGGCGCCCACCATGTTCGTGCAGCCAACCGACAAAATGGTCGAACGATTGTCCAAGGGGCGCATCGACCCGCTGATCGAGAATTGCCCGGAGCTGAAGCAGCGCGTGGCGCCGGCCAAGAGTAGGGACAGCAACAACACGATCACGCAAAAGAATTTCCCCGGCGGCCTGCTGCTGATGGTAGGCGCCAACAGCGCGGCGGGATTGCGGTCGGTCCCCATCCGAAATTTGATTTTGGATGAGGTAGACGCATATCCACAGGACTTGGACGGCGAGGGTTCGCCTATCGACTTGGCGATCGCCCGTACCCGAACCTTTCCAAACCATAAAATTTTCATGTTGAGTACGCCGACCATCGAGGGCCTTTCGGCGATCGAGCGGGAATTTTTAGAAACCGATCAAAACTACTACCATGTCCCGTGCCCGCATTGCGGAGCTATGCAGCCGTTGGTGTTTGCCAACCTAAAATGGGAGGAGGGGCACCCGGAAACGGCGAAATACAAATGCGATCATTGCGGCGAGCTGATTGCCGAGCGCCATAAGATCACCATGCTGGCAAACGGAGAGTGGGTACCTGCCAAGCCGGAAAAGGTCAACTATGACGTGATCGGATTCCACATTAACAGCCTCTATTCGCCATACGGATGGCATAGCTGGGAGCAGATTGCGCGTGATTTCATCGCCGCCAAGGAGAACCCCAGCAAGTTAAAGGTTTTCGTGAACACCACCCTTGGGCAGACGTGGGCGGAAAAGGGAGAGGCGCCACCGTTCAAAAACCTATACAACCGCCGCGAGCATTACAAGACCAACCACGTGCCCGCCGATGTGTGTTTCCTCACCGCCGGTGTCGACGTGCAGCGCGACCGCCTGGAGCTGGAGGTCGTCGGCTGGTGTGCCGACAAACGCAGCTACTCGATCGACTACCGCGTAATCGAGGGTGACACGGCCGGCACCGCCGTGTGGGACGATTTGGCCGCCATCGTGAGTGAGCGGTGGCCGCGCAAGGACGGCATGGAGTTTCCCATCCGAATGATGGCGGTAGATACCGGTTACAACACAACGCACGTCTATACCTTTTGCCGGCGGTTCGTCGGCGATCGCGTCATACCGATCAAGGGGCAGGATCATCTCGGCATGGCCTTTTCACCGCCCAAGCAGGTGGACATCACCAAGGCAGGTAAAAAGGTCGGAAAGATGCGCCAATGGAATATCGGCGTGTCGTTCCTAAAGACCGAGCTATACGCCCATTTGCGTTTGGAGAAAGACGAAAACGGCGTACCGCCTCCGAACTATTGCCATTTCCCCGAGTATGACGAGCACTATTTTCGCGGACTTACCGCCGAGGAGCAGGTCGTCAAGGTGGTGCGAGGTTATCGGAAATTGCAATGGGTTAAACGCTACGAGCGCAACGAACCGCTGGACTGCCGCGTCTATGCCAGGGCAGCGGCGGCAATCCTCGGGCTGGATCGGTTGAGTCCCCAGCGATTGGCCCAAATGGGTGGCGCCACCGCCAAAAAGAGAGAGCCGCGCGGCGACGAAAACGGCGGGCGCCGTCGGGGCGGTAGTTTTTGGGATGATTGATATACCGAGAACTCGGTATATTTAGAAAAGGTTTACCGAGTTCTCGGTAAACCTTTTCACATGGTATTGTGAATACGAAATACCGCCCATAAATTCGTAGCAAATCGTTACGCTACCATGTCGTTTACCATCGAACAATATACCGCGCTCAAGGAGGCCATCGCCACCGGTGCGACCACCATAACCTACGGTGATAAAACCGTGAGTTATCGGTCGCTTGCCGAGATGAAAGATTTGGTTCGGATGATCGAGGATGAGTTGTTTCCGGAACGTCGCTTGCGTCGTCGTCGCCTCGCTTGCATTGATCGAGGCTATTTCAGCAAAAAATGAAATTTTCCATCGAAATATCACACAGCCGTAAAAAACGGGCCTACGAGGCAGCCGACAAAGGCCGTCGCGGTAAGGCATTCCGCATGGCCAAGTCCACGAGCGTCAACAGCGAGGTGTCGGCCGCGCTGGTCACGTTGCGGGATCGTTCCCGCAACATGGTACGTAACAATGGATGGGCGCGTCGGGCGGTCGAGGCGATCACAAAACACACGATCGGCGAGGGCATCCAGCCGGCGCCGGACGCCGACCTGGACACCTGCCAGCGCGTAAAACGACTTTGGAGCAAGTGGGCCAACACGACCGCCTGCGATTGGTACGGCAAAACGACCTTTTACGGATTACAGGAGTTGGCAATGCGCTCCATCGCCGAGGGTGGAGAGGTGCTGATTTTGCGGCGCTGGGTCATGCCAGACGACAACAACCCGCTTCCTATCCAGTTGCAAATTTTAGAGGGCGACCAACTCGATCACACTCGCAACGGTAGTAACGACATGGGCTATTGCCGCCTCGGTGTTCAATTCAGCAAAGAGGGGCGTCTGCTCGGCTACTGGATTTTTGACTATCACCCCGGCGACAGCTACATCGTCACGCCGGCGCTCGCCAGCAAATTCCACCCCAAGGAGGATGTGCTACATGCTTTCGAGGTATTGCGGCCCGGGCAGGTCAGAGGTTTGCCGATCGGTGTGTCGGCGTTCATGAAAACGAGCGATTTCTCCGACTACGAGGATGCCCAACTGGTCAAGCAAAAGGTGGCCGCATGCTTTGCCGCCTTTGTGTTGGGGTCGGAAGATGACGGTGGAGAGGATGGCGAAAAAGGGATCGAGCGCTTGGAGCCGGGCATCGTCGAGCATCTCGGCGCTGCCGAGTCGGTGGAGTTCGCCAATCCGCCGAGTGTGTCGGATTATGATGCTTACGCCAGTCGCATATTGCAGGGCGTGGCCGCTGGCTATGGCATCACCTACGAGATGCTGACCATGGATTACAGCAGGGTCAACTTCACCTCGGGCCGTATGGCGAAAATCGACGTCACGGCCAACTTCAAGAGCTGGCAATACTTCATGATCGTGCCGCAGATTTGCGCCCCCGTGTGGAATTGGTTTATTAGTGCGTGCATGATCAAGGGGGAATTATCCTCCTACATTTCCGCCGACTGGACGGCGCCGCGTGTTCAGCAGCTCGACCCGCAGCGCGAGACCGCCGCACAGGTCGATAGGATCAAGGCCGGACTTGCGACGATCAGCGAGACGATCCGAGAGATGGGCCGCGAACCCGAGGAATTTTTCAAAGAGTACAAACAGGACATTGACCGGCTGGCCAAGTTGGGCATTACCATCGACAGCGTGAACACGGCCGCCGCCACTGTCCAAAATGAAGAAAATAATGGCAACACAGGAAACGAATAACCGCACCATGGGTGTGTTGTACGGGCGGGCGCTCGTGCAGCCTACGACCATCGACCAAGAGGCCCGCGAGGTAGATGTCGTATGTGCCACCGAGAAAATGGTGACGCGATTCGGCTGGGAGGAGGACTACGACGAAATGCTGGTTTGTGAGGCTGGGGCTATCAGGATGGACCGTGCAAATCAAGGCTTACCGCTCTTGGACTGCCACAACGCCTACACCGTTCATAGCCAACTCGGCCGAACGGTAAAGGTGTGGATCAACGAATCGCGCCAGCTTTGCGCCCGCGTTCGTTTCTCCAGCCGCCCCGAAGTGGCAGGGATATTTCAGGACGTAGTGGACGGGATCGTCAAAGGGATCTCGGTCGGCTACGAAATCTATAAGTTCGAGCGAGAGGAGCGCCCGAACGGCGCACGGCCTATCTACCGGGCAATAGACTGGATGCCGAGCGAATTGTCCCTCGCTCCGGTGCCTGCCGACATCGACAGCGGTATCCGCGCGGTACAACAGCAGCATCCGGTCGAAATTGTCAGAAAACAAACCACAAATACCACCAACATGAAAAAAACGAGAGCAACAGAAACAGGTAAGACCATGGAGTACGTCGTCGAGGGCGATCCCGTAAAGCAGGGGGACATCGTAACCGTCGATGGCGTTAAGGGCGTTGCCCTTTCCGATGGCGAGGTGGGCGACACCATTACGCTCACACTGATCGAGGCGGAGGCCGCACCGGCTGACCCCGACGCAATCAAGGCGGCCGAGGATGCCGCCGCCGCAGCTGAAGATGCCGCAGCCGCAGCCGAGGATGCTGCCGAAGCTGCGGGAGAGGCCGCTGCCGCAGCTACCGCCGCCGCTGGTGGTACGGAACCGACCGAGGAGAACCGCAAGCGGACGCAGGCGATCCAACAGATGGCCCGTGCCGCCGGCCTTTCCTCCGATTACGCGCTGGCGCTGGTCGGAACCAATCTTACCGTGGAGCAGTGCAGTACCGCAATCATGCGACGACTGGCCAAGCGGAGCCAGGATAGCGGCGTAAACGGCAATCACAGCGTGCGTGTGACCGGTTTGGATGCCGGTACCAAGAAGCGTATAGCCGTGGAGAACGCGCTGCTGCACCGCATCTATCCGTCCAAGTTCTCATTGGATGCCGGCGCCCGCGAGTTCCGTGGCATGACCATGGTAGAGATCGGCCGTGAACTGTTGTCCGAGCGCGGCATTAGCACCCGAGGCATGGACCGTTCCGAGGTGGCCAAGACGTTTTTCAGCCGTGCGCACAGCACCAGCGATTTCCCGCTGTTGTTCGAGGGCGTGATCAACAAGATGCTGCGGGCGCAGTATGAGTTCGCGCCGGAGTTTTGGGACAAAATCGCCCGTCAGACCAGCGTGGACGATTTCCGCGCCCGTGGTCTCTATTCGGCCGGTGTCGTCAACGGCATGAAGAAGATCCCCGAGGGTGGCGAAATTAAGTACACCACGCTTAAGGAGAGCAAGGAGACGATCCGCGTCGAGACGTTCGGCGAGGGTATCAGCTACACGCGCCAGGCGTTCATCAATGACGACCTGGGTGTATTCTCGATTATCCCGTCGGCATTTGTCCGCCACTGGGATATGCTCCGTGGGAACCTCGTGTGGGGACTGCTGACGGACAACGTGAAGATGTCCGACGGCAAGGGAATTTTCGACACGACCCATGGTAACCTCCTCTCGGGCACCAGCAGCGCATTGAGCGAAAAGAGTCTTGCGGCGGCCAAGACGGCGATGATGAAGCAGAAAGACATCGCGGGTCAGATCATCCGCATGGTTCCGCGCTACCTCGTTGTGTCGCCGGAGAACGAGATGATGGCCAAAAAGCTGATCACCGCCACGACCCCCACCAAGTCGGCAGACGTGAACGTCTTCGCCGGCGCGTTCGACGTGATCGTTGAGCCGCGATTGACCGACCCGGCGGCTTGGTATCTGATGGCCGACCCGTATGCGGTGGACAGTCTCTATTACGCATATCTGGAGGGCAACGAGGGTCTGCGTGTGGACAGTACAGAGGAGTTCAAAACCGACTCCATGGACTATGCCGTCCGTGGCGATTTCGGCGCCGCCGCAATCGACTACCGTGGCATCGTGAAAGCAGCGGGAAAATAGCGTAACGGCAAACATCCCGCATGGGGCGGGGCTTACCATACCCGCCCCATCTTTTAAGCGAAAATTAAAACTTCAAAACAATGAAAAACTTCATTCAGGATGGTAAGACCATCGAATATAAAGTCGCCGACACCGCGATCAAAAGCGGCGAGGTGCGCGTAATTGGGGATTTGGCCGGTGTCGCCGTTACCGACGGTGCCGTAGACGAGACCGTCGTGTTGAACGTCACGGGCGTGTACGAGTTGGCCAAAGGTTCCGGCGCGATCACACAGGGCCAAAAGGTGTATGCTGCCGCAGACGGTTCTGGCATCGTGGCGACCGCTACCGACAACAAGCCGGTGGGCATAGCTTGGGAGGCCGCAGCAGCGGCAGACACCACGGTGCTGGTCAAGTTGAACGTATAACCTCCGAGCGTATGGACAACCGATTTGACAGGATGGCCAAAATGGCGTCTTCGACCATTTCCAACCTTATGGGCGAACCCGCTGTTTGGCTATCCTCAAATCGGGGAAACATCCCCGGGCGGGCGCTGTTCAAAGACCCAAGCGAACCCACGCAGATCGGAGACTCCGAAGGCTACGAATACCGGCCGAGCACGGCAACCGCAGAGTATTACGAAGATAATTTCGTCGGGATGAAGCAAGCCGTGGACGCCGAGACGACCGAATACCTCGAAATCCGAGGGAAGCGGTATTTGGTCACAGCGGTGGAGACCAAATTTGACGGGAAAACCTACGTGGCGCATTTGACGCCGCACGACGAAAGCGAAGAATAGACCATGGAACAACTGACAACCAAGGCAGATCCCAGCATGTCCCCCTATGAAAAATATGAGGACGAACTGGTTGCGCTGTTGCAGATGCCGGGTGTCGATGTCAAGCCGTTGCCAAAAGTCGAGGCGCTGGAGTTGCCGCGTCAGACGGAGAGACCGCAGATTTTCGTGCTGGTCAATGGTACGGAGTTCGCCGAGCGCGAGGAGTTGGCCGTCGTGGCCCAACTGGGAACCGTTCAATGCGAGCTATTCATCCGCGCAAAGAACCGGCGGGGAAAACTGGGGCTTTTCGACGTCTATGAGGCCGCGAAATCCCGCCTGCTGGGCTATCGGATGCAGGGCGCGAAAACGCCCATTTACTTTAACTCTTTCGGCTATGTGTCGGGCCTACATAACTATTGGCAGTATGCGCTCACGTTTTCGTTTGCCGCGTATTCTGTCGAGGCAGACCGGCCCGATGACATTCCGACGATCAGACAAATCGAAAACGAATTTACCCAAAAATGAAAAAGTATGAGGTAGTAAGTCCTTACGTTGTTTTCAGCGTCAAGGATGGTGCGGCCCGCAAGGAGTACGCGCTGAAAAAAGGCGATACCGTCGAGTTGCCAGAGAATGACATCGCGGTTCGTGCGATGGTAGCCCGCCGCCAAATCAAAGAGGTGGCTGCGACAACTGTCGAACCGGCTGACAGCAAAAAGAAATAGCCGGATAAATACAAACCACGCCGGAAACGGTATAACAATTTTATGACATGGCAGATTTTTTACATGGTATAGAGCACATCAACGTCACCAGCGACACGGTGCCCGTGAACGACATCGTTACGGCGGTTATCGGGCTGGTGGGTACAGCGGATAAGGGCGACACTAACGTCCTCACGTTGTGCAAGAGCGCGGCGGACGATGCCGCATTCGGTACAAAAGGAACCATCCCCGAAGCACTTAAGGCGATCCGCATGCAAGACAGCACTGCCGGCAGCGCCTTGGTGTTTGTCGTCAAAGTAAAGGATGCCACCGCCGAGATCACCGGCGCCGACATTGTGGGTACGGTTCCCGAAACGGGTGAGCGTACAGGTCTTAAACTGTTTGAGACCGCAGGAAACAAATACGGCTTTGAACCGATGATCTACATCGCACCGCGATATTCCGCATTGGATGCAGTGAAGCAGGAGTTGATTGTCATTACTGAGAAAACCGAGGCGATGGCATATATTGACACACCCGACGGCTGGGGCTTCAACCAAGCCATTGAGTCGCGCGGTGCGGAGGGTGACTTTGCCACACTCAAAGCCGGGCAAAAGCTTCTTTTCCCGCATGTCCTTGTTGCGAACCCGGAATATAACCCGGATGTCGAGGACCCAGGGGAAAGATACCTCACGCTCCCGGTGTCAGCTTACGCGGCGGGTTTGCGGGCCAAAGTCGATTTAACAGAAGGATGGCATGTGTCATCGTCGAACCACGCCTACACGGGGATCGAGGGTACCGACGTGCCCATCACGTTCGCGCTCTCAGATAAAACATGTGAGGCCAACCTGCTGAACGCACAAGGCATCACGACAGTTGTTAATATGTACGGCAACGGCATTGTGGAATGGGGAAACTACACCGCAGCGTTCCCCAGCACCACCACTCCCGACGCGTTCGAGTGCGTTCGCCGGTCACTGATGATCATGAAGCGTTCGATCACGATGGCCTGCGCCCAGTTTATCGATGTTAAGCAGGTAAAACAGGCCGACATCGACCTGGTTCGCAACATCGTGAACCAGTACTACAACCGGCTGACAGCCGAAGGTAAGATCGTTTACGGGCAGTGCTTTTTCGACCCTGCGAAGAATCCGGCCACCGAGTTGGCACAGGGATACGTCACGTTTTCCAACGAGTGGACGCCCGCCGTGCCTATGCAGCGCATGACGTTCGACCACAAAATCGACATTAACAAACTCTCAACCATCGAATAGCCATGAATATCGCAAAAGTTTACGACGCAAACGTCTATGTGAACAATGCCAGCAAGCACGGGCTGGCGTCGGAGATCACCGCCCCGACCATTACGGCCCTTATGACCGATTACAAGGCTATGGGCATGATTGGTTCGGCCGAGTTTTTCAACGGGTTCGATAAACTCGAAACGACGATCAAATGGACGTATCCGGACAACGAGGCGCAGAAAGCTTTCGGAAATTTCCTCAAGCCCGTGGACCTGATGATCCGTTCCAGCAAAGCGGAATACGACAACACGGGAATCACGGAGGAGAAGCCCATCGTGATGTACATACGCGGGTACTCCAAGACACTCCCCGGTGGCGCGTTCAAGGCCAAGGAGGACACCGAACTGGAGTCCACCGTTTCCGTCCAGTATTATAAGTTGGAAATAGACGGTGAGGAGATCGTCGAAATCGACGTAATCAATAACATCTACAAAGTCGGCGGCGAGGACTTGCTGGCTGAACGTAGGCAAAACCTTGGATTGTAATGGGACAGCAAGCACTGAATCGCAAGCCGAATTTGTCAGTTCGGCGGCGGCTCCAGCTCGACGCCAACACCGAGATCGCTGAGATTGGTATCACGGTACGCAAGCAGATGGAGCTAACCAACAACAAGAGCCTGACGGACGTCGAGCGCGGCATGCACCTGATGGCCGCCAAAATTCTCGTAAACGGTCAGCCGATCGTTTACGACGATCTGATGGACGGCTTCACTACCGAGGAGATGGATAAGATCACCGAGTTCCTTTTCCCCGACGCAAAAAAAGAGGTAGAAAGGGACATCTCAAAAAACGGATAAGGTCCGACGCTGGCGCAAGGGTGCTAATCAGACAAATCCCACATGCGGATATTGTTTTTTTAGCACACTTCACCGGCGGCGGAATAGATGGCGTTCTCGATCTGATCGTGGAAGATTATTTTGCCTACTTGGACCGCGCAGTCGAGATTTACGAAAAAGAGATCACAACACCCCGCCGGGTGGTATTATCCGGCATCGAAAAGCGATAACGACACATGGCAGCCAACACTCTGAAATTAGCGTTCATTTTGTCTGCAACGGATAAAATGAGCCGCATTATAGACGAGGCCGTCAAAAAATCGACGGACAAACTTTCTGCATTCGAGCGTACCACAAGCAAAATAGGTCGCTCAATGACGAAAGCAGGAACCGTCATGCTGGGCGCGAGCGCAGCCGTCGGAGGTAGTATTTTGGCCGTTGGAAAATCGACAGCCGATTACGCCGGTGATATGTACGATATGGCCCGGGGAGCCGGGATCGGTGTAGAGGCATTCCAAAAACTTGCGTATGCCGGTAGGATGTCAGGGGTCGAAACTGAAAAATTGTCCGCGTCGTTAGTGAAGTTCGACAGAATGGTCGCCGAAGCTACCGGCGGAAATAAGACGTACATGCAGACGTTCGAGGATCTCGGTATCAAAATCAAAGACAGTGCGGGTAATCTCCGCCAGCCGAACGAGATTTTCGAGGATGTAGCCGATATTTTTCATAATACCGAAGACGGCATCGGAAAGACCGCTTTGGCGGTTGAATTGTTCGGCAAGTCGGGTGCCGATCTGATCCCTATGCTGAACGATGGCAAGGCCGGTCTAAAAGCGTTTTACGCCGAAGCCGAGCGTTTGGGACTTGCGTTAAGTAACGAGATGATTGCCAAGGGCGACGCATTTAGCGACCAACTCGAAAATATCGGAGAGCAGGTCAAAGGCGTTAAGTTACAGTTAGGTGCAGCACTGATCCCAGCATTGTCGGCGGCAACCGAAAAAATATCAAAGGTTATCGATAAGATAACAAAATGGGTACAGGAAAATCCCGAACTGGCCGCCACAATCGGCAATATAGCGATGACCACGGGTAAATGGATCGCTATATTAGGCACGGCTGCCATTGCGATCGGTAGCGTTGCTTTTATTATTCTACAGTTCCGAAAAGCATTTCGAGCGATGTCGGATGCTGTAACAATAGGTATTTCAATATTCAAAAATATAAAAAATACCTTTCTTGTGGTTGATAAGGCCATGAAAGGATATACGAAAACTCAAAAACTGGCCACAGTTGCCACAAAGTTATTTAATAAAGCATTGAAAGCAAATCCTATCTTAACCATTATCTCATTGATTATTGCACTTGGGGCCGTTGTGTATTCTGTCATCAAGAATTGGGACAAAATTGCCGCGTGGTTCAAAAAGTTGTGGGACGCTCTCGTCGGGATATTCAAAGCGGCGTGGGAAGCGATCAAAAAGGTGTGGAGCACTGTAACGGGCTGGTTCTCGAACTTGTGGGGCGGGATCAAGGCCGGTGCGGGGAAAGCCTGGGAGGGTATCAAAAATACCATCAACAAGGCCCGCGAGGGAGTGCAAAAGGCATGGGGATCAGTGAAAGGCTGGTTCTCTAACCTTTGGGGTAACGTCAAGAGCGGCATTTCGAACGCATGGGGCGGGATCAAAGACTGGTTCAGCAACCTGCAACCCGTCGAATGGATGCGCGGCGCGTGGGAGAATGTGGGGACGTTCTTCGAAAACCTCGGCCCCCGCTTTTATGAGTGGGGCAAAAACCTATTGCAAGGGCTTTGGAATGGAATAACCTCTATGGTCGATAAGGTTGTCGAGGGAATGAAGAATATCGGCCGTAGGATTGCCAACGGCTTCAAGTCTATTCTCGGTATCAATTCCCCGTCCCGTTTGTTCGCCGAATATGGTCTGAATATCACGCAGGGGCTGGTCGTTGGCCTTGATCGAGGGGGTGCAATCGTCGAAAATGCTACCGAGGGCGTGGCCATGCAAGCGACCCGAGGAATCACGCAGTCGATGCAATCCAGCACGGTGAATACCTCGACCATTGTAGGCGGCGGGAATACCGGCCCGTCCATTACCTATGCCCCGCAGATCACATTCGCCGGATCGACTACGCGGGAGGCGCGGGACGAGTTCGGAAAAATGCTGAAGCAGCACGCGAACGAGATCATGGAACTGATTCGTAAATATGAAGAAAACAAGACACGTTTGTCCTTTGCGTAATAGCTGGTACCCATGTTTGCACAACTCGGAGATCACATATTTCAAGGGATGAAAACTCCCGTATCGACCAGCGAGGCAGATGCCGTAAAATACGGCCAAATCCCTCGTGTCAATGACAAAGACGCCATCCAGCCGACTGGTGCCGAGCTGCGGGAGTTGAGCCTGACAATCACATATTCATCAGAATTTTGTGATCCGCAGGCCGAGATATATGCGTTGAAAGCGTCGATGCACGCTTTCGAGGTGCTGCCGTACATTACCGGAGACGGGCGAATTGTCGGGAAATTCGTTATTACGAGTTTGGACATCGCCAACCAGCAGTGCGCGGCGGATGGATGGGTGGAGCTGGCAACCGTCACCGTGAATTTGCTGGAGAGTCCCGGCGAAGAGGAAGCAGCCCCAACTGGGCGGGCGTTGAGTAGTCAGAAGCCGATTGCGGCGGCGCCTGTTGCGCCGATTCCAAGCCCGGCGGCGGAGATAACCAGCGACGTGACCGCAGCCAAAGAAAAGGTTAGCGGAATGAAGCAGTCGATCGCCAAAGTGAAAAGCAGAACCACCAGCCTAAAGCGCGGGGTCCGCGAGGTCCAGCAGTTAGCCACCGATGCACAAGGGTTGTATGCGTCGGCCAAGACGAAAGTCGAGGCGACCAAGAAAATAATCAACCGCGCAGGCAACTTACCCACGTCATTGGACGAGGCGATTGCATATGCCAGCAACCTCGCAAAAATCGACAACGTGGTGGATGTGTCGGTGCTGGAGATGAATGTCGGGCAGTTGTCCGACAGCGCGGAAAAAGTAACGACCAGCGCCACGCCGGTAGCGGGGTTCGCAGGAACAAAAGAGGGAGGCAATTAAATGGCGAGTTTCAACTATACGACCGTTGATGGGGACCGGATCGACCTGCTCGCTGCCAAGTTTTACGGCAGCATGGACGGGATCGCCATCATATCGGACGCCAACCCGCTCATACCGCTTACGGCGGTCTTCCCGCTGGGCACGGTGCTGGTGATCCCGATCGTCGAGGACAGCGATATGCACGTAAATACAGACCTGCCGCCATGGAAACGTTAGAGAAAGTCATTGCGAAAATCACTATCAGCGGGAAGAACGTAACCGCCGACGTGTCGCCCTATCTCTCCCGATTGTCGTATGCCGACAAAGAGGAGGCGGAAAGCGACGATTTGACGCTGACGTTCGAAGATACCGCCGACCATTGGAAAAACGGATGGTACCCCGAGCAAGGCGACACGTTGGAGGTATCGATCGGCACGCCCGACGCTCCGCTGGATTGCGGGCTTTTCGAGATAGACGAGATCGGGCTGGAGTTCCCGCCCGATACGGTTACGATCAAAGCCATCGGTGCCGCTATATCCAAGGCGCTGCGCTCGAAGAACAGCAAGGCGTTCGAAAAGCAGTCGTTGAAGCAGATCGCCCAATACTTTGCGACGAAGCACGGGCTGAAGCTCGTGGGCAATGTCAGCGACCTGCAAAAGATAGAAGTCGAGCGCAAGACACAGGAGAAGCAGACAGACCTCGCATTTTTGAGCGGGCTGGCCAGAGAGTACGGGATCGTATTTTCCGTTCGTGGCGATCAGCTTGTGTTTATGGACACCGAGGAACTGGAGTCTCAGCCCGTGGTGATGACCATTCACAAAAACGAATTGAGCCGGGCGTCGTTCACTGACAAAACGAGCCAGGTATTTGGCGGGGCTGTCGTAGCGACCCGCAATATGAAGACCAACAGCGTCCGGCGGTGGAAGATCGAGCCGTCAGACCAAGAGGGAGGCAAGGGTACATTGTCGAAAGACACGTGGCAGGGAGACGTTACGGTAGAGAACGAGACGCAGGCCCAAGCCAAGGCCAAGGGTGCGTTGAAAGAAAAAAACAAGGACAAAATAACGGGGAGCATCACCGTTGCGGGGAACGTCAAGCTGGTGGCAGGGATCAATATCGAGCTGACTGACATCGGCAAGTTTTCCGGAAAGTGGCATGTGGTATCGTCGGCTCATGACCTCGATAATTCGAGCGGGTACGTAACCACGGCGACAATTAGAAAAATAGAGGTATAGGTATGTTTCGGCTGGGTATAATATCAGAGATCGGCGAGGGTGAGAACCTGGGCTATGCGCGTGTTTCGTTCGACGAGAACGAGATCGTTTCCGGTTGGCTGGCCATGCCGTCCATGGCTACCTACAAGACGAAGCACTGGGTGCCGGTTGAGGTCAACGCGCAGGTGGTTTGCACGATGGATGAGAATTGCGAGCAGGGCGCCATCGTGCTGGTCCTTTGGAGCGACACGGACACCCCACCCGATTGGGCCGGCCCCGATACCATGGGCGTAAAGTACGCCGACGGCGCCGAGGTGTTTTATAACGCCAAGGATCACAAGTTGACCGTGAACGCACCGGACTCCGAGCTGTCGATCGCGTGTAAGAAATTGAATGTAGAGGGCGAGGTAAACATCACGGGAAATACCACTGTCACCGGAGAGATCACCGCCAGCGTTGAAGTTACCGCCGGCCCGCAGGAGATAAAATTGACAACACACAAGCACCCGACCAGCACAGGCGTGTCGGGGCCGCCAACACCATAAGCGAATGCCCGTACAGAAATCAGCATTGAAAGCGGCGATCAAGGCCGCCATGCTCGCCGAACGAGATAAAACAGACAACCCCGAGGCGTCCGCCGATCGTATTGCCGAGGCCATCACGAACGCGGTGGCTGCCGCGATCGTCGAGGGGGTAAATACCGCCGTGATCACGCTGGCGAATGCCGCCGGACCGGTGACAGGAACCATAATCGCAAGTGCCGTATGATTGCACTGAATGATACACGCAACTGGCAGGTCAGTATGGAAGATCCCGCGAAGATCGTCGAGGGGGTGGATGATATTGTGCAGTCCATCAACATCATTCTGACGACCATTCCGGGCAGCGATCCGTTGCGCCCGGAGTTCGGAAGCAATGTCTACCAGTATTTGGATAAGCCGTTGCCGTCGGTGATGGGGAAGATCATATACGAAGCCACCACGGCCATCGGCCGGTGGGAAAAGCGCCTTGAAGTAACCCGCATCACCGCGAGCCGTAACGATGCCGCCCACACAGTTTTTAAGATCGAGGGCACGGTGGTAGGATCGGCAGAACAGATAACGATAACAACGATCATATAATGGCTATTGACAACAATATCCCAACATTCGTGGAACGTGATCCCGCCGTAATCATGGCGGAGAGCAAGGCAAAGCTGGAGGAGCTGTTGGGGCGTGAATTGCAACCTGCCCAAGTCGAGCAGTTGATCCTCAATTTCGTGGTGTTCCGCGAAACGCTACTTGTGAACCGCTTTAATGCGGGTATGCGGCAAATGCTCTACCAGTTCAGCACCGCGCCAATCCTCGATTACATCGCGGGTTTGGTGGCCGTCGAGCGTCTGCCGGCGGCCAGTGCTGGGTGTACCGTCCGCTTCACTCTTGTTGCAGGGCACGGCTCCGTTTTGATTCCCGAGGGAACCCGCGTATCGAGCAGCGACGGTTTGGCGATATTCCGCACGATCGACGACGCCATAATCGCCCCCGCCACTATGACCGTAGAACTGTCCGTTTTGGCCGACGTTGCGGGCAAGGTGGGGAATGGTTATGCCGTCGGTACGATTAACAAAATACTGGACCCGCTGGCGTTCGTATCGACGGTAGAAAATATCGACGTCACGGGCGGAGGTTCCGATGTGGAGAGCGACGCGCAGCTCCGTGAGCGCATCAAACTGGCGCCATCGCAATATTCATCGGCAGGATCTCGGTCGAGTTACAAGTTTTACGCGAAAAGTGCCAACGCCATGATTACCGACGTGTCCGTGTCTTCGCCGGTACCCGGTAGTGTGTTGATCGTTCCACTGACGAATGAAGAGGAAACGCCCGCGCAGGTGATTACGGATGTGTACAACGTGTGCAACGCTGAGAATGTGCGGCCGCTCACGGACACGGTAATCGTATCGGCGCCGGAGCGCGAGGATTATGCGCTCATGGTGGACGTGGTGCTGTACGACGGCGCCGATGCCGCGACCGAGCGGGCAAGTATCACCAGCGCCTTGGAAGATTTTGCCAAGGAGAAGCGGGCAAAGCTCGGTTTGGACATCATACGGTCGCACATTGCCCAAGCGTGCCGGTTGTCCAGCGTGTACGACGTTACGGTCGTCGCGCCGGCCGCAAACCTGATCATATCGGACGAACAATTTCCAAATTGCACGGGAATAACCGTGAACGTAACAGGATTTAGCCGTGGATGACAAAAACGTCATAGCAAGCGCGATCAGCGACAACGAACTGGCACGGGCCTTTTCGGAAATGGTGGCCGACCGATGGGACAACTGGGACCTATCGGAGTTCCTGCCGTACTTGGTGGACACGGTAGCCCCGAGCGCCTTGCCGTATCTTGCCGACCAGTTCGACATCGACGGGTTGCAAGGATTCGGAATGGCAGAGACCGAACAGCAACAGCGGGACATCATTAAGAAGTCCATCGCGCTGCACAAGTTTATCGGTACGCCGTGGGCTATTCGCGAAGCGTGCCGCACGGTGGGGTTCCCGATCGTCATTTTGGAGGAGGGCGTAACGGCTCTGCCCGGCGGCCCTGAAAGCCCCGAAGACTGGGCGCGGTTCCGTGTATTCGTTGAGGCGCCCGATAGTCGCCACATCACCGCCGAGGAGAGCCGAAAAATACACCTGTTCGTCGAGTTCTATAAAAATGAGCGGTCGCACCTGGTCGAAGTAGGCTATTATCAGAGAATCGAGGCCAGCGAAATAGTCTTCAACACCAACGACTGGCTGAATGTTGAAGTTACCACCCGCCGACGTGCATTCTCGGCGGGGTTTAATCGTGGATTCAAATAAAAAGGCAAGAATATGGCAAAAAAAGAGGACTTAAAGGGGCTGCTTGAGCAGTATTTCCCGAACAACGACACGGGCGAGATCACCGAGCCGAAGATCAGAGAGTTTTTGGGCAAGGTGATAGACTTGATCCCCGAGATCGCCGGTGGTGATCTCGCCGGTACGTACCCGAGTCCGACGGTTGGCGCGAAAAAGATTACCGCTGCAAATATAGCCGATAAAACTATTACAGCGTCCCAAATCGCAGAGGAATCATTGAACGATGAGAGCATTTTCGCCGACGAAATAATCACCGGTCGGGTCATACAGAAAAATGCAATAACTGCGGAGCTACTTGAAAGGACTTTAGCGCCGTGTGTTGTGGAAGGTATTAAAAATATCAGCATATCCAACATTCTCACAATTCCGATAACTGATCTTTTTACATATAATACCGCAAATGGAAAATGGCAATCAACGATAGTTAATATTACGAATGCAACATCGTCAGGTAATAATGCAGACCTGGAAATAAATTGCGGCTACATCGGTATCGACAAAGTAAAATTCAGCCAAATGCCTGCGATAATTCCTGTTATAATTATATCGGATGGCGATATTATTACTGTTAATGTATCAGTAAAAAGTGAGTTTAAAGGTCATAGTTATAAATCCGACAATATAATCCTTGTCTCACAAGGTGGATATGTAAGCCTTATGTTGGCTAAAACGAATATTGGATATTTTGTAATAGGGTCAAACAATCGTACAGATTTCTAATTATGAAGCAGATCGTAAAACCAATAGACGGCGTCCTGCATTTGATCGCCTACGACCAGCAGGGACGTGAGTTGTGGAGCCTGCAACAAAGCAACCAAATCGTAAACGGGGCCTATGAGATCGCCGCCGAGGCGCTGGCAGGATTGCCAAATGCGGCCATTTCAAAGGTCGCGGCGGGAACGAACGGAACCGCGCCGACCGAGAACGACACGTCGATAACCGACCCCACTATCGTCGATGTGCAGACGGTCGAGTACCCCGCGCCCGACACCGTGCGCTTCAACTTCACCTTTGGCTACATGGACGCCGCCGGAAAGTCGATCGCCGAATTTGGGCTGCTGACAACCGATGGCCGTTTGTTCGCCCGCAAGGTTCGGCAGCCGATCGAGAAAACCGAATACATGACCATCAAAGGTTCGTGGGAGATCAGCGGCGCCGGTATGGCAAAAACCCCAACGGAAGCCCCGAAATACCCCATCACGCTCACCATTGACAACTATAAAACCGGCGACGTTGAGGATAAAGGTAAGTGGCCGATAATATCGCTTTACGGCGTGGGCGACGCGGATAATGTTGCCGACTATAAAATTTATCTTTTCCGCCGGACAAAAGGGCGGTACAAGTTTGCGAGCGGTCCTACTGGATCGACGCGTAAAATATCCAAGACCTGGAGGCATCCCAAGCATGGGGTATCTATCGGGCAGGCAGATTTTGCCCTTGAATTTGGAAACGAATCGCTCGACAAAGCGATAACTGAGTTTGGCATAGAAAAATTCAAGGAATCGACATTAATCTACAATAACTCCCGAGCAAGTTTTGGGCACATTGTAGGCTGGATGTTTTGGTACGACTCGGGCCTGGAAACCACCCGGCTTTGCTTGGGCTTAACCTACAAGATCGAAAAGGCAGATTTTGACAAACCTGACAGCCCTAACCCGGATTATAAAAATTTTATGATAAAAAACATCGGATTTGCGGCATTCAAAAATGGGATTCAGGTGAGTGAGATCAAGGAATTTAAGGTAGTATGTAGTGCATCCTACGGGAAATTGGAATATGCTGTTTTAACTGACTAATAGCCGTTATGCCCTGGATTTGACCGTTCGGTTTTTGCCAACGGTTTGACGAGTCGGTTTTTGCCACTTGGACGATCCAGCGGTCTTTTTTTACTGCTGGCGATATGATCGCAATACCGCCGTTTTTTAGAGAACAATAAACTATTATGCCCTGGATTTGACCGTTCGGTCTTTGCCAACGGTTTGACGAGTCGGTTTTTGCCATTCGGACGATCCAGCGGTCTTATCGGAATAAAATATAACGACAAATATGGATTGGACGACAATCATCAGTGCGGCGATCGCCGCAATCAGCGCGGGCGGTGGCATAGGTATTTTTTTCGACCGCAAGCACAAGAAACGGGCGGCCGAGTTAGCCAATGAGTCCACCGTATCGTCGCAGTGGAAAGAACTGTTCGAGCGATCGGAAAAGAAAGTGGATGCCCAAAGTGACAAAATCGAGGGGCTTTATAAAACGATCGGCAACATGCGCTCTCAACTCGACGGGCTGGCATCGCAAAAGGCCGTGCTTACTCTGTACAAGTGCTGTAAAGTAAATTGTCCCGATCGGGAGCCGCCTTTCGGATCACAAGAGAAAACACATAATAAAAACCACGAACAACAATGAACAACAAACAAATCGAATTTGTCAAAAAAGTGTACCCGGCAGCGGAACGACTGGCCAAGGCCGGCGGCGTCAGCCCCCTATTCGTAACCGCGCAGGCGGCGCTGGAAACGGGCTGGGAAATCCGAGGGATCGGTAACAACATTTTTGGGATCACAAAAGGAAGCTGGACCGGCGACGTGTCGCTGGAGCTGACAACCGAGTATTTCAAGACCCCGACTGTGGCGTTCAAGGCTCCCGAGCGGGTTGTGTCGGTCGAGCAAGTTGCGCCCGATCGGTACAAATATCGCGTGTATCGCCTTTTCCGTGTATACCCGACCGTGGACGCGTGCCTCGACGATCACTTGGCGCTGCTGAAGAAACCGATGTACGCCGATGCGTGGCCCTACCGGGGTGATGCCAAGGAGTACGCCCGCCGCCTGGTGGACAACACGGGCGCAAAATACGCCACGGCGCCGAATTACGCCGCTATTATGGCCTCGGTGATCGACACCGTGGCAAACATCGTAAAATCACTTTAGCCATGAGAAAAATCTATTACAACAACCTGTTGGCCCGCCTGCTGTTATGGCGGAAAGATTACGAAACAGCTATGATTTTCGGTTTCATCTGCACGAAGCGCAAACAGGCGCAGCCGTTGAGTTCAAAAGCAGTGAACCACGAGGCCATCCACGTCGAGCAGTATATGGAGGTTACGGCCGTCGCACTGCTTGCCGCCTTGATGCTCTCTTTGGCGTTCGGGTGGGGCGGTTGGCCATTCGTCGTGGCGCTCCTGCTCTACTACATCATCTATTTTGTTGAGGCGGGGATTTCGTGGGTGTACAACACCGTGCGGCGGAAGCTCTCCGCGACCGCAGCGGCGGACACGGCCTATTACGCATCCATGTTCGAGATGGAGGCGCACGCCAACGAGGGAGATAACCAGTATATTCGCGGCCGCAAATCGTTCAACTGGATCCGTTATTTCGGGAAAGTATGAAAAAGTATCTGATCGTGGCGCTGGTAGCGCTGTCCGTGATTACGGCATTTGGCTTCCTGATCCATCAAAACAAAAAATTGCGGCGGGAGCGGGACGCATACCACAACAACACCGAGGTACTGCTGAGCGAGGTGGAACGTTATCAAACCAAAAGCGGCGAGCAGGCCGTTAGAGTCGGCGAATTGCAGCTGCGGGTGGCGGAGTTGGAGCGGTACCGCGCCGACGATGCCGCGTTAATCCGCGACATGGGCGTTAAGAAAAAGGAGTTGGAGCAACTGACCAAGATACAGCAGCAGACCATTTACAAGTTGCAGGGCAAGGCCCGCGATACCGTTTTTGTCGAGGTCACACCCGACAGGGCCGCCGAGGTTCCGGCAAGGTGCGCCGAGCATCACGACGAATGGCTCGATTTCTCGTGCTGCATTTTCCCCGATAATAGCTACAAGGCCGACGTCATAAGCCGCGACCGGATTACCTACGTGGAGCGCGTCAAATATGCGCGGTTCCTCGGATTCCTTTGGCGAACGAAGCGTGTCAAGTCGCGCGACCAATCCATCATAAACCACAATCCGCACGCTGAAATTATCGACGCAGAGTTTATAACTATCAGAAAATAGCGGCTTGCAATCGTTATAAATCGCTATTTTGTTTGTCCATTGTTTGTCCAAAAAGAATAATCCAACACGGGCTCTTTTACAAAAAACCGCCTCAAACATTAGTTTGAGGCGGTTTTTGTTTGGTGGAGAATACGAGGCTCGAACTCGTGACCTCTTGCATGCCATGCAAGCGCTCTAGCCAACTGAGCTAATCCCCCGTTAACGGGACAAATATAGTGAAATTTTCCAAATCCTCGAAAAACAGAGTCGATTTCCCTGAAAAATTCGCTCCGACAGTCCGCTCCTCGCAGAAAAAACATATCCCCAAAGAGGCAACGCCAGTCTGTATGGCAATGTTTTTGCTCTGAATTACAACGATATGAAATTCAATCATAAACCGGTCCGGCATTTTCTGCATGCCGACAAAAAACGATAGGATATGGACAAGAAAAGACTGACCTCCGAAAACGGGAAACCCATTGCCGACAACCAAAACATCCAAACCGCCGACGTGCGCGGCCCCGCCATGCTGCAAGACGTATGGTATCTCGAAAAACTCGCCCATTTCGACCGGGAAGTGATCCCCGAACGCCGCATGCACGCCAAAGGATCGGGAGCTTTCGGGACCTTCACCGTGACGCACGACATCACCAAATACACCCGGGCCTCGATCTTTTCGCAGGTGGGTAAAAAGACCGACTGTCTGGTCCGCTTCTCGACCGTAGCCGGAGAGCGCGGCGCCGCCGATGCCGAGCGCGACATCCGGGGCTTCGCCATGAAATTCTACACCGACACGGGCAACTGGGACCTGGTAGGCAACAACACGCCGGTCTTCTTCCTGCGCGATCCGCTGAAATTCCCCGACCTGAACCACGCCATCAAACGCGATCCGCGCACCGGCATGCGAAGTGCCAACAACAACTGGGATTTTTGGACGCTCCTCCCGGAAGCGCTCCACCAGGTGACGATCACGATGAGTCCGCGCGGCATTCCGGCCTCGTTCCGCCATATGCACGGCTTCGGCAGCCACACCTTCAGCTTCTACGACAAGGACAACAAGCGCACATGGGTCAAATTCCATTTCCGCACCCTGCAAGGCATCAAGAACCTCACGGACGCCGAAGCCGAGGCGGTCATCGCCAAAGACCGGGAGTCGAACCAGCGCGACCTGTTCGAAGCGATCGAACGGGGCGATTATCCCCGCTGGCTGATGCAGGTGCAGCTGATGACCGAAGAGGAGGCCCGAAACTACAAAATCAATCCCTTCGACCTGACCAAAGTGTGGTATCACGGCGATTTCCCGCTGCATGACGTGGGTATTCTCGAACTGAACCGCAACCCGGACAACTTCTTCGCCGAAATCGAACAGGCGGCGTTCAACCCTGCGAACGTCATCGAAGGCATCGGCTTCTCGCCCGACAAGATGTTGCAGGGGCGGCTCTTCTCCTACGGCGACGCACAGCGCTACCGGCTGGGCGTGAACAACAACCTGATTCCCGTGAATAAACCCCGCTGTCCGTTCCACGACTACCACCGCGACGGACAGATGCGCACGGACGGCAATTACGGAGCGACGATCCCCTACCAGCCGAACAGCTACGGCGAATGGCAGGACAGCCCGAACCTGAAAGAACCGCCTTTGGAGGTGAACGGTGCCATCTACAATTACGACGAACGGGAACTCGACAGCGACTATTTCACCCAACCGGGCAAGCTCTGGCGGCTGATGTCGGCCGAAGACCAACGGGCGACGTGCGAGAACACGGCCCGCGCGATGGGCGACAGCGCCCTCTTCATCAAACAGCGGCACGTGCGCAACTGCTCCTACGCCGATCCCGAATACGGCAAAGGCGTGGCGAAGGCATTGGGTATCGACTATGAGGAAGCCCTGAAAGCGGAGGACCCGGCACACCCGACGTGGGATCCCCGCAACAAAAAGTGATTCGCAGCAGACGCACCGAAAGGAGGTTCCTCCATTTCGTTAAGATCGCTACAAAATCCCGGATGAATATGTATTCATCCGGGATTTTACGCAATACGTCCTCTTCACCCTGTCCGAACGCCCCGCAAAACAAGGCCCGTCCGGCACGAACGGCCCGACGCGAAAAGCCTCATACGATGGGATCGATGACGCCTCCGCCTCCGCCACTCTTTCCGGCTCCGCAGGCTTTCTCCCCTCGACAACGATACTTCGAAAAATGCCAGCCGACACCTTGCTCCCGGCGACAACATCGACAGGCCGGTCCGCACAAGCGGATCGGTTTCCTTGCAAGAGGCAATCAAGGACGGTATTCCAGCATCGTTCCGGGACATTGGACATACCTTTACGGGGTCTTGGCCGGCTCCGTAAAATACAATGCCGGACTGCGATCCCGCACTTTCGGGAGCCGCAATCCGGCGCTGCGAATTTCAAAAGGCACTATGCCTGCGGCGTATCGTCGCCGCCTTTATTGCGATTACGGTTGCGATTTCGGTTACGACGACGCCCCCGGTCCCGGCTGCCGCGATTACCCTCGCCACGACCTTCTCCGTGGCGGGACTCCACATTCGCAGCCGCGACGACACCTTCTGCAGGTACCGGACCGGCACTCTTCGCACCGTCGCGTCCACGGCTCCGACCACGTCCCCCGCTGCGTCCGTTTCCGCCACGGCCCGACCCACTGCGTCCCCGGCGGCCGCCATGACCGGAAAAAGCGGCGGGGTTATATTCAGGGCCTGCACCTACGGCTTCCGGCAAGGACAATTTCGGAATCTCCCGCTCGATAAACTCCTCGATACGGTGGAATTTACCCTGCTCCTCCTCGTTCACGAACGTAACGGCCCGCCCCGTAGCGCTGGCCCGCGCCGTGCGGCCGATGCGATGGATATAATCTTCGGGATCGTGCGGCACGTCATAATTGATGACCATGCCGATATCCTCGATGTCGATACCGCGTGCGACGATGTCCGTCGCTACGAGAATCCTCACTTTATTATTCTTAAAATCGAGCATCACCTGCTCGCGTTTCTCCTGATCCAGATCGGAGTGCATGGGAGCCACGTCGAGCTTCATACGCTTGAGCGTATGGGCCAACTCCTTGACCTTTTGTTTGGAAGAGGAGAAAATGATCGTCTTGGACTCCGAAGGCCAGGAGAACATCTCGCGGACGATCCCCAGCTTTTGGCCCTCGTAACAGATATAAGCACCCTGTTCGATCGCCTCGTTGGGCTTCGAAATGGCGATATTGACCTCGGCGGGATCGTTCAGAATCTGCTTGGCCATCTGCCGGATCTTGGGCGGCAGCGTCGCGGAGAACATCAGCGTCTGCCGCGATTTGGGCATATAGGAAACGATCTGCATAATGTCGTCGTAAAAACCCATATCGAGCATACGGTCGGCCTCGTCCAGAATCAGGTAATCCACATGCGAAAGATCGACGCGGCTGTTCATAAGGTGCGAAATCAGGCGTCCGGGCGTGGCGATCACCACATCGGCACCCATTTGCAGGCCGCGCTTCTGCTGGTCCCAGCCGCGGCCGTCGCCGCCGCCGTAAATTACGGCGGTAGAAACGGGCATATAGTAGGAAAAGCCCTGGAACTGCATGTCGATCTGCTGTGCCAACTCGCGCGTGGGTACGATAATGACCGATTTCACGACGTTCTTCTCATTGCCTTCGAGCAGCAGCCGGTTCAGCAGCGGCAGCGTATAGGCAGCCGTCTTGCCCGTACCGGTCTGGGCGCAGGCGATAATATCGCGCCCGTCCAGAATGATCGGAATGGTCTGCTCCTGCACAGGAGTCATCTCCTGAAAATTCATGGCGTCGATGCCGTCCAGCACCTCGTCTTCCAGATCGAGTTCGTCAAATCTCATACTATGCGTTTTCTTTCTTTTCCAATTATTACACTTCAAACGGGCGGGTTCTTTCGACCAACTCTCCCTGCAACGTCGCCGACGAGGAGGCGGTCACCCGCACCCGCACGTAATCCCCGATCCGGCACTCGCCGCGATCGAAGACCACCACCTTATTCTGCGACGTACGTCCGAAAAGCTGCCGGTCGCTGCGCTTGGAAGTACCTTCCACCAGAATTTCGAACTCTTTGCCGACATCGCGGGCGTTGCTTTCGGCCGAAAGCGTATTCTGCAAGGCGATGATTTCGTTCAAACGGGCCGTCTTGACCGAATCCGGCACATCGTCGGGCATGTGACGTTGAGCGAACGTATCGGGCCGCTCGGAATACTTGAACATATAGGCGAATTCATACCCCACCTCCCGCATCAGCGAAAGCGTCTGCCGATGATCCTCGTCCGTTTCGCTGCAGAATCCGGCGATCAGGTCGGTCGTAATCGCGCAATCGGGCATATAGCGGCGGATAGCGGCGATGCGGTCGAGGTACCATTCGCGCGTATATTTGCGGTTCATCTTCTCGAGCATCCGCGACGATCCCGACTGGGCAGGCAGGTGGATGCAGCGGCAGATGTTGGGTTTCGACGCCATCACTTCGAGCAGACGGTCGCTCATGTCCTTGGGATGCGACGTTGCGAACCGAACGCGCAACAGCGGCGAAATTTCGGACACAAGGCGCATCAGCTCCGGAAAATCGACCGCTCCATAACGATACGAATTGACGTTCTGTCCCAACAGCGTCACCTCCCGGTAACCGTTCTCGAACAGGCAGAGGGCTTCGCTCAGAATAGTCTGCGGATCGCGGCTGCGCTCCACGCCCCGCGTATAAGGCACCACGCAGTACGAACAATAGTTGTTGCACCCGCGCATGATGGCGATATAACTGCTCACGCCGTTGCGGTCGAGCCGCACGGGAGCGATTTCGGCGTAGGTTTCCTCGCGGGAAAGCAGGACATTGACGCCCCGGCCGCCTTCGCCCGCTTCGCGCACCAGGCGGGGCAGGTCGCGGTACGCATCCGGACCGGCGACGATATCCACGGGGTTCTCCCCTTCGAGCAGCCGTTCCCGCAAACGTTCGGCCATACAACCGATAATACCGACGAGCAGTCCCGGCCGGCGGCGGCGCAGATGAGCCATCTCCCGCAAACGTCCCCAAATGCGCTGTTCGGCATTATCTCGGATCGAACAGGTATTGATCAGAACGACATCCGCCTCCTCGATCTTGTCGGTATAGACATAGCCCTCCTGCTGCATGATCGCAACGACGATTTCCGTATCGCCGACGTTCATCTGACAGCCGTATGTTTCGACAAAAAGTTTACGGCCCGCACCCTGCAGCGGACGCAAAGTATTTATCTTCTCGTTATTCATAGTTGCAAAACCGGACTCGCCCGGTAAAATTAGGACCGAAAAACGGGAATCGACGATCGCGGTTCCCGTTTCCCCGGTATTTCTGAAAATTACTGTGCCTGAATCGCACCCGCTTCCGGGAAAGGCTTGAAGCCCTCTCCGTAGGTATCGTAGGCATCCGTAACCACGAAGAATGCTTTCGGGTCGATCTCCTGTACCTTACGCTGTACCGCATGCACCTCCTTGCGATCGACCACCAGGAAAATCATATCCTTTTCCTCCTCGGAGTACATACCCCGTGCCTTGATAAAAGTAGCGCTGCGTTCCAGATCCTCCAGAATGAATGTCCGGAGTTTTTCGTTTTCATCGCTGATGATGAACAGCAACTTGTCGTACGACGCACCGTCGATCACCCGGGCTACGACCCGCGAACAGATGAAGATCGTAATGAGCGAATAGAGTGTCAGCACCCAGCCCGAACCCGAACTATCGCCCGTACCAAGACCGAAACCGATCACCACCAAGCCAGAAAGGATCACCACGCAATCCGCCAGGAAGATACCCGTGGAAAACTTGATGCCCGCATACTTCTGAAGCAACATGGCGATAATGTCCGTACCGCCCGTGGTAGCCTGTGTCCGCACGACCATACCCTGCCCCACGCCGATAACGACCGCACCGATGATACAGGTCAGCAACAGATCGTTCGACAAGTTGAGCGAACCGCCCAGCAATAGCGCCGGATCGAGATTGATACCGTCGGCCGTAAATGCCGCATCGGAATAGACCAACCGCGTCAGGATATTCATAAAACCGGGCGTGAACAGCGCAGCCACCACCGTCCGGGCGCCGAACTGTCCGCCGAAAACCAATACGGCGGTAATCATCAGCGGCACGTCGAACATATAGCCGAAAGTACCGACCTGGATCGACGGGAAAATATTATGCAATACGATGCCGGCGCCATAGACTCCGCCCGGAACGAAATTGTAAGGATTGATAAAAAAAACGAAACCGGATCCCATGATCGCACAACCGACAAACAACTGAATCCAGGAACGCCACCAGGCCCAAGACCCCATCGGCTCCAATAAAGCTTTCGTATTGATCATAAAATTAACTATTTTAGAGCGGTTAATAATTGATTTAATTTTGCAAATATACGAAAAACTCCCGGATTTCCCGTTCGCTTCGGACTATTTTCCCCAAAAGCCGCAGTATTTAAATTTTTTTCGTTTATATTTGCATATACAATCCTGACAAATAAAGGGCATGATACTGACTTACTATTGCATTATCACGATGATAATCATCGCCTACCTGCTCGGCTCGATCCCCAGCGCCGTATGGATAGGCAAAAAATATTACGGCATCGACATCCGCGAACACGGCAGCAAAAACGCCGGTACGACCAACATGCTGCGGGTGCTGGGACGCCGGGCAGCCCTGCCGGTCTTTCTGCTGGATTTCCTCAAGGGATTCGTCGCGGTCACATTGACCGAGATCCTCAAATACGACGCCTACATCAACGATATGTGGCTGATAAATATCAAGATCATCGCCGTATTCGCCGCCGTGCTCGGACACATCTTCCCCATTTTCGCGGGATTCCGGGGCGGCAAGGGCGTGGCAACGCTCGTGGGGGCGATCACGGGAATTTATCCGCCGGTCGTACTGCTCTGTTTCGCCGTATGGGTCGTGATCCTGATGATGACGCATTACGTTTCGCTCGCGTCTATCGTGGCCGGTTGTTGCTTTCCGATCTTCACGATCGTTTCGCCCAAGGTAAACCAATCGGTGCCGTTCATCGTCTTCTCATTCGTCACGGCCGTTCTGCTGCTCTACACCCATCGCAAGAATATCGTACGGCTGAAAAACGGCACGGAATCTAAAATATACATTTGGAAGCCCCATCGAAGAGAGGACAAAAAATAGTGCCCGAAAAAACGACCCGCTTTTTCGGCGGATCGTTTTTTTAATTATTTTTGTCGAAAATAAAGCATTGGCCCGGACACGATACCACCCTGCCGAATACAAAAAACTGTCTTGTTCCCGGCACAGGTAAAACTCGCCGAAACCGCTTCGACAAGGCAGTCACGCCAGGCAAAGGGGAACGTCTCCTGCCGGAGAGCAAGCTTTGTTTTTCCGATCAAATTACCTATCACCTGACACCGAAAACTCTATGTTACGCGAAAACCTGATCAATATTTACGAGGCCAGCTTCCGGGAGAACCACACGCTTCCGGCATTGACCGACTATTTCAAACAGGAGAGCTTCACCTACCTGGAAATGGGCGCCGAGATCGCCAAGCTGCACCTGCTCTTCGACGAGGCGGGTATTCGGCAGGGCGACCGGATCGCGCTGATCGGCCGCAACAATCCCCGCTGGTGCATCACCTACATCGCCACGATCACTTACGGCGCAGTCATCGTACCCATTCTGCAGGATTTCCATGCCAACGACGTGATCCACATCATCAACCATTCGGAAAGCCGACTGCTTTTCCTGGGCGACACGTTCTGGGACGCGATCGAAGCCGACCAGATCCGAAAGGTCGAAGCCGTCTTCTCGCTCACGGACCTGAACGCGATCTACGAGCGCCGGGATCCGAAGAAGCTGACGGAGTTTCAGAAAAACCGCGAAAATCACTTCCGCAAAGCCTATCCGAAGGGATTCGGACCGGAACATATCCGCTTCCACAAGATTCCCAACGACCGGATGATCCTGCTCAACTACACCTCGGGAACGACCGGCTATTCGAAAGGCGTCATGCTCTCGGTCAATAACCTGACGGGCAACGTGCTCTTCGCCAAAGGAGCCATAAACACCCAAACCGGCACGAACTATTTCCAGCGCGGCGGTTGACAGCTATGACTGCGGTCAGGCGGTAAAAAAAGGCATTGATACCGTAATTGC